>MAAC01011839.1_pt1 | contig 20200 bp, 14 predicted proteins | sample 1115981 | NCBI WGS metagenome assembly MAAC01 (sample SAMN04961126, study PRJNA320927) | seawater metagenome | isolation source: sample BD02T64 sea water enriched with oil for 64 days | place: USA:Gulf of Mexico | collected 2013-07-27
AGATAAAAGATAAAAGCTATTGCTATGAAATTAACTTTACCAAACCATTCTCCCATGCAAACAAAAGACTTTACTTTTGGTGTTGCTACCGCCTCTTTTCAAATTGAAGGGGGTGTAGAACAACGTCTCCCGTGCATTTGGGATACTTTCTGTGCCAAAGAAGGCACAATTGTTGATAATTCCAATGGTGATGTTGCTTGTGATCACTTTCATCTATGGCAACAAGATGTCGATATGATCAAATCGTTAGGTGTTGATGCTTATCGGTTTTCAGTATCTTGGGGCCGAGTGATCAACCAAGACGGCAGTATCAATCAAGCAGGCATGAGTTTTTATATCAAGTTATTAGATTACTTAAAACAATTAGATATCAAAGCCTTTGTCACTTTATATCACTGGGATTTACCTCAACACCTTGAAGATGAAGGTGGTTGGTTAAACAGAGCAACTGCAGTTAAGTTTCAGCAGTATGCCAAAGCAGTCGTTGAGGCTTTTGGTGATCGTGTTTATTCTTATGCTACTTTAAATGAACCGTTTTGTAGCGCTTATTTAGGTTATGAAATTGGCATTCATGCTCCTGGAATTAAAGGCAAAGAGTTTGGTAAGAAAGCCGCTCATCATCTATTACTTGCTCATGGTCTAGCAATGGAAGTATTAGCAAAAGAGAGTCCAAAAACACTCAATGGCATCGTACTTAATTTCACTCCTTGTTATCCTGCATCTGATAATAGTGAAGATATTAAAGCATCGGCATTTGCTGATGATTATTTTAATCAGTGGTATATAAAACCCATCTTTGATGCACAGTATCCTAATATTCTTGCTGAATTACCGGCTGAACAGCACCCGGATATTCATGAGGGCGATATGGAGATCATTTCGCACCCTGTGGATTTTTTGGGTATTAATTATTATACCCGTGCTGTATATCAAGCTGATCAAACGGAAATTTTCAAACAGATAGAACTAGAAAACGTACCATTAACGGATATGGGCTGGGAAATCTACCCACAAGCTTTTAGTGAGTTATTAATCTCCTTAAATGAAAAATATACTTTACCGCCAATTTATATCACCGAAAATGGTGCGGCAATGCCTGACACCATCAATAATAATGAGGTCAATGATCAATCACGTATTGATTATTACCAGAGCCATTTAAATGCAGTTAACCAAGCAATTTCCAACGGGGTTAATATCAAAGGGTATTTCGCATGGAGTTTAATGGATAACTTCGAATGGGCAGAAGGATATTTAAAGCGATTTGGGATAGTGTATGTTGATTATCAAACCCAAAAAAGAACTATTAAAGCCAGTGGTTATGCATACCGTGATTTAATCGCACAACGTAAGTAAGAGTAATGGTTTTACTAGAGAAGAAATAGTTATGCTTCAAATAAGAGAGAAAATTGCCTACGGGTTAGGCGACACCGCCAGCAACATTATTTTTCAAACCGTGATGATGTTTCTGCTAATTTATTACACTGATGTGGTGGGCTTGTCGCCGGCACTGGTTGGCACACTCTTTTTAGTAGTGAGAATATTTGATGCCGTCACTGACCCATTAATGGGGGCAATGGCAGATCGTACCAAAACAAAATGGGGGCAATTTCGCCCTTACCTGCTTTGGCTCGCTCTACCGTTTGCTATTATCAGTATTTTAGCTTTTACCACCTTTGATTTATCCGACAATGGCAAAATAGTGTATGCGTTTATTTCATATACCTTGCTGATGATTGCATACACCGCTATTAACATCCCTTATTCAGCACTTGGCGGTGTCATAACAGCAGATCCAAAAGAACGTGTTTCGGTACAATCTTATCGCTTTGTTTTTGGCATGTTGGGCGGACTTATTGTCGCGGCGGGCACTATGCCATTAGTGGAATATTTTGGCGCTGGTGATCAAGCTGTTGGTTATCAATATACAATGATCGCCATGAGTCTATTAGGAGTAATCCTATTTCTATTGTGTTTCGCAGGTACAAAAGAACGAGTTTCTCCTCCAAAAGAACAACAATCTACGTTTAAAGAAGATCTCAGTGCTTTATGGGCTAATGACCAATGGCGCATCCTGAGCTTAGCGGGATTGTTATTATTGAGTGGCCAAGTATTACGTGGCACCTTAGCTGTATATTATGTTAAATACTTTTTAGGGCGTGAAGATCTTATTACCCTTTTTATGACCCTCGGTATGGTCGGCAGTATTTTGGGTTGCGCCTTATCTCAACCATTGGCAAAAAGAGTTTGTAAGATAAAAGCCTATATTGCCTTACAATCAATCGCAGCTACAATCTGTATTGCCAGTTACTTTGTTGGCTCAGAACAGATCACATTAGCCTTTAGCTTATTTTTCTTGTGGAGCTTTTTCTTGCAAATGGCAACGCCGTTACTGTGGGCAAAAATGGCCGATACCATAGATTATGGTCATTGGAAAACTGGCGTCCGTATTACCGGTATGATTTACTCAGCCGTGGTGTTCTTCATCAAATTAGGTGTCGCCATCGGTGGCGCTTTAGCCGGTTGGTTGTTAGCTTATTATGGTTACCAGGCTGATGTTGTGCAAACCGATAGCGCTCAACAAGGCATCTTATTGTCATTTACGGTACTACCCGCCTTTGGCTCCTTTTTTGTCGCTTGGGTGATGCGCTGGTATACCTTAGATAACCAAAAAGTTGAAAGCATTCATCAAGAGTTACAGCAGAGGTCTGCTTAAGACTCTATAACCAACATTCATCATCACTTTTAAAGCCCTGCTATTCTAATAGTAGGGCTTATTACCAATTGCAGTCTATAAAGCTCCGCTTATTACAAATCAATTAAAACCTATAAAACAAATAGATAGCTAGGTAAATACCGTAAAACTCTTGCAATTATTAATTTATTTTACCAATTTGTAAAAATATGATTGACCTGATGACAAAACTAACTTAATTTATGGAAGCGCTTCCAAAAACAAAAGCGGTGTTTTTTTAAATAGCACTGGAAGCGCTTCCAAAATTATAAATATATTAATACGGGATCTCTAGGGGAGAATCATGAATCAATCACATTTTAAAAGAACACGGTTAGCAAAAAGCTTGTCGTTAATTTTAGGCGCAACGGCTATCGCACCCGTTTTTGCAGCTGAAGAAGAAAAGAAAGAAAACGTAGAAATTATTGAAGTTACCGGTATACGTAGCTCGATGGTTAAAGCGATGGATATCAAACGTGAATCAAGTGGTATTGTTGATGCTATCTCTGCAGAAGACATTGGTAAAATGCCTGATTCTAACCTTGCAGAATCTTTACAACGTATTTCAGGTGTTTCTATTGACCGTAATAATGGTGAAGGTAACTCGGTAACCGTGCGTGGTTTTGCACCAAGTCGTAACTTAGTACTGTTAAATGGTCGCCAATTACCAACCACTAACGGTTCTCGCTCTTTTGATTTTGCTAACATCGCTTCTGAAGGTGTTAGTGGCGTTTCAGTCCATAAAACCAGTGTTGCTTCTATGCCTACTGGTGGTATTGGTGCTTCCATCAATATCTTAACCAATAAGCCACTTGATAACGACGGCATGAAAGCAAGTTTCGGTATGAAAATGCTTAATGACTCATCTTCAGATGAAGGTGACGTAACACCAGAATTGTCAGGTATCTATTCGAATACCTCTGATGATGGTAAATTTGGTATTTCTATTACAGGTAGCTACGCACAACGTGATAGTGGTTCTCAGCAAGCTGAAGTTGGCACAGGTTGGCGCTCATTTACCGGTGAAACGGACCAAGATTGGGGTGGTAGTAATGCCGCTTGGGGTGGTGTTCCACAAGAAAACCAAGTAAACCGTCCAGGTGCTGGTGATATTTATTCTGTTCCGCAAACCACTATTTATAAGTTTGAAGAGCAACAGCGTACTCGTATTAATAGCCAGTTAGTTTTACAATATCAACCTACTGATGACATTACAGCAACGTTAGATTATACCTACGTTTCAAATGAAACTGATCGTCAATATAACGATGTATCTGCTTGGTATAGTTTTGCTCCTTCTGAAAACGTTTGGAGTGATGGTCCAGTATCAGCACCATTACTTTATTCAGAAGATTATGCTGCTAACGGCATTGGCAACCAAGATCTTTCAATGGGTGCATCTATTTCAGGTACTCGTGACGTAATGTCTTCACTTGGCTTAAATATCGAATGGCAAGTGAACGACAGTTTACATTTTGAACTTGATCATCACAGCTCTGACGCAGAACGTACACCTAATAGCCCACATGGCTCAAGCAACGTAATTTCAATGGCTGGCTTTATCCGTACTGCTGCAGCAACAGACTTTACTGGTGACTTACCAATTTTAGCGGTTCGTGGTTCAGGCAACATTCAACCTTCAGATATGCGTGTTGCAGGTAGCTGGTTCCGTAACGAAGAAGATATTTCTGAAATCGACCAAACTCAACTACACGGTACTTATGTTTTTGATGAAATTGGCAGCATCGATTTTGGTGTTTCAACCATGACGACAAGCAAACACTCAAAAGCGGTACAAGTACAACGTAACGATTGGGGTGGAGTTGGCCAAGCCGGTGACTTTGATGATTCATTCTTCCCAACAGCAAGTGTACAAGACAAGTTTGACCATGTAAGTGGTGGCAACTTTAAAGACTTTGATGGCGATTATGAAATTGTTGATAAAATCTTCTTATGGGACTTTGAAAGTGTTCTAGCTATCGCTGAAGGATTATATACACCGAGTTCATTCCCTGATGGAACTTTAATCGGTGATTGTGGTACACAATTCTGTCCTTCTACTGACTATGCCGCTGATACTGATCGCTTTGTAGAAGAAGAAATGACTTCTGTATACTTCCAATACAATATGGAAGGCGAAATTGGCGAAATGCCATTTGATCTTCATTTAGGTGTACGTTACGAAGAAACCAAGACTACTTCAAGCTCTGCGGTACCTACTTATGATGGCGCAATCTGGGAAGGTGGTACTGAAATCGTACTACAAGCAACAGGTTTACGTGAATTACAAAGCAGAGACGGTGAATATAACCATACTTTACCTAGCATCAACTTCAACATTGAAGTTATTGAAGATGTAATGTTACGTGCAGCATGGAGTAAAACCATTGGTCGTCCATGGTATGGCGATATGCAAGGTGGTACTACCGTTGGTGTAAACGTTAACCGTCTAGGTGGTAGTGGTTCTTCTGGTAACCCAGGTTTATTACCACTTGAATCGAAAAACATCGATTTATCACTAGAGTGGTATTACGACGAAGGCAGTTATGTTTCTTTAGCTTACTTTGACAAAAAAGTAACCAATAGCATTGATAGCCAAGTAATTGATTCTGATATCTTTAGCATTCATAACCCTGCTGATGGTCCTAAGTACCGTGAAGCGATTGCAGCCGTTGGTGCTGATGCTGGTAATATCCGTCAGTGGATTTACGAGAACTATGAAGACGGTTCAACTGTTTACATGGAAGACGGTAAAATCAAAATTGCCGGTGTCAATGAAGATGCGGTATTAGAATTTAAACTAACGGTTCCTGATAATAGCAAAGAAGAACAAGGCTATGATGGTTTAGAATTTACTGTACAGCATTTATTCAGCGATACAGGTTTTGGTGTTTATGCTAACTACACCAAAGTGAATACCGATAACCAATTTGATAACTTCATTTTAGATGGCCAAGTAGCGGAAACTAACATCAGTGACACGGCTAACTTTGTTGCCTTTTACGACAACGATGGTTTCCAAGCGCGTATCGCATATAACTGGCGTGACAGTTTCTTAAAAGAAACAGGTGACGACACGGGTGCAAACCCACGTTATACTGAAGACTACTCACAAGTAGATTTCAACGTGAGTTATGCATTACCAGACGTTGAAGGTTTATCAATTTTTGTTGAAGGTATCAACATTACTGATGAATATACTCGCGAACATGGTCGTAGTAGACATCAAGTACTTAACGTTACCCAAACAGGTGCTCGTTACTTAGTTGGTGCAAGATACACGTTTTAATTAGTGTGTAAAAATGTCGCTAGAGTACTTTCCCTGTTCTAGCGACATATACCTTTAGGTATAGTAGTGTGTAAGTTAAAGCCACTGAATTGCTCACCCTTTTCATGTGGCTTTATTACTTTTAACAAACCAACAAATTATAGATTGTGAAACTGTTGTAGATTGGGCTTTAGCCTAACAAATTTCCCAATATATTCTGACCTACAAACCTTGTAAACAGGGTAGTTTTCACTGTTACAATGATTTACAAGAGCAGAACCTTCATTAATAATTCACTATCGTTAATGTATTTGAATGGTCTTTTTAGTAGTATTTATCAAAAGCTAAAGAAAGTTGTCTAGTGTATGAGTGAGCAAGTAAAAAAAATTACCATAGTAGGTGGTGGTACCGCGGGTTGGATAACCGCTGGGTTACTGGCTGCTGAACATGCTTGTCATGCAAATGCGACGATTGAAATCACGTTAATTGAATCTCCAGATATACTACCGATTGGCGTTGGCGAAGGTACTTGGCCTTCAATGCGTAATACCCTAAAAAAAATGGGGATATCTGAAAATGAGTTTCTTATTAATTGTGATGCCAGCTTTAAACAAGGCTCGCAGTTTATTTCATGGCTCAATAATGACCAACAGCATTATTATCACCCGTTCACATTACCCGCAAATTTTCATGAAATTAACCTTGCCCAGCATTGGTTAAAATATCGTGAGCAAGTCAGTTTTACCGATGCGGTAACCATGCAAGGTCAATTGTGTCATACCGGTTTAGCACCAAAACAAATTTCCACCGCAGAATATTCCTTTAATGCCAACTATGGCTATCATTTAGATGCCGGTAAATTCAGTGTCTTTTTACAAAAACACTGTACTGAAAAGCTGAACGTCAAACATGTTTTAGATAATGTCAGTAAAGTAAACTCCGCAAGTAATGGTGATATCGCCTCTGTCTCTACGAAGAAAAATGGCGATATTAGTGGTGATTTATTTATTGATTGTAGTGGTAGTCATGCCTTGTTAATTGGCCAACATTTCAATGTTCCATTTAACAATAAAAAAGACATTTTGTTTAACGATTCTGCACTCGCCGTACAAGTACCTTACCAAGATGCAGACAATGAAATTGCCTCCTGCACAAAATCTACGGCAACAACATCCGGCTGGATTTGGGACATAGGTCTACAATCACGACGTGGTGTTGGTCATGTTTACTCATCGGCGCATAGCAGTGATGAACAAGCAGAAAAAACACTGCGCGAGTATATTACTCCTTCATTAGGTGAAAAAGCGGCGGAATCTGCCACCATCAGAAAGTTAAATATAAATCCCGGCTATAGAGAAAAATTTTGGCATAAAAACTGTGTAGCTATTGGCATGTCCGCGGGTTTTATAGAACCACTAGAAGCTTCTGCCATTGCCTTAATAGAACTTTCAGCCAGCATGATCAGTGAGCAAATGCCCGCTAACCGAACGGTGATGGATATCATTGCCAAGCGATTTAATACAAAATTTGAGCAGCGTTGGCAACGCATTATCGAGTTTCTTAAGTTGCACTATGTCTTATCAAAAAGAACAGATTCCGACTATTGGTTAGATAATAGAGCAAAAAATACTATTCCGGAACATTTGCAGCAACAGCTCCAACTTTGGCAACATCAAGTGCCCTATAATTATGACATTACTCATACGGAAGAGTTATTCCCAGCAGCTAGCTTTCAATATATTTATTATGGCATGGCAGGAAAAACCAACAATTACTTGAGTCTGAGCCAAGAAAAATCTCATGCGCTAGCAGAGCAATTATTTCAAGAAAACGGCAAAAAAACGCAACATTTTTTAAAAACATTAACAAGCAACCGGGCTTTACTTGATAAAGTAAAAACCTTTGGCTTTCCAAAAATATAATAAATTACAGCAAACCATTAAACACTATGTTTAGTGGTAAATAAGACGCTAGGAGTTAACATGGCTAACAATGTATTGATCAATAACGTTGATCATCAAAACATCAAAATTATTACCGACCACGCAGAACAATACGGTGATAATGTTTGGTATGCCCTTACCTTTCCACTCGAATTTAGAAGTGTGCAAGCTTACTATCCTATCTTCTTTAACAAAGACCCTAATACTGGACAATTTTTTGCTGCGGCATTATTTGGTTTTCAACATCAAGAAAACTTATTCTTGCAAGATAATAGCTGGCAAGCTGGCTATATTCCTTTAACGATTCAGCGTCAGCCTTTTACCATTGGAACACAAAAAGTGTCTGACAATGGCCAAGAAACAGAGCAACGGGTATTAACAATGGATACCGACAATCCAAGAGTGAATACCGAAAAAGGTCAAGCATTATTCTTAGAACTCGGAGGTAACAGTGAGTTTCTTGATCGTGCTGCCGATATGTTAGAAACCATTCACCATGGCATTGAAGATAGCAAAAACTTTATTAACTTTTTAACTGAGCATGAGTTATTAGAACCTTTTACGTTAGATGTTACGCTAAACGATAAAACCCAACATGAAATGATCGGTTTCTACACCATTAATGAAGAGAAATTTAAAGACTTAGCAGACGACATTATTTGCAAATTACATAATAAAGGCTATCTGCATGCGATATATATGGTGTTAGCGTCACATGGTAATATTCGTGAGTTGATTAACCGTAAAAACCAGCAACTTGGTTTGTAACTAGTCACCAGAATAGTTATCTGAACTTAAGATAAGTAAAGGGTCCAATTTGTTAGCCATAGAAAAGAAAACAGTTGTTATTGAAGGCGTCAGTGCTGATGATATTCCTGAGAGTATCTTAAATTCAACGACACCTGTTATTCTTAAAGACTTTGCTCAGCAGTGGCCTATTGTTATTGCTGGCAAACAATCACCTGAAAAGGGTGCTGACTATATACGAAAAATATATAGTGGCGAGCCTGTTACCGCTTGTTATGGTGAGGCTGAAATTAAGGGTCGGGTCTTTTACAATCAAGACATGTCTGGCTTTAACTATCGTGGTGCAAAAGTTGATTTAAATGTTGTACTCAACAAATTGCTCGAGCACAGCAATGATCAACATTCACCAACGATGTACATGGGCTCAACCGAAATTAATCGCTGGTTTCCCGGTTTTAATCAAGAAAATCCTATTGCTCTAGATGACTGCCAACCATTGACCAGCATGTGGATTGGCAACAAAAGTAAAATAGCGGCTCATTACGATTTTCCACAAAATATCGCTTGTTCCGTCATAGGGAAACGCCGCTTTACACTATTTCCGCCAGAGCAAATCTCCAATCTGTATGTTGGACCTATAGAGTTTGCCCCTGGCGGACAAGAAATTAGTCTGGTTGATTTTGATCAACCAGACTTTGAAAAATTCCCTAAATTTGAACAAGCGATTAATGCTGCACAAGTAGCAGAGCTTGATGCAGGCGACGCACTCTTATTACCCAGCATGTGGTGGCACCATGTTGAAGGGCTTGATTCACTCAATGTCTTGGTATCTCATTGGTGGCGCAATAGCCCTGCTCACCTTGGGCGGCCAAATAATGCTTTATTACTCGCTATTCTAAGTTTAAGAAGCCTGCCAACAGAGCAGCGAAAAGCCTGGCAGCACATATTTAATCACTATATTTTTGATCATCAAGATGGCGATCAAGACCATATTCCCGAACAAGTTAGAGAAATGCTCAATTTTCCCCTCGATGACGTATCAGCGAGAAAAATTAGAGCTGATTTGCTCAATAAACTAAAACGTTAATAAGAGATATTTATGAATAATCAGCCGATTAAAAAAATTGTCATCGCTGGTGGAGGCACCGCAGGTTGGATGGCCGCAGCGGCGTTTTCAAAACTTTTAGGGAAAAATTTAGAGATTAGCCTCATTGAATCTGATGATATCCCTACTGTGGGTGTTGGCGAAGCAACCATACCCACACTGCATCTTTTTCACCGTTTACTTGGCATCAACGAAAAAGAATTTATGGCTGCCACCAATGCCACATTTAAGTTAGGCATTTCTTTTGAAAACTGGCGTGATGTTGGTAAAGACTACATTCACTCGTTTGGTTTTTTAGGACAAGATTGTTGGGCCGCTGGATTTCAGCATTTTTGGCTCAAAGGTTTGCAACAAAACATTGCCTCGGATATTGGTGATTATTGCCCTGAGCACCTTGCTTGTCGTGAAGGACGTTTTGCCGTGATGGCCAATCAAGACTTAAATCATGCTTACCATTTAGACGCCGGATTATATGCAAAATTCCTCAGCAAAATGGCCTATCAACATGGTGCTAAACGCATTGAAGGCAAAATATCTCAAGTAAATTTAGATGAGAGCTCTGGCAATATCGCTTCATTAACCTTAGCGTCTGGTCAAGTGGTTGAAGGTGACTTATTTATTGATTGTACGGGTTTTAGAGGATTACTGATTGAAGGGGCGTTACACACAGGTTATGAAGATTGGAGTCATTATTTACCCTGTGACAGTGCCGTAGCCGTGCAAACTGAAACCGTCGGCAGACCTGTGCCTTATACTCGATCAATTGCCAGAGAGTCAGGTTGGCAATGGCGCATTCCATTACAAAATAGAACTGGGAATGGTTTAGTTTTCTGCAGTAAATATATGAGTGATGATGAAGCTGTTCAATATTTATTAGATAATATTGAAGGTCAACCGATCACCAAACCAAGAGTGATCAAGTACAAAACCGGCACTCGGTTAAAACATTGGAATAAAAACTGTATCGCAGTCGGTTTGTCTTCTGGTTTTATTGAGCCATTAGAATCAACCGGTATTCATTTATTTCAACGAGCTCTAATTCGATTAATGCAATTACTGCCACAAAATGGGGTTAATCAAGCAGATATAGACGAGTTCAACGCACAAACGACGGCAGAATGTGACAATATTCGTGACTTCATTATTCTGCATTACCATTTAACTGACCGTACCGATTCTAAGTTTTGGCGCTATTGTAAAACCATGGATATCCCTGATTCATTAAAACACCGCATGGCGTTATTTGAACAATCAGGTCGGGTATTTAAAAAAGCCGACGATCTCTTTGGTGAAAGCTCTTGGATCCAAGTGATGATCGGACAAGGATTATTACCCAAGCAATATCACCCAATTGTTGACCAAATGTCAGATGAAGAGTTACAGCATTTTTTAACTAAGATTAAAGATACTGTCAGTAATAAAGTGAAAAAATGGCCTGATGTAAATGACTTTATTCAACATTACTGTCCGTCAAAAGTGATGTAAGAAATACCTATCAAATGCAAAATATACTTGATATAAATCCTCAAATCCAACCGCAAATCATTGAGGTTGGTTTGGAAAAAACACCGATAATTATCATTGATGATTTTGCTCTTGATACCTCTTATATCAAAGCTGATGCGGCCAGAGAAGGTGACTTTATAGCCGATGCCAATTCTTATTATCCCGGCATTCGCAGTACTTTGCCTAAACCCTATGTGATCACCACTTTACAGACTATTTATCGTCAGCTTTATCAAATTTATCAAGTACCTAATCACTTACAACTCAAGCCTCAAGATATTTATTATTCTTTGATCACCAAGGCTGAAACTGAGTTATCGCACCTTCAATCTTTACCTCATTTTGATACGTCTCGACCTTACTATTTTGCGGTACTGCATTACCTAGCGCCAGCTCCCCATGGTAATACCGGTTTATTTAGACATAAATCTAGTCAATTTGAACGTATAACTGAACAACGTGTTGAACCTTATTTAGCAGCTTGTCAGCAAGATATTATTGACTATGGCGAGCACAATAAAAAATACTGTATTGCCAGTGATGAACGTTACGAGCTTTATCATCAAATTGAATATAAAGAGAATCGACTGGTGATTTATCCGGGAAATTTATTACATTCGACCTTAGTTGACAGTGAACATGACATCAATGCAGCTATTGAACATGGCAGGCTCACCGCTAATATCTTTATTGAATTTAAGTAGTTGCAGAAAATATGACGTCTAAACTTTTAGTTTTATTATTAATATTTTCCTTACCCGCAATAGCCGATGAACAATTTATTTGGCCCAATAAGGCTAAAGCAGCGATTAGCCTTGCATATGATGACGCTTTAAATAGTCAGTTAGACATTGCCCTGCCTGCGTTGAATAAATTAAATTTTAAAGCCTCATTTTACTTAACCCTCAATTCCCCTACGGTTAATACCCGATTAGCCGAGTGGCGTCAGGCTGCTCAGCAAGGCCACGAATTAGGTAATCATTCAATTAACCATGCTTGTCGTGGCTCTTTGCCCGGTAGAGATTGGGTGCCTGCACATAACGATCTTGATAAAAAACAATATCTGGAAATTATCCAAGAAATTAATACCGCTAATACGTTTTTAAAAGCCATCGATGGCGAAACGGTTAGAACCTTTACCGTACCTTGTACTGACCAAATTGTAGAAAATAAAAACTACGTATCTGCCCTTAATGATACTTTTGTTGGCATTAAGTCACATGTCGGGACGATCCCACAAAGCATTGATGAATTTGAAGTACTTAACGCTTCGGTGTGGACACCTTCAGGACATTCAGGTGCAGAATTAATCGCTTATGTAAAAGAGGCTGCACGGTACGGTACAATCGCTAATATCACTTTTCATGGCGTCGGTGGCGATTATCTTTCTGTATCGGCACAAGCACACCAAGAGCTATTAGATTACTTAGCCACAAATAGCGATATTTATTGGGTCGATACTTATCGCAATATTAGTTTGCACCTTAAGAAAGCATTATAAAAACTATTCGCTTAGTGATAAATAGATAAACCGAGCTCTTGGGCTAGCCCTTTAATAATATTCATACTAACCACCGAGTTACCAAATTTATTTAACGGCGGGCTCCAAGCACAAATGACACCATAATTTGGCACGATAGCCACTATGCCACCGCCAACACCACTTTTTGCAGGTAAACCAACAGAAAAAGCAAATTCTCCCGACTGATCATACATACCACTGGTCGATAAAATCGCATTCACTCGATGAGAGTCTTGTGGCGAGCAAATTGTTTGGCTGGTTCGAGGGTCAATGCCTTTATTGGCCAAGAATAGTAAACTTTCTGCTAATTGTTGGCAGTTCATTGCTATCGAGCATTGAGTAAAATAATGACTTAGTACATCCGGTACTTCAGCTTCTATATTGCCAAAACTTTTCATTAAGTAGGTTAACGCGGCATTAAGATTGCCATGTGCAAGTTCAGATTGATAAACCTCTTGATCAATCTGAATACTTTCATCACCAGCCAACCTTCGCATATAGCTTCGAAATGCAAGTTTACTCGATGAATAATGGCTGGCAAGTACATCGGCAATTAACAGCGCTCCAGCATTAATGACAGGGTTACGAGGTATGCCTTTTTCCCACTCTAATTGAATGATTGAATTGAAAGGCTGGCCTGAGGGTTCCATGTTAATTCGTTGCCACAATGAATCTCCTAGCCGATTCATTGCCATGACTAAACCAAATACTTTAGAAATACTCTGAATAGAAAATGCTTGTTGATAGTCACCCGCACCAACAATTTTTCCGTCGATAGTCGCAACACAAACCCCCATTAACTCAGGGTTTACTTTCGCAAGAGCAGGAATATATTCAGCAACTTGTCCTGAATTAACCTCGTTCTTTTGACTGAGTAGTAGTTGTTGTAATTTATTTTGTAAATTAGCAATGTCTTTGATCATTTTGAGCACTTACTTCTATTAATGACGCAATATAAATTAAATCATATTGGAATAAATGCATTATGCATGAAGTTATAACAATTCACATAAGAAAGTGCTCACTTCTTTAGGTAAATGGTATTAAACAAACAGGGATTATTAACGGTTTTTTTTTCAAGAAAGTTCTACAAGGAATATATTGTAGAGAAAGTATTTATGTCGCTATTAATACTTAAATGAGGGAATTTATTGTTAACTTTCTACAAGGTCAAAATTACTTCAAGATGCAGGTTGTAGAGTAACCAAGCATCTTGAAGTGAATTGGCTTAACAAGATTATAAATTTGGTGCTTGGTGCCCTTCAATTAAACTTGCACCATCACCTAGGGTTTCACAACCAGCACCTGTACTAGGCGAGACTGAACATTCGTATACACGCACATAATCAATTTCTAAAGATTGTGGAAAAACACTCTCATCAATGCCTTTTTCATTAACATTACCTGCCCAATTACCACCGACTGCAAAGTTTAATATTAAATGAAATTTTTGATCAAAAGGTGCACTTCCTTCACCGTTAACCAATAAACCATCATCATTCATATATTGAGTATACCAACCGGTGTCTCGCTGCGTAGCATAGTGAATATCATCTACATACCAGCGAATTTCTCCGTCTTGCCACTCAACAGCATATTCATGAAAACCATCTGCAGGACTTGCTCCATCAGGCAAATGAAACGCTTTATTTGAATAAACGTTATCTGGCCATGCGCGACCAAAATGCAATGAACCAACAATACGAGACTCTTCTTGCCCGTCGACGGCCCCCTCTTCATCTGATTGAGCTTTTAAGTTAACCACTTCCATAATATCGAGTTCACCAGAGCCTGCCCAGCCACCATAAGCCCAGTCTGTTGGTAACATCCAGATAGCTGGCCAAGTCCCTTGTCCGTATGGCAATTTTGCACTTATTTCAAAACGGCCATAGGTCCAGTCACCTTTATTTTTACTGCGTAATCGTGCAGAGGTATAAGGTTGGGTTCGAGTATTGCTTGGGTTATAAGCAGGATCATCATCTTGAGCTGCAGGGCCGGTAAAATTTTCTTTTACTGCGACTATTTTCAATATCCCTTGATCGATAAACGCGTTTTCTTCGCGGTCGGTATAACATTGCTGCTCATCGTTACCACCACCGTAACAATTGACTTCAAAGCCCCACTTGGTCAAATCAATCTCAGCTTGGTCAAATTCATCTTGCCACACCATTTGCCATTGCTCATTAACCAAGGATGCCTCAGTTGGATCAGAGCTTTCAACTGGCGTCTCTGTCGTAGTATCAGTCGTTGTTGAAGTAGCAGTTGTTGTAGCGGGTACGCTGGCTACTGGTGTTTCAACTTTACTGCTACTCTCTCCTGAGCCACAACCAAGTAAAATAACCGGTAGCGTTAATAATAAGACCTTTGAGCTTTTATACTTATACATAAGGTTTACCTTCTTCAATTTTTAAAGAGCTGTAGAACACGAAACAGAAGCTTGTTTGCCACTAGAGGGAACAATCGCAACGTCAGCAAAACTGATTGAAAGCTGTCCTTCAGTAGATAGCTTAAACGGCGACATAATTTTTGAAAAATCAGCACCCGCTGCTTTAAAACAAGCTAAATCGATGCTTATTGGTCGCCATTGGTTTTCAGGTAGTGAAGCAACTAATTTAGAAATATCAAGCGCTGCTCGGCAATTCCCTTCACATTCCATGGCTAAATAAACCTTATCAGTCGCTTGTTTTTCAACCCGAACATTGACAGTTAATGCCGAATTCCCTTCTGCGTAAGCTCTTAAATCTTCTGGGAAGTTACTGCCTAGCGTGACACTTGCTAATGCGCTGCCATCAAATATTAATGAGCGAGCATCTTCTTGCACAACTTTATCTAATGTTTTAAAAGATACGGCTCCTAGAGTTTGCACATTTGAAGTAACTGAACTGGTTAACTCACCCGATGTTAAATTGATATGCCATGGCTTTTGCACTGAACGGTCAAATATTCTCTTAGTAGTTAGAGCAACACGCTCTTCTGACGATACTTCTGCTAAATCATTGGCGACCAAGTCAGTTGATGCATAATTTAACCCGTAACCATAAGGAAATAGTGGTTGATAGTTTTTGTCATGTCGATTAACCGTGCTTTGCATTGCAGAAGCAGGCCAAGAGAAAGACAGTTTACCGGTGAAGTCATAAACAAGGTCACCATTATCTTTGGTAAAGAGTACATCAGAAACAGCACGCCCTTCAGAGCCTGGTAACCATGCAGCAACAAATGCATCTGAAGCATTAAGTTCGGCATTGACCCACATTGGACGACCACTAATGAATACCGAAACAACTTTTATGCCTTGGGCTTTTAGACTCTTGAGTAACGCTAGGTCTTTTTTATCACCACGTTGGTATTCCAAGTTATCAAGGTCACCATTACCTTCTGCATACGGCTCTTCACCAAAAACAACAATCGCAACATCTGGTTTTTGTGAATAGTTACCATCAACGCTGAGCTCAATAGCACCTTCACCGTTAGCTAATTTCTCTTTAATACCATCATAAATAGAACTACCACCGGGGAAATCATCATTATTATTTCCCGTGCCTTGCCAAGTGATTGTCCAACCGCCGGATTGTTTACCAATATTATCAGCGCCATCACCCGCAATTAAAATATTTTGGTGTGGGCTTAAAGGCAATAAATTCTCATTGTTTTTTAATAAGACTAATGATTCTCGAACCGCTTGTTGCGCAACGTCACGATGCGCTTTAGCGCCAATAAGCTCGGTTTTACCCGACAAATTACGTTTTTCAGGACTCGGCTTGTCAAAAATACCCGCACGTAATTTTACTCGAAGAATACGACTAACGGCATCGTCAATTCTCGTTTGTGCTATCTCGCCACTTTTCACTTGGGCAATAGTATTTTCATATAAAGGTTTCCAAGCATCTGTAGGTACCATAAAGATATCTAAACCAGCATTAATCGACTGTGGACAACTTTCATTGCTACAGCCTTTAATTTGGCCGTGACCATTCCAGTCACCAACAACAAAGCCATCAAAGCCCATTTGGTCTTTCAACACGTCGGTTAACAAGTATTTATTGCCGTGGTTTTTTACCCCATGCCAGCTATTAAACGATGCCATTACCGACTGAGAACCCGCCGACAAACCACCAACATAACCTTGGGCGTGTATATCAAAAAGCTGTTGTTCTGTGGTTAAATTATTGCCTTGATCATCTCCACCCTCAGTGCCACCATCACCTAAAAAGTGTTTCACCGTACTAATAACACGCTCATCACCTAAAAAGTCTTTATCAGCGCTGCCTTGTAAACCTTTAACAATAGCGGCTGAGTAGTTTCTTACTATTTCAGGATCTTCTGAATAGCCCTCGTAAGTGCGTCCCCAACGGTCATCACGTACCACCGCAACTGTTGGTGCAAAAACCCAATCAATACCGGTAACCATCACTTCTTTAGCCGTGATCGCGGCAATTTGTTCAATCAAATCAGGATTATTCGTCGCCCCTAAACCGATGTTATGCGGGAACAAGGTTGCACCGATGACATTGTTGTGACCATGAACCGCATCCGTCCCCCATATAGCAGGAATAGTAGAACCATCTAAAGAATCGTCAATGGACGCTTGATACATATCTTCGGCAAGTTTGATCCAATCGGCAGGCGTGGCATGTTTATTATTATCAGGGAAAGCACCACCGCCATTTAGGTACGAGCCAAAACCATATTTGCGCATATCAGCAACGCTAATATCGCGAATTTCAGGTTGGATCATTTGAGCTACTTTTTGCTCTAAAGTCATACCAGCTAAAATTTTTGCAACTTCAGCTTCAAGCACATCATCTTTTTTGACAGCAATATCAAGCTTAGGCCAAATAGTAATGTTTTGACTCACTTGTTCAGCAACTTGCGCTTGGCTGTCTGTAGAAGTTTGCTCGTCATTACAACCAACAACCGCCAAAGCAATTGCGCTACTTATTAATAGCTTAGTGATTGATTTTGAATAATTATTAATGGTCATTACTTTATTAGCCTTTCACATCTATAGGTTTACTACCCGAAAATCCGTAAAAAGCAATAAAGCCATAACACAGAATGGGTAAAAAGAAAGAGTTTTGCAGACCAATGCTATCGGCTAAAAACCCTTGAATTAACGGTAGTATTGCACCACCAACAATAGCTAAACATAAAATACCTGATGCCTGACTGGTATATTTCCCTAAGCCATTAAGTGCCAAACTAAAAATAGTTGGGAACATAATTGAATTGAATAACCCAACCAATAAGATTGCCCACATAGCAATTTGACCTGACGCTAACATCGCCACAAGAATTAACACCGACGCAGCAAAAGCATTAAAAGCTAATACTTTACCGGCAGGAATTTTTTGCATCACCGCCGCACCAATAAATCGACCCACCATGGCACCACCCCAGTAATAAGCGATGTACTTAGCCGCTTCAACTTCTTCTAATCCAGCAATATTGGGATCATTAAAAAAGCTTACCAAAAAACTCCCAATGGAGACTTCTGCACCAACATAGACAAAGATTCCAACCGCGCCTAAAACTAAATGTTTATATTGCCAAGCACTACCTGAAATAGGTTCATCATCATGTTGCTCGACATGACTAACATCAGGTAGTTTTATATAAGCAAAAATACCCGCGAGTAGTAATAACATACCACCAAGTAATATGTAGGGCATTTGTACTGAACCGGCTTGTTCAGCCACCGACATTGACTCAGTGACTTGCTCTAAAATTAAATATGCACCAAAAAACGGCGCGACTGTAGTACCCAAAGCGTTAAAAGCTTGGGTCATGGTTAGTCGTGATGAAGCAGTTTCACTTTTACCTAAAATACTCACGTAAGGGTTTGCTGAAACTTGCAGTACGGTAATACCACTCGCCAATATAAACAACGCTAATAAAAAGACTGGGTAGCTATGCATGGCAGCCGCAGGATAAAAACATAAACAGCCAATAGCCGCAACAATTAGTCCAAAAACGATACCTTTTTGGAAACCTACTTTTTTAACCAAATTTCCTGCAGGAATTGAAACCAAAAAATACGCGCCAAAAAAGCAAAATTGAATCAACATCGCTTGGCTGTACGATAAGTCGAATATGCCTTTTAGGTGTGGAATAAGAATGTCGTTAAGACAAGTAATAAATCCCCACATAAAAAAGAGTGAAGTTAATGATGTTAAAGCAAAGGTATAATTTGCTTGAGTATTTAACGGCGTTGTTTGCCCTTGCGTTAAACCAGCGGTTGAAGTTGCCATCTGTTGTTCCCCAATAAACAATATACTTGTGGTGATATTATCGACCGGTGAAATATCACCAATCGTTTAAAATAATGTTAGTTCCATCGTTTTCACAGCCAGCACTTGTGGAAAAAAACCAAAACTGGAAGCGCTTCCAATATGAAGCAGCACAGCAAAAAAAGCAACGCTTTTTTCATTTATTTGGAAGCGCTTTCAATACGCTAAGGTTTTGTATACAATTATATATGTTAATGAGCTTAAGCCGTTCAAGGATAATGGCTATTTTCATACGGTTAACAACACTTTAACGAGATAGCTTTTATGGTATTATTGGCCACTTTTATACTTTCTCTTTCTCAGACAAGTTAACTTACTTTTACAAGGACCCCCATGGCGACTATTTATGAAGTTTCTGCTCTTGCCGGTGTATCACTTTCTTCTGTCTCACGCGTATTAAACGATCATCAACATGTCAGTGAAAAAACCAAACAGAAAGTAGTCGCTGCGATGAATGAGTTAGGGTATAGACCAAGTTCTGTTGCTCGCTCTTTGGCGTCAAGTCGCTCAAATAGCATTGGTATATTAGTATCTGAGCTACACGGTCCTTTCTTTGGTGACATGCTAAGCAGCCTTGAACTTGAACTAAGAAAAGCAGGAAAACATGTCATTATTACCGCAGGACATAGTGATGAACAAAGTGAAAAAGATGGTATTAATTTCTTAATCGACCGAAGCTGTGATGCATTGATCATTTTGATCGACTCACTGTCAGATGAATACCTGATTGAATTGAGCCAAGGCTCAATCCCAATAGTCATTTTAAACCGTTTGATCCCAGAGATTGAAGATAATTGTTTTTATATCGACAATGAATTAGGTGGTTATTTATCAACTAAGCATATTATCGAGCAAGGGCATCAACAACTGGCTTACATCTCGGGGCCGCTCTTTAAAAAAGATGCTACTGAACGTTTTAATGGCCATAAAAGAGCGTTAGCCGAAGCAAGCTTAACGTTTGACGAAGCTTTATTTTATGAAGGGGACTTTCTAACTGGCGGTGGCCGTATTGGTATCGATCATATCATCAATACTCAGCGACCATTTACAGCGGTTGTATGTGCAAACGATGAAATGGCTTCAGGGTC
>MAAC01006766.1_pt1 | contig 20192 bp, 20 predicted proteins | sample 1115981 | NCBI WGS metagenome assembly MAAC01 (sample SAMN04961126, study PRJNA320927) | seawater metagenome | isolation source: sample BD02T64 sea water enriched with oil for 64 days | place: USA:Gulf of Mexico | collected 2013-07-27
TATCAAGAAGAAATAAGGTGAAATCTGCTGTCGCGTCAGACACAGAGTTTTCCAATTGGCTTAGATTCTGCGTACACAAATCAGCATAGCTTGAGTCACTAAACCAGGCATCAACAACCAGACCTGTCAGACAAAAACGGCGGAAGTGAAGGGCTGAACAATCAAGAGCTCTCGCGTCAGACAGAAGTCGATAGCCCAAGGCACCAAGATCCTGTGCAGAAGATTTCAACATATAACTGATGAGCTATTTAATCAGGGTCACGCATAACCGGCCAGCCAACATCTTCATCCACATCATGGATCGGATCAGACAGTATCAGCTCTGCCATGTCGTCAAAGGACTCAAGACCCGGAACCATAGAACCCTGACTCAACGCCATCATGGCACTGGCGGTGTCGGCCGGTATGGCTGCCTGTTCCCTCTGTACCGGACGTATAAGGGCTTCCTGTACCAGGCTCGACACAAACAACTGCACTGCCTCTGCAGCATTTCGCTGGGCCGGAACCAGAAAATCTACAATCTCTTGTGGGATATGCCCCGAGATAATGTCCCGCCAAAGATCGGCAGCAACATTGACCAGACTAAAATATTTACCGTTGGCAAGGTTTAACACCACAATTTCGGCACCGAAGTCCTCAGCGACAACATCAGGTGCCGATATTTCGTAACTCGTATTTGAAGACATAAAAAAAGGCCTAAGAAAAACCACTACAGCATTAAATCATCAATACCATCAGAATCAACTAAAAAACAGGGCAAAAATAAGCCTTCCGGTAAACTCTACTTTGACTGTTGGCGGCAGAAGTGCCGGAAATAGGCAACTCGAGGCTTTACCGGACTGTAGAACGAATATAAGAAAGAAAAACTGGTGGCTTCCCCTGCCAGCCACACCTCGGCACATGATATAACCACTACCGTTGCTCCCTTCCGGGCCTGGCGGGGTTCGCAGAAAATCATTGCGAGGGGACCAACAGGGGTCACCATAAAAAGATTGGCCTGATGCACTAGGCCTTAAGGCTGCGCATTATGGTTGGTTCGTCTCTGCATTTCAACTGCAATCCGGACTGGTACTTAGCGACATCCTTGCCTACCATAGAGCGCTAATAAATGGCGTTGTTAAAAGCATGTTCTGGACTAAAAACTGCAGCTTCATCTTACTGATCACTACTCTGTTACTCACTACTCTACTGCTGAGTGGATGCAGTGGTGGTGAAAGTAACGTCACCACAGGCAATCGAGATGGCATTCTCCATTGGGGTAATGGCACCGACCCTCAGGAACTAGACCCCCATATTGTCACTGGTGTTCCGGAACACCATATTCTTACAGCCCTGCTCGAAGGGCTGGTACTCAAGGACCCCGCAACACTTGAGCCAATACCCGGTGTGGCTGAGAGCTGGGTTATAAGCGACGATGGTAAAACCTATACCTTCCAGCTGCGCCACAACGCACAATGGTCCAACGGCGACCCTGTCACCGCCCACGACTTTGCCTGGTCATGGTGGCGCGCACTACAACCCGCACTGGGTAATCAGTACGCCTACATGTTCTTTCCGGTTAAAAATGCTGAGGCTTATCTGAAGCAGGAAATCGAGAACTTTTCCCAAGTGGGGGTCAAGGTACTCGATGACTATACCCTTCAGGTTGAATTGACCAATCCCACACCCTACTTCTTACAACTATTAGATCACTACAGTATGTTTCCAGTCCATCGAGCCACCATTGAGAAATTTGGTGCCCCAGATGAACGCGGCAGCTTATGGACCCGTCCTGGCAACTTTGTAGGCAACGGTCCTTTTCTGCTCACCGAGTGGCAATTGTTCAAAAAGGTAGAAGTAACAAAGAACCCCTATTACTGGGATGCAGCCTCCGTAAAACTGAACGGTATTCGCTTTCATCCTACAGAAAATGTCACCACTGAAGAGCGGATGTTTCGCTCTGATCAATTGCACCACACCGCCAGTATTCCCATCGACAAAGTGGCAACCTACCAGAAGCAAAAGCCAGGCTTACTTCACTCCCACCCCTATTTAGGTAACTACTTTTACCGAATTAACACCAAACTGCCACACCTCAGTGATAAACGAGTGCGCCAGGCACTGGCCATGAGTATTAACGGCAAACAGATTGTGGAACAAGTGACCAAGGGGGGAGAAGTCCCCGCCTATACCTTTACCCCACCCGACACCCTTGGCTACACCGCTAATGCTGGGTTTTCATTTAACCCAGAGAAAGCCCGCCAACTACTAGCTGAAGCAGGCTACCCAAATGGTGAGGGCTTCCCGGTCACCGAATTGCTTTACAACACGTCCGAAGGTCACCGCAAGATAGCCGTCGCGATACAGCAGATGTGGAACCAGTACCTGGGGGTTGATATCACGCTCAACAATCAGGACTGGAAGGTATACCTGAATTCAGTGGATAACGGTGACTACACCATTGCCAGAGCAGGTTGGATTGGTGACTATGTTGATCCAAACACATTTCTGGATATGTGGATCACTGATGGCGGTAACAACCGTACCGGCTGGTCCAACCCTCGCTACGATGAACTGATATTAAAGCTGGCACCCAAGGCCAGCAACAGAGAGGCTCGCTATAAACTGATGCGTGAAGCTGAAGCCCTATTACTGGAAGATATGCCCGTAATCCCTATCTATATCTACAACAGTAAGAGCCTGGTACACCCCAGCTTAAAGGGGTTGGAGCCTAACATTCTCGACTACACTCTCTACAAGAAACTCTCACTAGAACAGGCCCCCACAAACTCCGACGAGGCCAGCCACTAATGTTTCGGTTTATTCTCAGTCGGCTACTTCAGGCAATTCCCGTTTTACTGGTCGTTATTACCGCCACCTTTTTTCTGGTGCGCGCTGCTCCCGGCGGCCCTTTTAGTGCTGAAAAAGCGGTGCCGCCTGAAGTGATTAAAGCTTTGGAGGCCCGCTATCACTTGGACCAGCCCATGTGGCAGCAATACTTTGGCTACCTGAATGATTTAGTGCACGGTGAATTTGGCCCCTCTTTCCGGTACCCCGGCCGCACCGTCAATGAGCTGATTGCCGGTGGCCTGCCCATTACGGCTGAACTGGCACTTTACGCCATGCTGGTGGCCATTATTATCGGTGTCTGTGCCGGTGTTTTTGCCGCATTAAAGCCCAACACACCACAGGACTACATTCCCATGTCAGCTGCCATGCTGGGAATCTGTATGCCCTCTTTTTTGATGGGGCCCTTGTTAGTCCTGGTATTTGGGATTTGGTTTGAGTGGGTTCCCGTGTCTGGCTGGGGAGACTTACCCGGTGATAAAATATTACCTGCCATCACCCTCGGTTCCGGCTACGCTGCTTTTCTTGCTCGGCTCAGTCGTGGCGGCATGCTGGAAGTCATGTCACAGGACTATATTCGTACCGCTCGCGCCAAGGGTCTACCGGAATGGGTGGTGGTGCTGAAACACGGACTGCGAGGTGGGCTGATTCCTGTTATCGCCTTCCTCGGCCCTGCCTTTGCGGGTCTATTAAGTGGTTCCTTTGTAGTGGAAACAATCTTTCAGATACCGGGCTTGGGTCGCTTCTATGTCCAAGCGGCCTTTAATCGGGACTACACCATGATCCTGGGAACCACGGTATTCTTTGCCACCTTGATCGTTTTATTTAACCTGTTATCCGATATCATCGCCGTTTGGATTAACCCCAAACTGCGGCACCAGCTACGGGAGGGTAGCTAGTGTTTAAAGCTAAGCAGCCTGAACCTGTACTGACAGATCCTCTCGTTCAAGCGGTGAAAGGTACCTCCCTCTGGCAGGATGCCTGGATTCGCTTACGCAAAAATACATTCGCGTTATGTGGTCTCGGCGTTATCCTCTTTCTTTGTATCATCGCTCTGCTGACTCCTTTTATCGCGCCCTACGGTTATGAACAACAAAACCTGTTACTGGGTGCGGCGCCGCCCTCTGCTGAACATTGGCTGGGCACCGACATATTTGGGCGGGATATGCTGACCCGCATTATGTATGGTAGTCGCGTCTCGCTGATGGTGGGTTTTATTGCCACCGGTGTAGCTCTGTTAATCGGTGTGCTCTGGGGAACCATTGCGGGCTATGCCGGAGGGCGGGTGGACGCTGTCATGATGCGTCTGGTAGATATTCTCTACGCCCTGCCCTTTATGATTTTTATCGTGTTGTTGATGGTGGTCTTTGGCCGCAATATTCTGCTGCTATTTCTCGCCATTGGTGCCGTTGAATGGTTAACCATGGCCCGTATTGTTCGCGGTCAGGTATTGTCTTTGCGGCGTCAAGAATTTGTGGAAGCCGCAGTTTCTCTTGGGCTATCTCGCTGGACGATTATCCGTCGTCATTTGATTCCCAACACCTTGGGACCAGTGATTGTCTATACCACGCTCACCATTCCCAGTGTGATGCTATTGGAAGCATTCCTCAGCTTCCTCGGGTTGGGTATCCAACCACCACAGAGTTCTTGGGGGCTGCTGATATCCTACGGTGTAGAGACCATGGAAGAATATCCCTGGTTGTTATTATTCCCCGGTCTGACTCTATCCATCACGCTGTTTGCTTTGAACTTTCTTGGTGACGGACTACGAGATGCCCTTGACCCACGAGCAATATATTAATGTAAATTATATGAATAATATTATAACTTACTGATTATAAATGATATGCCATTACTAGAAGTTGACAACTTGACCACCCACTTCCACACCCGAGAGGGCGTGGTAAAAGCTGTGGACGGCATTAGTTTCAGTGTCGACCGAGGTGAAACTCTCGCCATTGTGGGTGAGTCAGGGTCCGGTAAATCTGTTGCTTGTTACAGCCTACTTAAATTAATTCCGCAACCACCGGGTAAAATCGTCGCAGGCAGAGCCCTGTTCGAGGGCAGAGATTTACTCCAGACCGACAATAAAACCCTGCAACAAATTCGTGGTAACGACATTGCCATTATCTTTCAAGACCCGATGACTTGCCTTAACCCCTACCTGACCGTGGGCGAACAATTAATAGAACCGCTGATCTATCACCGCAACATTTCTCGAAAAGAAGCAACCCAACGAGCTATTGAGATATTGGGTGAAGTGGGCATTGTTGAACCGGAAAAACGTATCAATAGCTACCCCCATGAATTTTCCGGAGGAATGCGCCAACGGGTCATGATCGGCATGGCCTTGATTGCCGAGCCCAAGCTGTTGATCTGTGACGAACCCACCACGGCACTGGATGTCACTATCCAGGCCCAAATTCTAGGCTTGGTGAAAGCACTACAATTGAAACGAAATATCGCGGTGATCTTTATCAGCCACGATCTCGCCGTCGTGGCTGGTGTTGCCGATAAAGTAGCCGTCATGAAAGACGGACTAATTGTTGAACAAGGGCCAGTAGATGACATCTTCTACAACACCCAGCACGACTACACCAAAAAGCTACTGGCCTCTATTCCCGAAGGCGCCAAGCCTGAAACCTCCAACCCCGATGCCTCCAACATTGAGAACACGCCACTGCTCGCTATCAACGGCCTAAAGACTCACTTTCACGACTATAGTGGCGGCTGGCTCAAACGAAATCAAAAAGTCATCAAAGCCGTGGATGATGTCTCACTGAAGATTCAACAGGGGGAAATTTTGGGGCTAGTGGGTGAATCTGGCTCAGGTAAGTCCACGCTGGGGCGCTCTATTCTGCAACTGGTGCCAGTGACCAGTGGCAGTGTGATTTTTGATGGTACTGATCTAACCAGCTTATCACCTGCTCAGATGAAACCCATGCGACGCCGCATGCAAATGATCTTTCAGGACCCTTACGCCTCCCTCAATCCACGTATGACGGTATTTGATACTCTCGCAGAGCCACTGCTCTATCATGGCCTTGCCACCCGAAAAACGGTCACTGAACAGGTATTAGCCCTGATGGATGACGTAGGTCTCGCCCGTTCTGCTATTCGCAAATATCCCCATGAGTTCTCTGGCGGTCAGCGGCAACGAATTGCCGTGGGTCGTGCTGTTTCTACCAAACCAGAACTGGTGATTGCCGATGAGCCCGTATCAGCCCTAGATGTGACCATTCAGGCACAAATTCTTGATCTGATTCTGACACTGATAGATAAACACAACCTGACCATGCTGTTTATCTCACATGATCTCTCAGTAGTACGCTATATCGCAGACCGAATAGCGGTGATGCATCATGGAAAACTAGTGGAAACCGGCAGCACTGAGTCGTTGTTTGCAGCACCACAACATGAATACACCAAAAAGTTGCTGGCGGCGATTCCGGTGGCTGATCCTGCAAGGGAAAGAGAACGGCAGGCTGCGTTGATAGAACCTATTATTAATAGCTAATCACGACACGTTTAATAACGAAGCTATTAACGACTGATTAACCTGACCCGAAATGAACGCCCTTTCAATTTCCCCTGACCTAATTTTTGGAGTGCAAGCTTATAGACATCGCGGCTCACCGCCACATAAGACCAGTTATCAGCAATATTGATCTTCCCTACCGCCGCTCCTGGAATACCATCTTCACCGGTTAGTGCGCCCAGAATATCCCCAGCACGGACTTTTTGTTTTTTCCCGCCATCAATTTGCAATGTTTCCATTTCAGAGTAGAACACGGGCTTATCCAGTAGATTGATAGGGGGAAGCGGTTCACTGACAATCATCCGGTCTAAATACTCTTCTAGCATAACGACCTTATAATGCTCCTTATCCGAGTAAAAAGAGCATGCAATACCTTTGCTTCCCGCTCGCCCCGTACGACCTATACGATGAATATGTACCTCTGTATCTCGAGCAAGCTGGTAGTTAATCACAGCGTCCAGTGCTTCAATATCTAAACCACGGGCCGCTACATCGGTGGCCACAAGAACTGAAACACTTTTATTGGAAAACCGCACCAGCGCTTGGTCACGATCCCTTTGCTCCAAGTCACCGTGTAACGCCTGCGCACTAAAACCATAGCCAACGAGGGCATCGGCCACTTCCTGAGTTTCCCGCTTGGTATTGCAAAATACCACAGAGGATTCAGGCCGATACTTCATTAGCAGCAAACGAAGGGCCGTCAGTCGCTGCTTATCATCAGCCACCTTGAAGAAATGCTGCTGAATCGTGCTTGTATCATGAGTGGATTCCACCTGAACCATCACGGGTGAAGCCATGATACGCTTGGCAATAGACTGGATTTGATCCGGGAAGGTGGCACTAAACAGCATTGTTTGCCGCTTAGACGGAATGTATTCGACAATAGCATCCAGTGATGGCTGAAACCCCATATCCAGCATACGGTCAGCTTCATCCAGCACTAGCGTACTCAAATTATTTAGTTTCAGTGTCCCTTTGCGCAAATGCTCTTCTATGCGCCCGGGTGTTCCCACCACAATGTGAGCACCGTGTTCCAACGATCCAACCTGAGGGCCAAACGGCATACCACCACATAGGGTTAGCACCTTGATGTTATGAATCGTTCGAGCCAGCCTACGAATCTCTTTAGCCACCTGGTCAGCCAGCTCACGGGTAGGACACAGCACCAGCGATTGCACCCGGAATTGCTTTACCTTGAGCTTTTCCAGCAAGCCAAGAGCAAAGGCTGCAGTTTTACCCGATCCGGTTTTTCCCTGAGCAATAACATCCTTTCCCGACAAGATATGGGGCAGACTCTGCGCCTGAATGGGTGTCATCTCTTTATAACCGAGAGAAGATAGGTTTTTCAGTAGGTCCGGGTGCAGTTTTTGGGATGAAAACTCAGTTTGACTCAAAATAACGATCCTGTGATAGCTCTACGATACCCCAGCTGTGGTGTCTGGAAATTACCGGCAGCTTAACAGGCTGATCTGCTAAGGGCGACCAATGGCATCTACTCTGATGTAGACAGAAAACATAATTAGCCCTGGAGCTACGCCCCACAACCTATCCATACCCTTTAGAGACAAGCGGCCATTTAAAAATAAGTGATCCTGATCATTTGTGGGAAGAACCTGCTCAGGTATCGTCCACTTCCTTTATTTTCTCACGTTTACAGGAGCAAACTATGAGCAGTTGTTGTGGCGCTTGCGGCGGCCAAGATACTGAGCCGAAGAAAGATCAGAAACAGGAACAACCCAAAGAAGAACTGAAGCAGGAATTATCTAAAGAACTGCCTGAAGAGCAGGAACAGAAGCAAGAGAAGTAATGCCTCAACTCTTTGCGGTGAGGTGGTACGGTAATCTTCATACCCCTATGAGTCAGAAGCTCACCTCATCGCAACCGTCACTCTTCAATTGGAACCATAACAGAGCAGCGAGTCTATTCTCTGTCTATGACGTCGAATCTCCCACTCAAGTATTTCTCACAGACCCAAGTATTGCCTAGAAGAGACACCATCTCTTTTCCATAAAAACAGGTGTTTATAACAATCAACCAGAAAGTCGAACGCTGTATGCGCCGTTCAGAAAGTGGCGCCTGTCGTGCTGAAGCCCTATGAATGGATGCTTAGGAACGTTACCACAAGAAAAGTACGGGGAAATTAGAGAGGTGGAAAAAATTCATCCCAGTGGGGTAACCGCACTGGGATGATTTTTTACATCAGGTAAAAGAATATCGTGAAGATTATTCTTCTTGGTCGAGAAGCCACATTGTGTGCTCTACACTACCTGGCTCGATACCCTCAGGAATTTCGCGCAGCTTAGGATTTTCTACCGCTGTTTCCACGTCCCTGTTCATAACAGTTTCACCCTGCTCATTAACGTATTCGCCTGGTTTTAGGTTCTTTGAGAGAAAAAATGATGGGGCAGGAGCAGTAGAAACGTCACCACTAGTACCTTCTCCAAATTTCTCGGTATCAAATTTGCTCTTAACTCTCTCTGCGGAAAGTTCAGCTTCAGTCTTTACAGCTTCCACGACTTCAGTTGCTTGTGCTTCTACTGCCTCTACTACTTCAGCAGCAGTCTCTTGAACAGCCTCCTGAGTGGTTGCCGCTGCATCAGTTGCATGGCCAGCATCTTCAGTAGTAGCTGCTTTATCAGCTTCGCCACATGCGGCTAGGCCCAGTACCAATGCAGATACTCCAAACAGTTTAATAAGGTTCATTGTTGATTCCCTCAAGGTAATTAATCTAGATAATTTTCGACTCTACGGTCAAGGGTACGCAGTCTAATGGCCCTTTTCTTAAAAATCTAGAGGTTTTATGCGCCTTTTACGGCTATTTCGTAGATAACCACGGAAAAATTAAGGAGTTTTAGAGAAATGATAACGATTCTTACTAAGAAGCCTGAAAAACCTATCAAAATGCAATAAAAACGCACCTATACATAAGAAGGGAACAATAGCTAATTCACTGATCAGAGGGGAACACTTGACCAAAATGAGCCACCCTAACAGGGATCATGCCCAGAGGAAGCCAATTTACTGACACAGCGTTGGCAAATACAAGTTTTTCGTGCTTGATCTACAGGGATATTCAACACAGGAATTCTCAACAATAGCGCCTCCGAGAATGTTTCTGAGCGACACCAACAGCCAGACCTATCATTTACTCCGCAATAATTAGGCTGATCACACAATGGGCACTTCTGCGGGTCAATAGTGCCGGTATTGTCAGAAACCATAACTACCCCTTACCAGATGAATAAAACAATGCTTACTTACTCCACCTCATACACATTATCTGTACCATCGTCGTAGTCGAAAGCACCCATAAATGTCATGTAATTATCTTTATCTACACCTGAAATCTTGGGGCTGTATTCATACTCAAATAATAAAACAACCCACGTCACATCTTCCAGCTTCTTCTTCCTCGCCTTACTCATCAACACATCGATATACGAAGAAGAGAACGAACACTCACCAACCGCCTTTTTAATAGGGACGGTACCTTCATGAGCACCATTGGTTTCCATGTTCTCAGGGTTAAAAAATTGGAGGTTAAAGTTCTTGGACCAGGTATTGGTTGCCCGCGTATTGTTACGACTGAATGTCTCGTCAAAATACTCATCGGGAACATCTTGATAAGGATGCTGGGAGGCCCATACCGATACCTTGCTCTTCTTTGAGAAATTATGCCCCTTTACATCTTTAGGTCTTTTAACATCATTCCCTTTTGTGTTCATTCTTACCTCTGCTTACCACTCATTAATACATCGTCCATATTATAGAACCTCTGCATAGCCTACCCGCTATATAGCGGCACTATTACCTATACAAAACTACCTATACAAAATTGTCTATACAAACCAAACACCATTGGTAAGTTGGCAATCTATCGTATCCAGCAGCATATGAATAACCAATCCAATACCGATATAACGTAGCTTTGGAATCGTGCAAAAGACCACATATATGGCTATTGGAATAAACTCATGCAATGGATGAAAACCAATGCTACAACGACTTGAGTCATAGATAGGGCTTGCCAGAAGGTGATCAACATCCACCAACATGGTGGCCATCATCACCCAATAGACCACCTTCCAATTTTTACGAAAGAAAATGCCAGATACGATAGCAGGAGCAAGGAAGTGCAAAAAAATATGAATGGTCGATACCCGTTACTGACATCTACAACGTGTCAATCTGCCGATAATTTAGTGGTTGGCTGTTCGGACCTACTTGAACTACGCAGGCTGTAAGCCAAAATAAAATAACCCAAAACCCCAGAAGCCAGTGATCCCAAAATGATGCCTAAACGCTCATCAAATAATAAGTTCACACCGGTTTCTTCGAAAGCCAGTGAACCGACAAAAAGACTCATGGTAAAGCCAATACCACAAAGCGCAGAAACACCATACAACGTCAACCAGGAAATATCTCTTGGAAGCGCTGTAAACTTAAGTTTTACCGCAAGTAAACACAGCCCAAAAATACCGATTTGTTTACCAAAAAACAAACCTAGAGAAATACCTATTGGAACACTGTGAAGAACCTGTTCTACCCCAACACCCTTGAGGCTAATTCCGGCATTTGCAAATGCAAAAACCGGAAGTACAAAGAAAGCCACAATGGGGTGTAAATCATGCTCCATAGTTCTTAATGGTGAGATCTCAGGATACTGTTTGGAACGGATCGGTATAAACATCGCCAGAACCACTCCGGCAAGAGTAGCGTGCACCCCAGACTTTAATGTTGCCACCCACATGATAGTGCCCACCAGAATATAAGGGCTACTGGAAATAACATTGCGTCTATTCAAACACGCCAGCGCCAGAATGCTGCAAGCAACAACAATCATCGCTGCAAATGAGATCTCAGCGGTATAAAAAATGGCGATGATAACTATTGCACCAATATCATCAAATATTGCCAGGGAAGTAAGAAATATTTTTATTGAAATGGGTACACGAGAACCTAGCAAGGTTAAAACACCCAGCGCAAAGGCTATATCAGTAGCAGCTGGTATTGCCCAGCCTTGCATCGCAACGGGGTCATGGCTATTAAAATAAATATAAATCATAGCAGGAACTAACATTCCGCCAACTGCCCCAATCCCGGGCAAAATGATATTACGCTTATCCGAAAGCTCACCTTCAATAAGCTCTCTTTTCAACTCAAGGCCAATTAAAAAGAAAAAAATTGCCATTAGCCCATCATTGATCCATAGCAATAATGGCTTGGCTATCTCTAAAGCACCAATACGAATGGCAACAGGAACAGAGAGTAAAAGCTCGTACACCGACTGTAAGGGGGTATTTGCACAGATAAGCGCAAGCAATGCCGAGGACATCAATAATATGCCGCCTGCTGACTCAAGCTTTAAAAACAATGCAACAGATGATGCAGTTTGGTTTTTCACAAATTTAGTCGCTATCTAGCTGTTAAGATCATAAGCAATATCTATCACCATTTCTTTTAAGCGATATGTTCAGTATATTTTTAACTGCACTTTTAACTATCACGATTCACACTATACCTGTGTAAATAAAAAAGGCCGGGGATCGATTCCTTCTAATACTAGAAGATATCAACCCCCGGCCCCATCATTCTATGGTCGATTTAACACAAACGTTAAACCTTTTATTTAGAAGCCCCTATCGGTGCGTTCCAAATACCAGTTTCTTTTAACGCTAAGCTCGCCTCAACCTCGTTCGCCTTAAGGCCACTAACAATGGCGCTATGATTCTTCACGAATAAACTGCAACTACCGCCGACAACTATTATAGTTTTATATACCAGACTTAAGTTTTCGAGCACCAGACAATGAATCAGTGGTTAATCAGCGTAGAAGAACTTCATCAACTGAAAGGCAGCAATATTGTTATTTTTGACTGCCGGTTCTCATTAGCCTATCACAACATGGGGAAAACCCTCTATCAGCAAGGTCATATTCCCGGGGCCCATCATGTAGATATGGAAAAAGACCTTTCCGGTCCAAAAGGGTTACATGGTGGTCGCCACCCTCTTCCTGAAATCGAGGTGTTTTCAACCCGGATGAGGCGGTGTGGAGTCAACCACAATACGTTAGTTGTGGCCTACGATAATAATCGCTTGGCTGGTGCAGCACGTTTGTGGTGGCTACTGGGGTTCTTTGGACACCATCGAGTAAAAATACTGAATGGTGGGCTATCTGCCTGGCAAGCAGCCGGGTTTTCCGTAACAGATGATGACCCTGCATCGAGTGAGGGTGATTTTGAAGCAATGGAAAACCTCTCGCTGGTGGTAGACCACCACTGGGTGACAAAATATCTAACCAATCGTCGTATTACGTTAATTGATTCACGGGAAGCCCCTCGTTATCTGGGCCGTGAAGAGCCTATTGATCCTGCCATGGGGCATATTCCCGGAGCCGTCAACGCCCCATGGCAGCAGGTGACCAACGAGGCTGGGTTTGCCAGGCCTCAGGAGCAACAACAGAAAATCTGGCAGGCTCTACCTATAGCCGATAACCCCGTGGTGTATTGTGGTTCCGGTATTACTGCATGCGTTAATTTGCTGTCGTTATCATTAGCTGGCATGGATAATACCCGGCTTTATGCGGGTAGCTGGAGTGACTGGTGCAGCTACCCCACGAACCCCATAGAACCCCCCAGAACGGAACAACCTAGAACGGAACCATCCAGAACGGGACCTTCAGCAGCTGAGTCAACGCAAGTAGAACCGCCCTCGTCGTTATGATTTTTCTTATATTATTTATTGGTGGGGGTATTGCTTGGTTCATCAGTACAGTAGCCGCTGGTGGTGCTACCATGCTGATGATTCCTGTACTAAGCCTGATGCTCGGGCCACAGGTCGTAGCGCCAGCAATCAGCCTGGGCGCTTTTCTGGCCAGCCCGTCCAGAGCCTGGTTATTCAGAACCCATATCAATTGGCAAGTCAGTCGCTGGCTTATTCCGGGCAGTCTTGCGGGTGCCGTACTTGGTGCCTGGGCTTTTACTCAAATTTCAGCCCAGTGGATACAAGTTCTACTTGGTCTGTTTCTAATATCAACGGTATTTCAATATCAGTTTGGAAAGTCAAAACGTTCTTTTGTTATGAAGCGTCGCTGGTTTTTCCCGCTGGGCCTGTCGGTGTCTTTTATATCCGGTGTTGTGGGTGGTACAGGGCCAGTACACAATCCATTTATGCTCAATTACGGGTTGGAGAAAGAACAGCTGGTGGCTACCAAGGCCATCAATTCATTGGTCATGCAGCTAACCAAGTTGATCGCCTATACAGGATTTGGCGCCATGACACTGGAGATCGGTACCTACGGACTAGTCATAGGTATTGGCGGCGCCATCGGCGCATGGTTTGCCAGCAACCACTTGAAGAATATCAACCCTGGCCGCTTCAGGCTTTACACCCTTATTTTGATGCCTATTTGTGGTGTGCTGCTATTGAGTAAAGCCTTTAGTTAGGTACGACTACATCGCTGCCGAAAAATATCTATTGAAGCTAGTCTCTGGCCCCTTCAATCATCTTTGTCTATACATATAGAGTGTCTCTTGATGTTAAACACTGACGAAGTCTTCAGTGCGGTACACGGTGACTAGCAAGCTTTAAACAGAGGTGGGGCTATGAAAGAAGATATGGATAAAGTTGTTGCATTACTCAATAAGATTATGGAAGCGGAGATGGCAGGCGTGGTTCGTTACAACCATTATGCTTTGATGGTATTTGGTTTTGGGCGAATACCGATTGTTAGTTGGTTGCGCTCCGAAGCAGACAGCAGCCTACTTCATGCGCAGGAAGCTGGTGAGTTGATTACGTCTCTTGGCGGCCATCCGTCGCTGGGTATTGGTCCGTTGCTGGAAACTCACCAACATGACATTGGGGACATTCTAAGGGAATCTCTGGAACACGAAGCTCATGCAAAGGCTCTTTACTACGAGCTGCTTGAGGAGGTTAAGGACAGCTCTGTGATGCTGGAAGATTACGCCCGTCAGAAAATTTCCGAAGAGGAAATGCATGAAGGCGAAGTGAATAAAATGTTGCGTCGACCCGGTGAGGTTGCGGCCTATAAGCCATAGGTTTTAAAACACCATAGATTTTGAAATGCCCTAGGCTTTAAAACACCAAGCATTTTAAAACACTAAGAGCATTAAAACGCCAAGACCAATGGCATTAAAACGCCAAGAAAAGTACCGGATTTACTTGAGCAGCCCTGACTACTTTCTTTCCAGGCTTGCGGCCAATGGCAAGGCCATGGAGGGGTAGTCAGTGATCACGCTGTCGATCTTCAAACGATTCAAATTTTTAATCACACTGGCGTCATTGACTGTCCAAACAGACACATGCAGTCCCTTCCGTCGAGCGTGTCCGATATTAATTAAATTGCTCACACTCCAGCTAATGGCCAGCAAACAACAATCAAACCGGTCAAGGACGGGGAATGGGTTGGGCGTAATCGAGATATAGCCTCTGGGAATATGAGGTGCAATGGTCTTCAACTGCTGAAGTACCGTCAGGCTCGATGAAGTAATAACAACCTTTTCAACAGAAGACTGGGTGGGAAACCGCTCCGCCAATAACTCAGCGGTACGATTCATCTGAGCAGTTGAACCAGTTTTGACTTCTAGCTGGTACCCCTTGATTTCAGGTGTTGCCTCCAGCATGGAGTCCAGTGTCACAATGCCAGTATCGCGTTTATTGGGCCAAGGGGGGCCATCGCGGCGCGCATCCATTTTTTTCAGTTCTGCCACCGTATAAGTATTCACCTTACCCTTGTGCTCGGTGGTTCGATCAACCGTGTCATCGTGGAGCATCACCAGCTGATCATCTTTCGATAACCGCATATCCAGCTCAAGATAACGCACCCCACGCTCTATGGCGTGCTTGCAGCCGGCAATCGTATTTTCTGGCGCCTCACCTCCCGCACCCCGGTGGCCGTAAACCAGCATCTCCTCTTTCCTTTGAGGTAATCCAAGCATCTACGCAGCTCCCCCGTTTTGTGTATGATGACTATTACCGCACAGGCACTAATAGCTTGTCATCCGGTTTATGTCACTGAATTTGTGTCACCGAATACAGTCTCAAGTATAACCATCGAGACAAGTCATAACGCAAAGCAGGTTATAACAGGGCCCATCAAACTGAGAATATGCAGAAACTATCAAACCGCTATTTTGTGATGCGTCATGGGCAAAGCGAAGCCAATATCGCAGGAATTATTGCCAGTGACCCCAATATAGGCTGTACGGCCTACGGACTCACCGAAACCGGCAAAACACAGGTTGCTGAATCCATAGCATCCTCATCGAATATAACCGCCAACACCCATATTTTGAGTTCTGACTTTCTGCGCGCCAGAGAAACGGCTGAAATAGTCCATAAAGCCATCAAGGGAAAATACCCCTTACATTTCACAGAAAAACTTCGGGAGCGCTTCTTTGGTGAGCTTAATGGTCAGAGTGATGACCACTATCAAGAAGTATGGACTTTGGACCGGGATAACCCCGACCACCATGAATTTGGGGTAGAAAGTGCCAATGAAGTAGTCGCCCGAACGGCAGAACTGATTGGGGTACTGGAAAAGCAATTCTCTAATGAAACGTTTCTACTCATCGCCCACGGTGATGTATTACAACTACTACAAAGCTGGTTTCAGGGCGTACCTTCCAGTGAACACCGACAGCTGCCCCACTTGAATACCGCTGAAATACGCAGCCTTAATACTGCTGAAAGCCCGGATTGAAAACCCTGAGTAAAACCCTGAATAAAACGCACCAGTGGATGTTATTTAGATTCAACTTTACTCCGGACAGCTAATCCCTGTTCCTCCTAACCCACAGTAACCCCCGGGGTTTTTCGCCAAATACTGCTGATGATAATCCTCGGCATAGTAAAACTCTTTGTTAAGGGCAATTTCTGTCGTAATGGGTTGGTAGCCATCGAGTGAAAGCACATCCTGATAGCTGTCTCGGCTCTGCGTCGCAAAACTCAACTGTGCCGAATCCTGACAATAAATAGCAGAACGATATTGCGTACCCTGATCATTTCCCTGACGCATCCCCTGAGTGGGATCGTGAGCCTCCCAAAATATCCTTAAGAGTTGCTGAAAACTCAGTTTTGATGGGTCATAAACCACTAACACCACCTCTGTGTGTCCCGTCTGACCAGAGCAAACCTCTTCATAGGTAGGGTTTTCCGTGTAACCGCCGGCATAACCCACCGCCGTGGTGTACACGCCCTCCTGAGCCCAGAAACACCTCTCAGCGCCCCAAAAGCAACCCAGCGCCACTACCACCTGTGCCATGTGTTCTGGGAATGGCGGCACTATCTGATGGCCATTCACATAATGTGGGTTGTTCACCGGCATTTGATCCGGGCGACCGGGGAGCGCCTCATTTGGGCTGACCATTTGGCTTTTATCTCGTTGTCCGAACATATCTCACCCCTTCTATAAACATCCAGCATAAAGTGTCTTGCTTCTGCCCTTTAGCCCTCATACTCTATGGTTGATCAAATTCTGAAGGCAAGGTTCCATGATTGAACTCTACACTGCAGCGACGCCCAACGGTCACAAAATCAGTATTGCACTGGAGGAAATGGGACTTCCCTATCAGATTCATCATTTGAAGCTGAGCAAAAACGAACAAAAGGAACCTGCCTACCTTGAGCTGAACCCCAACGGCAGAATTCCCACCATTATTGACCGCGATAACGACGATTTTGTGGTGTTCGAATCTGGCGCTATATTGATGTATCTGGCAGAAAAAACCGGCCAACTGCTACCTGCCGACCCCAAAGAACGCTCCCGTGCCATTCAATGGCTGATGTTTCAAATGGGTGGCATTGGCCCCATGATGGGACAAGCCAACGTCTGGTTTCGCTACTGGGATGAAACCTACCAACCCGCCATCGACCGCTACCAACACGAAACCAAACGCCTATTTGGTGTATTGGATGGGCACCTCAAAGGCCGTGAATATCTCACCGACGAACTCAGTATTGCCGATATCGCCAACTGGGCCTGGGTCAGAATATATGAATGGTCCGGGGTAGAAATCGACAGCTTCCCACATTTATCCGCCTGGCTAGACCGACTGGACCAACGCCCCGCCTTTCAAAAAGGCATTAATACGCCACCCTCTGAATATGAGCAGGAAGCAAAGGCAGAAAATTTTGTGAAGGGTGCGAGGAATATGTTGTTGAAGTGAGTCTTTGTTTTATTAAAAGGGGCTCGTAAAACATTGTTAGTTTACCACGCAACAACTGATCAAAAAATATTCGTTACGACCCCTTTAATCAACGCCCGCATTTGCGACTGGTTTGAAGCGCAGCGGAAAACCAGTCCGACCACATGCGCTTGTTAGGCGCATATCCACTGCGTCCAACAAACGCTAATTCAAACAACATTTTTTATACTTAACGCCGCTACCACATGGGCATATTTCATTGCGACCTATTTTTCTTCCTTTAACCACAGTGCCAATATTTATCTTTCGCTGGGGCTTTGGGGCATCAGTCAGAATTTCGTCAAATTCATCCGACTGCTCCCATTCATAGAGCAGTTTCAGGCCAAATTTTAGCTTCTTGGTCTCTGGATCTATGCATATGCCAAACCACTCCTTAGCCTTTTGGCTATACTTTCTTATCTCAACATGGCGCTTTAATTTAGGCCCTGCAACTTCCATTGGGTCTGAATTACAGTGGACTGTTAGTCCAGTGGAGCCCATGCCTATAGCAATCGTCAGATCGTGGCACTTATGGTCATTCAGCGCCAACTTTGCTATGTGATCAATTCCCGTATTTAGCTGATTTACTGTATCTTCACTCAGAAGCAGTAGCATAAACCCGAGATCGATTGTCCCTGGATCTTCCTGCTTTTCAATTTGTGATATCAATCTGCCAACAGAAGTATCAGTAAATTTGGTTAGAATCCCTTCTGGTGTTTTCTCCCCTGGAACTTCACAGCGCCTCACTAACATAGCCAAATCTAGGTCGGCACAAATGTCATCACCTAGGTGCATCATCGTATACTCATTATCAACCCAAAGATTTTTCTTTAGGTGATAAGAAAGAATGGTCAGCTCGCGAGTAGATAGAATCTTGTCACTATAGTCAGCTCTTCTATTTACGTAACTTAAGAAGTGGAGCGGAGACTCTAGCATTTCCGTTGCTACGTCCAAAAAGAACACATCCATTACAAAAGGAGGCTTAATTACTTCTGTATCCTTGAAATTTAAAAACTGCCTAGCTTGAAAAGATAGCGCTGGATAGTGATCTGAAACCACACAAAAGGGATAGATTTCACTGAAATTTCTTTCGATCTCTAATTCATTACCTCTATCATCAATTAGCTTGTAATTTAAATCAGTTATTAAAGTGGCACAGGAGTAGGCTTGATCGTAAGCATCTTGAACCGCTTTTTTGAAGTCATCCCTTAAGCTAAGATCGTTACCTTTCCTAGAAGCAATAGTTAATTTCTTTGATTTAGCCTGCAGTATTATCACTCTATTTGCATAAACTATTAGAACATCGATTTCACCTGCTGTATTTTTTTTTGAATCGATTATCTCTACATTTAGAAAGACATTCTTTTCACCGAAAACATGCATTAGTCGTTGTGCTGAAAATGATTCAGTGAAATCCCCTCTGTTTTTCATGGCAGTGCTTCGGTACTTTTTATCTTCGTAAAACCAAAAAAATGGTGTTTCGTACAAAGCCTCAACTAGGCTGTAATTTTGTAAGAGAAGATATTCAGTATCGGTAAACTTTATTATTGGATAAGCATTCTTAGGATTAAAATCATCGAGGGAAGTGAAATCACTCATGCCAATAGGCGAAACAAATGATTCTATAACCTTAGTCACTATATCCAATTCAATGCAGGCTTCAGTTGAAACTTCTTCGGCCGTAAACTTGTACGCATCCAGTGCAGTCCAGCTGCTTGGGTCAGAGATGTCTAGGCTAGGAATAAATTCATTTATTTTCCTATTTTGCAATTCTTGTATTGCTGCAATGGTTAATATGGAATTTTCAGCTGAAAATCCCTTATTGCAACTTAACCAGTCACTATCACTGCGATACTTTAATGAAGATAAATCCCTGTACTGGAAATGATAAGCAGATTCGCCGCCATAAAAAATTGCTTCTCTTAGAGCAGCTCCGTTTTTAAACGGATTGAAGTTTGGATTAGACGCCTGCTCCGGATCAAACATTTCCTTCATATCAGGCATCATTGATTGGTGTATTTCTTTTAGCAATACCTCAGTTTTGTCTATATTTCTTTGAACGGTTTCAGGTGTTTGCATCTCTGCACTTAGGTTACCCTTACACGCCAAGCCAATAAGAGTTGATATTTCCGTTCTAACTAGCTTCTCCATACCAAATTGCTCTAGAACATCTTCCGCAGTAATTACATCGCCGTAGCGAATTGTATTGTCCCTAAAACAAAAATAAGCAATAGCATGCAGATAGCCTGGAGAAGCACATAATTCTGATAATTCAGAAAACACTTCAACTTCTGTTCTATTGCTTTGGTCCACTTCTAATGACTCCCTTAGCCTCAACTACCTTGCGCGCCTAACAGCTAATTATAAAGACTCGGGCGCTATATCACTTTGGCACCCTACCTCAGGATGGCGGACAGGTATTCCGCCATTATTGATAGATAAAATAGTGTGTTGAGAGGGTTTTAATCTTTCTTTGGCTGACATATAGCGACTGTCCTACTTTTTATTTTAAATTCCATTTCGCCTTATCATAGTCATGTTTAAAGGTGTTATAAAGACCATGGCCGCTGATCTAGGGAATAGACGGCGGAGGGATGTGCCAAAACTTTATTTTAATCGCCGAA
>MAAC01018010.1_pt1 | contig 20170 bp, 11 predicted proteins | sample 1115981 | NCBI WGS metagenome assembly MAAC01 (sample SAMN04961126, study PRJNA320927) | seawater metagenome | isolation source: sample BD02T64 sea water enriched with oil for 64 days | place: USA:Gulf of Mexico | collected 2013-07-27
GACTGTACATAAAATACATCAACCGCTCTTATGCCGTAGGTCGCGATACGCGCTGAATGAACAAGTAATCCCAGCTTGGTGAGGGCCTGCGTCAAGTGATAAAGCAAACCTGGTCGATCCTGTCCGTTAACCTCAATGACAGTATAGCTCGCACTCGCTTTGTTATCGATCAGTACACGTGGCTTGACCTTCAGCGCTTTAAGCACCCTGCTTGGTAACCGGGTTGGTAAATTTTTCAGTAACTTCGCAGCCTTTAGCTCGCCCGTGAGGGATTGTTCAATTGCGGTTTCGATCATCTCAAGCCGTTCTGGCTCTTTTATCAATCCCTTGCTGTGTGCATCCGCGATATAAAAACTGTCCAGCGCCATACCATTGCGTAAAGTGTGAATAGTTGCCCCTTCAATAGATGCCCCTGATACAGCCAGGGCGCCCGCGACACGGCTAAAAAGCCCAGGGTGATCGGCAGCATAGATTGTAACCTCTGTTACTTGGCGATAATAATCGACGCGAATCTCCGCAGTGTAGGGGGATTTGTCTTTTTCAGCCTTGTTGACCAACTCCGCATGACGCTCCTGAGTTTCACTATCAGTTGAAATCCAATAGGAAACTGTCCCTCGTTCAAGGTGTTGAGCAATATCTTGAGGCGGCCAGTGCGATAGAGTTTTTGTCAACTCCTCCCAGGCGACCTGCACTCTGCGTTCCTGACCCTCGGCTGCGAGCCCGCCGGACAATAGTTCTTCGGTTCTCCAGTAAAGATCCCTGAGAAGAGCCGCTTTCCACGCATTCCAAACATTTGGCCCAACCGCGCGAATGTCAGCAACGGTCAAAATCAGCAGCAAGCGCAGCCGTTCGGGCGACTGGACGATTTCAGAGAAATCATGAATGGTTTTCGGATCGTCAATATCACGAGAGAACGCCGTTTCACTCATGGTGAGATGATACCTCACCAGCCAGGATACGGTTTCAGTCTCCTCCGGCGTCAACCCCATACGCGGGCAAACTCGCAGGGCTATTTTAGCCCCTTCTACAGAGTGATCACCTTTGCGTCCCTTGGCAATGTCGTGCAAGAACACCGCAACATAGAGAACCTTACGAGAAAGCACTTTATGAACGACTTCACTTGCAATTGGGGCTTCTTTTTTGAGTAATCCTTTTTCAATCTGATGTAATATACCAACCGCAAACAACGTATGTTCATCAACGGTATAGTGATGATACATATTGAACTGCATCAAGGCTGATACTTTGCCAAAATCAGGAATGAAACGGGAAAGAACACCGGATTCATTGAGGCGGCGCAATGCTTTTTCGGGATCTTTGGGCGAAGTCAGGATACTAAGAAATAAACGGCTCGCGGCTTCATTTTCCCGAAGTTCTTTTTTAATCAACCGTAAGCTCTGAGTGATCTTTCGAAGAGCCGCAGGATGAATATCAAGGTCATGTTTTTGTGCTACGTGAAAGATACGCAGCATTTCAATAGGCGATTTCTCGATAGAATCGTCGGCCTTAAAGGTGAGACGATCCCCCTCAAGCCTGAATTTTTCCACCGCTCGACGGCGTTTGAGAAAAGGAAGCGGCAGACGAAACCCGGAACGTCGATTGTGCTCAGCCTCAAGAGTGGCGCAAAAGATCCGTGTTAACCCCCCAACAGCCTTCGCGATAATGAAGTAGTGCTTCATCATACGCTCAACGCCCTTGGTTCCCGCATGATCCTTGTAGTGCATCCAGTCCGCAAGTTCGATCTGAACGTCAAAGGAAATACGTTCTTCCGGACGATTGGTCAGATAGTGCAAGGCGCAGCGTAAGGACCAGAGAAATGCCTGGGCCTTTTCAAACTGGCGGACTTCCTGACGCGTGAATATTCCCTTTTCAATCAGGCTTGAAATATCGTCAACCTGATAGATAAACTTCGCGATCCAAAACAGGGTGTGCAGGTCTCGAAGCCCGCCCTTTCCCTCTTTGATGTTTGGCTCTAGCGTATAGCGGGATCCCCCAACTTTTTTATGTCGCTCGCTCCGCTCAGCAAGCTTTTGCTCGATAAAAGAGGCCCCATGTCCAGAGCGAACGACCCGGTCGTATGTTTTACGCAACTTTGTGAAGAGAGAAAGCTCTCCACAGAGAAAGCGGGCCTCCAGAATTGAAGTCTTTATTGTTAAGTCGGATTGGGAGCTCCGAATGCACTCTTTGACGTTCCGTACAGAATGACCCACCTTAAAATTTAAATCCCAGAGAAAATAGAGCATGGCTTCCACTACCTGCTCGGTTCTGGGCACTTTTTTGTAGGGTAAAAGAAAAAGAAGGTCGACATCGGACTGAGGTGCCAACTCTCCACGTCCGTAGCCTCCTACGGCAACAACCGTAAAGCTCTCTCCTTTAGAAGGCACCCCAACCGGGTAGAGCTCTTCATCAACGAAACGAAAGACAAGTTTCAGTATTTGATCAACGAGAAAGCAGTTTGCCCGAACCACCATTGTGCCGGATGCTTTTTCATCAAACCGTTTTCGAACCTCTGCTCGACCACCATCCAACGCAGCTCGCAGCAAAGCAAGAACCTCGTTGCGCTTTGCCTGTGCTGTTTTCTTTTTAGCACAGATAAGGGCTATTTTCCCTTCGAGTTCGATTGCCGAAAATATGGCGCTCTTATTCTTAACGTCTTGATCATAGGCGTAATCGAGAGATGTTATCGGCATGCATTCCTGCTTTTTCTGGAGCTATTATCTTTCCCTTAATGAGTTCCGATCATCAGTACAATGAAGGAATTCATATAGACCTGATATTATAATCTGGTTGAACACTTCGCTAGATTATCCAGCCATACCAGCTTCTTTTAAATCAGTATTCCAGATTGCTTTATTGCTAAAGCCCTGTTTATTCCTCCATCGCTTTTAATTCATAGAGCAAATCCAGTGCCTGGCGTGGTGACAGATCATCCAGATTGACTTCCTTAAGACGCAAATCAACCTGAGAAACACCATGGATACTATCCTCTGCAGCAGCATCGGATGTTGGCAAGTGAGCAAATAGTGGCAAGTCCTCGGCAAGATGCGCTAAATTGCTCGCTTGCCCGTCTTTCTCCAGATTTTCCAATACCTGTTCAGCACGGGTGACAGCAGAAACAGGAAGCCCGGCTAACTTGGCCACGTGTATACCATAGGAACGGTCTGCCGCTCCTGAAGTCACTTCGTGCAAGAATACAACTTCTCCTTGCCACTCTTTAACCCGCATAGAATGGCAAGACATCGATGAAAGTTTGGAAGTTAAACTTGTCAGCTCATGATAGTGCGTAGCAAAAAGAGCACGAGACTTATTCGCTTCATGCAGATGCTCAACACAAGCCCATGCGATAGAAAGACCATCATAAGTCGCCGTACCGCGACCAATTTCATCCAGTATAACCAGAGATCTCTCTGTCGACTGATTGAGAATGACTGCAGTTTCAACCATTTCAACCATAAAAGTCGACCGCCCACGCGCAAGATCATCCGCAGCACCAACACGGCTAAACAGGCGATCCACCGTCCCTATATGAGCAGCTTCAGCCGGGACGTAAGATCCCATTTGAGCCAATACTGTAATCAGAGCATTCTGACGTAAAAAGGTCGACTTACCAGCCATGTTCGGGCCTGTAATCAGCCACAGTCGCTGCTGCTCTTCCAGTGTACAATTATTGGCAACAAAAGGACCTTCAGAAGTTTTGGCCAGCGCGGCCTCGACCACAGGATGACGCCCCCCGATGATATCAAATGACAAGCTCTCATCAATTTTTGGTCGGTTCCAACGCTCTGAAATAGCAAGTTCTGCCAAAGAGGACGTCACATCCAGTTCGGCAAGTGTCTGAGCCACTAAAGCCACACCTTCCGCCTGACTTGTGACCTCGGCGACAAGCTTCTCATAAAGTTCCAGCTCAATAGCCAAAGCCTTGCCCGCTGCTCCTGAAATTTTCTGCTCAAGGTCAGAGAGTTCAACTGTGGTAAATCGCATGGCCGACGCGAGGGTCTGACGATGGATAAATTCCGAATCTGCGTCGGTATTAACCTTCGAAGCATTGGTCGGGCTGACTTCGATAAAATAGCCAAGAACATTATTGTGCTTAACTTTCAGCGTGCTCACACCGGTTTTTTCAGCGTAATCAGCCTGTAGTCCAGCAATCAGTTTTCGACTGTCATCACGTAACTGTTTGAATTCATCCAGCTCAGGCGCATACCCATTGGCAATAAAGCCGCCATCTCTGGCGAGGAGAGGTAAATCCTCAAGCAAGGCAGATTGCAGAGTGTCACATAACGTACTGTGATCGCCTAAACCTTCTACACATTTATTAATACCTGCCGGAACCTGATCTGGATGAGCGTTGGATAAAAGCAATTTCAAGCGCCCGGCTTCACGCAAGGCATCCCGTATGCCAGCCAAGTCTCTCGGCCCACCTCGCCCCACAGTCAAGCGAGAGAGCCCGCGTTCGATATCCGGGCACTGTCGAAGGCTTGCACGAAGATCAATGCGGCGGCCATCTTCCTGGATCAACCAAGACACCATGTCCAACCGCCTTGCGATAGCGTCGGGTGCTGTCAAAGGTGCCGCCAGACGAGCGCCCAGCATCCGGGCACCTGCCCCGGTTACAGTCCGATCAATCGTTGCAAGCAGGCTCCCCTTTCGCCCTCCAGTCAAGGACTCGGTTAACTCAAGATTTCGCCGGGTCGCCGCATCGATTTCCATAACGGCGCCAGAACGAACCCTTTTGGGCGACGACAGGCGTGGAAGTTTACCTTTTTGCGTCAGCTCAACATAGTCCAGCAAAGAGCCCGCTGCAGAAACCTCTGCACGAGAGAATTCACCAAAGGCATCCAGCGCCTTGATAGAAAAAACCTCTTCAAGGCGGCGGCGTGCATTTTCACTATCGAACCGTGAGGAGGGAAGAGGTGAGATGGTGGAACGCCATTCGCTGATAATATCTGACAGTTCTTCACGCAAGAACAAGCGCTCAGGAACAAGGAGCTCTCCCGGGTTCAATCTTGCCAAGGCCCCAAGGAGAGCCCCCGCCAGATTATCCGCGTTTGCTTGGATAGGTTGGGTATAAAAATCACCCGTCGACATATCAAGCCAGGACAGCCCGTAATCACCAGCCGCATCGGTAAAGGCCGCTAAATAGTTGTGGCTTCGCGCATCCAAAAGCTCGTCTTCGGTGATCGTCCCCGGTGTGACAAGGCGAACAACCCCTCTTTTAACAACAGATTTCGGCCCACGTTTCTTTGCTTCCGCAGGGTTTTCCAACTGCTCGCATATTGCGACCTTGAAACCCTTGCGAATCAGCCGTGACAAATAACCATCGGCAGCATGGAATGGAACGCCGCACATCGGGATATCAGCACCCTTGTGGTGTCCGCGCTTGGTTAGGGTAATGTCCAGTGCTTGAGAGGCATCAACAGCATCTTGAAAAAAAAGCTCGTAAAAATCACCCATGCGATAAAACAACAAAGAATCAGGATGATCTTCTTTAATTTCAAGATATTGCACCATCATAGGTGTCACTTTTTCAACACTCTTTTTAGAGAGATCAGAAAACTTTGACACAGAAGATTTAGACACTGGAGGCTTGGCTCCGGACGGCTTAAGTCCAGTAGATTCAATATTAACATTTGGATTAATATTTGGATTAACATTCGGCTGTGAATCAGACAGAACCTGTTCTTCAGCGCGCGGTGGAATGGGTGTCGTTTCGGTCACGGAAAAGATATACTCTACAAAGAAGAAAACTGGACCTAGAAGCTAACACAGTCATCAACCCTCGCAAAGTGAACCCTTCCTAAAAGTGGTGATCTTTTTTTAACCTAATTTACAGTCCGTTTCGGGATTTCTCTGGTCCGTTCCGCAGGGAAGATCATGGTAACCTTGGTTCCTTGATTAAGTTTGCTTTCGAGTATCAATTCCCCGTCGTGTAATTCCATCAGTGTTTTAGAAAGAGGTAAACCCAGCCCGGTTCCTTCATGTTGGCGGGTCAAATGACTATCAACCTGAATAAAGGGTTTCAATACTTCCTGGATTTTCTTATCCGGAATCCCAATCCCGTTATCTTCAACAGCGATCTCTATTTGGAATTTCTCATTTACCTTTGCAGATAAAACAACCTGACCACCTTCGGGCGTGAACTTTACGGAATTACTTAAGAGATTCAACAAGAGCTGCCTCAATCTGGTATCATCCCCGAAAAGATAAGGGCATTCCTTTGTAATTTCAGATTTCAATGTAATCCGATTGCGCTCTGCCCGACCATTAATAATTTTGAAACAAGAGGCTGTAACTTCTCTCAAGTCGACAACTTCTTCCTGAAGATTTAATTCTCCCGCTTCAATCTTCGACATATCAAGAATATCATTAATGATTTCAAGAAGTAACGCTCCGCTACTATAAATATCATCTGCGTAACCCCGATATCGCGGCTCATCTATCTTGCCCAACATCTCGTACTTTATCATTTCTGAAAATCCGAGGATGGCATTGAGCGGAGTACGAAGTTCGTGACTCATGTTGGCCAGGAAATATGTTTTCGCCCGATTAGCGGCTTCCAGGCCCTGCACATAGACAAGTTGCTGCTTTTCGTGTTGCTCCAACTTATCAATCATACGGTTATAACCATCGATCAACTCACCTACTTCATCGGTCGATTTAACGGGAATTTTGTGTCGTAAATTTTTCTGATCAAAAGTAGAGAAACCCTGGCTCAGGTCTTTCATTGGCTTGAGTACAAACCGACGGGTTGCAAATATAATTATCGCCATCAAGCAAAGAACCATAAAAATGTTTTCGGGAATCTCTTCCAGAAAACTATTTTGTAATTTGCTCATGATATCGGTATGCGCAACAACCAGAACAAACTTTCCGATCCGACGGTTTACAAAAGGATCCTGATAGACAATGTCTAAAGTAAGGCTCTGCTGTACCAAAGAGATGCTCTCTTCAGTACCTGCGCTCGAAATCAAATTGTCTTTTTCATCATAAACTTTGGCACTGTAGACTTCAGAAAATTCCACCAAGCTTTCAAGGTGTGAGCCTATTGCCTCCAGATCAAAGTTCCATAAATATCCTGAAACTACATTAGCCTGCGTCGTTGCAAGGTTCTGCCACTGCTCGGTGACCATTTCCTGCTGTTCTTCATAATCCAGATAACTGTCGATAAAAGATTCGAACATCGAAACAAGAAAGACAGCTGGCACGATTAGATACAGCAGCTTGGCATTTATAGTCTTAACCGGTCTAAGCATCTAAATACTTCACGAAATAGCCACGCTCACATTGTCTCGCCTTAAAATAGGATTTCCCCTAACATATTTCCTAATACTTAAAATACTTCCAAATAAAGGAGTATTTAATAAACCGATAAGTCCTCTGAAAAGCCTTTTGAGGATTTATCTGAAAGATAATAGGAATATCTTATTTCATATTTTCTTAATCAGCCCCTAATTAAAGCCGATTTCTGTTTATTAGAATTGCAATGAAGGATGATCCTCAAGCTTGATCAAACATTACTCAAAATACTGTCCCATTATTACCTACAATCCCCACAAACACTGCTTTGACTAATATAATTAGCTTCTAAGTCATAATATTCGGACATTTTTGAACAATTAACCTTCCCAATAGCTTTTCCGCAATGCAATATAGCCCCAAGAACCACTCAACAGGTTTATTTCATACCAATTACAGACCTAAATCACCTAGATAACGACAATTTTTAACAGCGGAGAGAAACCGTGCCTAAGCACAATTCCCGGACTACTGACGCAGAAGCGCTGGATTTTCATGCCTCGGGACGTCCCGGTAAACTAGAAATCAAAGCAACCAAACCTCTGACAACACAAAGAGATCTCTCGCTCGCCTATTCTCCCGGCGTCGCGGTACCTTGCTTGGAAATAGAAAAAAACCCTGCCGCCGCGTATGATTATACCGCAAAAGGTAATCTCGTTGCTGTCATCTCTAACGGCACTGCCGTATTAGGCCTGGGCAATCTTGGTGCTCTCGCATCGAAGCCCGTCATGGAAGGAAAGGCTGTCCTTTTCAAGCGCTTTGCAGACGTTGACGGAATTGACCTTGAAGTCGACACAGAGAGTGTTGATGAATTTGTTAATTGTGTACGGTATCTGGGCAAGTCCTTTGGTGGAATCAACCTGGAAGACATCAAAGCACCCGAATGCTTTATTATCGAGCAGCGATTACAAGAACTTCTGGATATACCGGTCTTTCACGATGATCAGCATGGCACAGCCATTATCGCAGCTGCAGGCTTGATAAGCGCGCTCGATATCACAGGAAAAAATATTAAAGATATCAAAATGGTGGTTAATGGTGCGGGCTCAGCTGGAATAGCCTGTACAGAACTTATCAAGGCCCTTGGCGTTCCTCACGAAAACATTCTGTTATGTGACACCAAGGGGGTTATCTATCAGGGCCGCGAAGCAGGTATGAACCAGTGGAAATCAGCACATGCTGTACCCACTGATAATCGAACCCTCTCAGACGCAATGAAAAACGCTGATGCGGTCCTTGGCTTGTCCGTCAAGGGGGCTTTTACGCCCGAGATGATAACAAGCATGGCACCGAATCCAATAATTTTTGCCATGGCCAATCCCGATCCTGAGATCACACCTGAAGAAGTCGCAGAACTCCGGAATGATGCAATCGTGGCAACGGGTCGTTCTGACTACCCGAACCAGGTTAACAATGTCCTCGGCTTTCCCTACATATTCCGTGGCGCTTTAGATGTACGTGCTTCTAGCATAAATATGGAAATGAAGGTCGCTGCGGCCAAGGCTCTCGCCAAATTGGCTCGAGAAGACGTCCCTGACGAAGTCGGAAAAGCATATGCAGGCCGGAAACTTAGATACGGTAAAGATTATATTATCCCAGCGCCTTTTGATCCTCGTCTCGTCGCTGTAATCCCCCGTGCGGTTGCAGAGGCTGCGATGGAAAGTGGTGTCGCCGGTAAAAATATCGAAGACCTGGATGCCTATGAACTTGAACTTTCTGCACGCCTTGATCCCGGCGCGACCACCTTCATGCGTATTGCACAAAAAGTACGGAGCCATCCCAAAAGGGTCGTCTTTGCTGAAGGGGAAGAAGAAGCCGCAATCCGGGCTGCGGTTGCATTTTACAATGCTGGCTACGGGACTCCTCTTCTTGTTGGGCGTGAAGAAACCATCAAAAACACCATGAAAAACATAGGTGTTAGTGGTGACTTCATCGAAATTCATAACGCCAGTATTTCAGAACACCGAGAACGCTATACCGACTACATCTATAGTCGCCTTCAACGCAAAGGTAAGCTCTACAGAGATTGCCAGCGCATGGTGAACCAAAACCGTAACATCTTCGCCTCTTGTTTGGTGACAGATGGTGTTGCCGATGCAATGGTCACAGGACTAACAAGAAGCTTTGCTGTCTCATTGGACGACGCTATGCGGGCAATTAATTGCAAACCCGGCAGACGCGCCATGGGAATGTCGATGATGATCATCGATGGTAAAGCAATTTTTGTTGCGGATACCTCCGTGAACGAAGTTCCATCATCCGAGCAGCTCGCAGACATTGCAGTACAGGCTGCCTCACACGTGCAGGCTATGGGCTACGAACCCCGGGTCGCCTTCTTGAGCTTCTCAAACTTTGGTAATCCGACAAGAGAGACAACAACCAGAATTCGCAAGGCAGTCTCTGTCCTGGATACGATGAACGTTGAGTTCGAGTACGAAGGCGAAATGCAGGCCAACCTGGCTTTGGATTTTGATCTGCAAAAACGACTGTTCCCGTTCTCTCGCCTGACAGGACCTGCGAACATTCTGATTATGCCAGCATTACATTCGGCCAACATCACAACCAAGCTTATCCAAAAAGTTGGTGGAAGCACTGCCGTAATCGGCCCAATGCTGGTTGGTCTGGAAAAACCTGTGCAGATTGTTCCCATGGGTGCCACCGTTACTGATCTCGTCACAATGGCTGCTCTTGGTGCATACGAATCAGCAACAAATGAAATAGGGTAACCAATTCTATGATTTGAATAGATCCGGGATTTGAATAGATCCCGGATTTTTCTTTACCGTTTTGTGAAACAGGCAATGATTTTTAGATTTTAAATTTCGTAAGATATTGATATCAAACAAACTTTATATTAGTCTTCAAACTGTCATGAAGGCAGGCTAAGTATATCGTAATTGGCGGCGCTGAAACGAGCCGCTCCTTGCTAACATATTCGGGTCATTATGCCAGTTCGACAGGATAAATATAATCGACTGTTTACGTCGTCACTCATCCTTGCCTCTCCAAGCGTTGCAGTGCTTTTTGCTTTGGTTATTCTTCACTTGGTACCTTGGCAGGCCGCCATCGTGGCCGGCGTTATTATCCTCATCGGTACCGGATATATTCTCAGCAGCCACTATAATCACGTTGAACGCCTTAAAGAATACATTACGGCCCTTCGCCAGTTAAAAGGCAAGGACGCCTTACCGGAATCGCCATCAGCCGTTGGTAGCTTTCTCTACCCCGAACTAAACATTACTCTTTCGCGTATGGCCCAGGAGCGTCAACAGTACCGACGCCAACTAGAGGCTGTCACAGAAGGGAACGAGGCTATTTTAAAGTCTCTTCCCGATCCTCTGATTATGCTTGGGAGCAAACGAAAGATTATCCGGGGGAATCCTGCAGCAGAAACAATATTTGAAGATACTCTTGCAGAAAAAGAACTCTCTACCATACTTCGCAATCCATCTATCTTGAATACTATTGATGACGTTGAACACAGCAGCAAAGATATTTCCCGCGTTGTTGATTTCAAAATCCACGGCAGAGTTGAACGCTACCTGCAAGCACGTATTACACGCATGAGCGAACAGACCTGGGACGGCACAAAGATTATTGTCAGTTTACATGATCTGACTTCGGCAAAGAGAGTTGAGCAAATGCGAGGCGATTTTGTCGCCAATGTGAGCCACGAGTTAAAAACTCCCTTGGCCAGCCTCATGGGATTTATCGAAACACTGAAGGGTCCGGCCAAAGACGATCCCGATGCACAACAGCGGTTTTTGAAAATTATGCAAGATCAGGCTGAGCGTATGTCGAGATTGGTATCAGATCTGCTAACACTTTCTAAAATTGAATTGCTAGAACACACACTGCCAACAAGCGTTACAGATCTTAATGAGGCAATCACAACAATAATCGAAAGCCTGCACACTCAAATCGAAACCAAGAAAATCACCATTAGACGTGATATGGATGACGTCATCCCCGTTCTCGGTGACAACGAAGCCCTGACACAAGTATTCCAAAACTTGCTGGAGAACGCTATCAAGTACGGTCATAGCGGAACAACGGTGACAATTCGCTGCAAATCCTACGGCCCCGGCAGTCAGGGTATGCGGCGATTGGGCAGACCCTCATTCGCAATATCTGTTATCGATCAAGGTGACGGCATTTCCCGCGAACATCTTCCACGCTTAACCGAACGTTTCTACCGCGTTGACCCTGCCAGATCTCGTCAACTGGGTGGCACCGGTTTAGGGCTCGCAATTGTAAAGCACATCGTGAATAGACACCGTGGCGTTCTGACCATTGACAGCGAAGTCGGCAGAGGCTCGACCTTTACCGTCTATTTGCCTCAAGCTGTGATAACTGAAAATAAACCTGCTTTGCCTGGAAGTTACAAACTGGAAAGCGACAAACTGGGCTTTTGAGAAATAAGGCAAAAAAGCGCAGTTTAACAAAACCTTCAAATTTAAAGTTTATGAGTTTTATTATAGTTTCAGAAAATAAAATTCTAATAAATTATTTATTATCAATATGTTAATTTTTAATCGACTAAATTGTCCTTCAAATTTTATCGCTGAACAGGTAACAAAACTGTCACAGTAGAGTCACAGAAGTATCGCTGTTGCTCGATATATTTTGCCCCGTCGAATGATCGACAGCGCATGAAAACTCCTGCAACTTAAAAACAAGTTAGCAAAAAGGGAGTGCCGGAAAAATCGGGGCGTGCGTAATTGAGGTTTTTTAATAACGCTATATAGCGGAGATACGAACGTGATCAAAAAAGTTCTCACTGCGACAGCACTTGCTGGAATGATGATGGCAGTAGCTGGCGCCGCTCAGGCACGCGACCAGATCCGCATCGTCGGTTCTTCAACAGTTTTCCCATTCTCTACAACAGTGGCCGAAACTTTCGGTAAAACAACTGGCTTCAAAACTCCAGTCGTTGAAAGCACCGGTTCCGGCGGCGGCATGAAACTTTTCTGCGCAGGTGTTGGTGTTGAGCATCCAGACATCACCAATGCTTCTCGTCGCATTAAATCTTCTGAATATGAAAAATGCACTAAAAACGGTGTTTCCATTACAGAAGTTAAAATCGGTTTTGATGGTATCGTTCTTGCTAACTCCAAACAGAGTCCTCGTTTGACCCTTACCAAAAAACAAATCTTCATGGCACTTGCCAAGCAGGTTCCTGTTGATGGCAAACTAGTTGATAACCCATACACAAAATGGAGCGATATCGACAAAAGCTTGCCAAACAGCAAGATCGAAGTTCTTGGTCCTCCCCCGACATCCGGTACGCGCGATGCCTTCGTTGAGCTTGCCATGGAAGGCGGTGCCAAGAAATTTGAAAGCCTGAAAGCACTTCGTAAGAGTGACAAAAAAGCCTTCAAAGTTATCGCTCACACTATTCGTGAAGACGGTGCTTATGTTGAAGCTGGTGAAAACGACAACCTGATCATTCAGAAACTTGAAGCCAATCCAAAAGCAGTTGGTATCTTCGGTTTCAGCTTCCTTGATCAGAATGCTGACAAAATCCAGGGTTCAATCGTTGAAGGTGCCGAGCCAACTTTTGATAACATCGCTGCTGGCGACTATGGCGTATCCCGCTCGCTCTACTTCTACGTTAAAAAAGAGCACGTTGGTTCCGTACCTGGCATCGAAGAATTCGTTAAAGCGTTCACAAGCGAAGATGCTTGGGGTGATGAGGGTTACCTTGCCGACAAAGGTCTTATCCCACTGCCTGCTGCTGATCGTGAGCAGGTTAAAAACTCTGCCCGTGGCCTTCAGTCACTAAGCATGTAAGTTTCAAGAAACTATCGGAACACTGGCGGCTTGCTTACAGGTCGTCAGTTTCTGATAAAACAAGTTAATAATAATACGTGGGTTCCCTTTCGGGTATGTAAACAAATGGAACAGTTGGCTCTTTTTTTCGCTTTGCTTTTTCTCGCAGTACTGGGGTTTATCCTGGGAAAAGGGCGTGCAGTTGCGTTATCTGGTCAATCAGATCAACCCCTTCACTCCAGGCTACCATACTATGGTCTCTATACGGCCATATGGTGTGGATTGCCCAGTTTACTTATCATGATCGGCTGGATGGTTTTTGAGCCACAGATTGCCGAGATGTTGATAAAATCTCAACTCAAAGATGCCAGCACATCTCTCTCTTCTGATCGGTTAGCTCTTGCTGTAAACGATGTCATCAACCTAGCGTCCGGTGGCATTCTCAGTCGTAATCCAGATACATCAATTCTGGAAGCTACAGAGAATTATAAACTTTTCAGACAGATCAGCTATTTCGCAATGGCTGTTGTCGCGATTTCAGTTTCTCTAGCCACTCTTTTTGGCAGCCTTAGAAAGATCAGCCCCAACCTTCGGGCGCGGAACAAGGTGGAAAAAGTCATCTCGGTTGTCATGATGGTTTCTTCCCTTATCGCCATTCTAACGACCTTGGGCATTGTTCTTTCACTGATTTTCGAAACCTTACGGTTTTTCGATAAGGTTCCATTTTTTGACTTTATTTTTGGAACACACTGGAGCCCTCAAACAGCCTTGAGAAGTGACCAGGTCGGTGGATCAGGTTCATTCGGTGCCATCCCGCTCTTTGCTGGAACGATGCTGATTACCTTCATCTGTATGGTTATCGCTATTCCAGTTGGCCTCATGTCCGCGATCTACATGTCAGAATATGCAGGCAAGACGTTCAGAGCCTTTGCCAAACCAATCCTGGAAATTCTCGCAGGTATCCCAACCGTCGTGTACGGCTTCTTTGCTGCACTGACTGTGGCACCATTTTTCCGCAATACAGGTACAATGCTAGGCCTTGAGGTTTCATCCGAATCAGCGCTCGCCGCAGGTGCTGTTATGGGCATTATGATTATTCCCTTCATTTCATCGCTGTCCGACGATGTAATGAACTCTGTGCCACAATCGCTTCGCGATGCATCCTATGCGATGGGGGCGACCAAGTCAGAAACCATCACCAAAGTAATTATCCCCGCGGCACTCCCTGGTATTGTCGGTGCCGTCCTTCTTGCCATGAGCCGTGCTATCGGTGAAACCATGATTGTGGTTATGGCAGCTGGTCTCGCAGCAAACCTTACAGCTAACCCGCTGGAAGCCGTCACGACAGTAACAGTACAAATTGTTACATTGCTCGTCGGCGATCAAGAATTCGACAGCGCAAAAACCCTTGCGGCTTTTGCCCTCGGTCTATTGCTCTTTGTTGTTACGCTTGCCATGAATGTCGTGGCTCTCAAAGTGGTCCGTAAATACCGTGAAAAATATGACTGATAACACGCCGTATCTCAAAACTGATCCCCTAGTGATTAGCCCAGCGCTCCTAAAGAAACGCAATGCCGCCGAAACACGCTTTCGTCTCTATGGCTTAGCCGCTGTGTTAACAGCGATCATGGTTCTTTGTCTGCTGCTGAGTTCTATAATTTCCAAAGGCTATACAGCCTTTGAGCAAACTTACATTCTCATCGATGTACGTTTGGATACAGAGACAATAGACCCAAAAGGAACCAACAGGATCGAGGACCTCGCTGCCGCAAGTTACAAGGGGCTTCTTCGTGATGCCCTTCGGGAACAGTTCCCGGGCATCGAGGGGCGTCGTGAAAAACGCCAGCTCTATGGAATTCTTGGGACAGCATCTGATTTTGACGTCCGTGATGCGGTCCTTGATAATCCTAAACTTGTCGGCACAACAGCAACCATCGCTGTAAAAGCATCCGACGACGTTGATAGTTATTTTAAGGGTTACATCTCTCGGGATGTCCCGGAAAGTAACCGTAAAGTCAAGGATAGAGAGCTTGTCTGGCTCGATACGTTCGAGGCTGATGATCGTATCATCAAGAAATTTAACGTGGATTTCTTTACCAACGGTGATTCGAGAGAGCCTGAAGAAGCAGGTATCTTAGGAGCTGTAATCGGCTCTATCTATACGCTGGCAATCACTCTGGCTCTCTGCTTTCCAATCGGGGTTCTAACCGCCATCTATCTTGAAGAATTTGCACCGACAAACAAATGGACAGACCTGATTGAGGTCAACATCAACAACCTTGCCGCTGTACCATCAATTGTTTTTGGTCTTCTTGGTTTGGCAATATTCTTGAACTTCTTCGGTCTGCCTCGATCTGCCCCTCTTGTAGGGGGGATGGTGCTTGCTCTCATGACCCTGCCAACCATCATTATTGCTTCACGTGCCGCGCTCAAGGCTGTGCCACCTTCAATCCGCGAAGCAGCTCTTGGTATCGGTGCTTCCCGTATGCAGACGGTGTTTCACCATGTACTCCCTCTCGCGATGCCCGGTATTCTAACAGGAACGATTCTGGGCATGGCCCAGGCTCTGGGAGAGACAGCTCCCTTACTTATGATTGGTATGGTTGCCTTTATCGCTGATATTCCGAGTAGTATGGGCGATGCCGCAACAGTTCTCCCGGTACAGATTTTTCTTTGGGCAGATAGCCCGGAGCGGGGATTCGTAGAAAAAACATCAGCAGCCATTATGGTTTTGCTGGCCTTCCTGATCGTCATGAACGCAATCGCAGTCATCTTGCGTAAACGCTTTGAACGTCGCTGGTAAGTTTTAAGGAAAATAGGAATGTCCTACGCCATGGATATGCAAAATTTTAACACCATGAGTGATCCAATCACTGCCGAACCCAAAATCATCGCCCGCGATGTAAACGTGTTTTATGGTCAAAGCCAAGCTCTGAAATCCATCAATCTAGATGTTGGTGCCAACGAAGTAACTTCTCTTATTGGCCCCTCCGGTTGTGGAAAATCAACTTTCTTGCGCAGCTTGAACCGTATGAATGACGTCATCGAAAACTGTGTGGTTGAAGGCCGGATTAATCTGGACGGAATTGATATCTATAATTCCGGCCTCGATCCCGTTTTGCTTCGCGCAAGAGTGGGAATGGTTTTCCAAAAGCCAAATCCTTTCCCAAAATCGATCTATGACAACATTGCCTACGGCCCCCGGATACACGGAACTGTAAACAATAAGGACGAGCTGGATGAACGGGTAGAAAAAAGTCTTCGCCGTGCAGGGCTTTGGGATGAAGTGAAAGATCGTCTGGATAAACCTGGAACAGGTCTGTCTGGCGGGCAGCAACAACGTCTGTGTATCGCACGCGCGATTGCAATCAATCCTGAAGTTATCCTTATGGATGAACCTTGTTCTGCTCTCGATCCGATTGCCACGGCTAAAATTGAAGAACTCATCGACGAGTTACGTAAAAAATTCACCATCGTCATTGTGACTCACTCCATGCAGCAGGCTGCACGCGTTTCCCAACGGACCGCTTTCTTTCATCTTGGTGAACTGGTTGAAGTCGGTGAAACTGACAAACTCTTCACCAGCCCGCAGGACGATCGCACCCAGGGTTATATCACAGGACGCTTTGGTTAGGGATAATGGACATGCAAGACACACAAGACCATATCGTCAGCTCTTTTGATAAAGAACTTCGCACCATACACGAGATCATCATTCGTATGGGCGGTATGGCTGAAAACCAATTGTCTGAAGCTGTCGACGCACTCGTTCAACGCGACAGTGTAAAAGCTGAACTGGTACGTGCAGAAGACGCCAAAATCGATGCCCTGGAAGAAGAGCTTGAATCAGCAGTTATTCAACTGATCGCGCTTCGCCAGCCAGTGGCTAATGATCTGCGCGCTGTAATATCGGCCTTGAAAATTTCTTCAGACCTCGAACGCATCGGAGACTACGCCAAAAATATCGCAAAGCGCAGCATTGCGATCAATCAGATGCCGCCACAAAAGTCCGTGACCAGCATCATGCGTATGTCTCGCCTGGTTCAGGAAATCGTTAAAGATACCCTGGACGCTTTCTCTAATCAGGACAAAGACCGCGCTATCGATGTCTGGCACCGCGATCAAGAGGTTGATGAAATGTACACCTCTTTATTCCGGGAATTGCTTACTTACATGATGGAAGATCCAAGGAATATCAGCGCCTGCACTCACATGCTGTTTATTGCAAAGAACATCGAACGCATGGGTGACCATGCCACCAACATCGCTGAAACAATTTACTATCTGTCGACAGGTGAACGCCTGGAAGGCAAACGCCCCAAAGGAGACAGAACCTCCTTTCAAGTGCTATCACCCGATAGCGCTGATGGCGAAGTAGAGATATAATATAATGGAAAAAAAGGACCTTTCCATGAAGCCCCTAGCTTTGATCATTGAAGATGAAATCGCATTGACAACCTTGCTCCGCTACAACCTTGAAAAAGAAGGTTTTCGGGTCAACGAAGCACACGATGGCGAAGAAGCCTTGCTCAGAGCAAAGGAAGAAGCACCAGATCTGATCTTACTCGACTGGATGTTACCTTTACTCTCGGGTATCGAGGTTTGCCGTCAGCTCCGTCGTTTGCCGGAAACCAAAGGCGTGCCGATCATCATGCTTACCGCACGCGGGGAAGAGACTGACAAGATCAGAGGTCTTGATTCCGGTGCCGATGATTACATGACCAAGCCGTTTTCCCCCGCAGAGCTAATTGCCCGTATTCGCGCCCTTATGCGTCGGAGCAAGCCGGAAACTGTTACCGAAGCTCTGGCCTTTGAAGACATCAACATGGATCTTGCCGCGTACAAAGTCTATCGCGGTGAGCGCGAAGTTCATTTAGGCCCAACCGAGTTTAAACTGCTACGTCACCTTATGCAGAACCCCGGCCGTGTATTCAGCCGGGAACAACTTTTGGATTCAGTCTGGGGCCACGATGTTTATGTGGAACCTCGTACTGTTGACGTTCACATTAGGCGACTTCGCAAGGTTCTGAACGAAGGTACCGAGCTTGACCTTATTCGCACCGTGCGTTCTGCGGGCTATGCCCTGGATCGGTCGAAAGCAGCTTAAGCTAAAAACCGTCCCTGCCTTCAACACTTTCAGTATCTTAGGGCTGCGGTTTTCCGCAGCCCATTTCTTTTGTTCAAATTCTTCAATAGCGGAAAAACTCTCGAGCCTCTATGCTGTCATCCTGACTTACCTTTACCGCCCGGCATTGAGGAAAACCACGTGAAGACGGACAATAATCTCTCACTTTTTCTCAAGGTTTTCGTTCTGGCAGTTCTTCTGCTTGGCTGCAGTACCCAACCAAAACAACAAATTATCACCCAGCAACCGTCCACGACAGAAAGTACCCCCTCAAGTCCGAGTGAAGAAAACCCCGGCTTTCTCATCGACAACAGAATGGCTCTGCTTGAAGCAAGGGAATATCCCTGGAGCACACTCGGCCGTCTCAATGTCGCCGGACGTCATTTTTGCAACGGTGTAATGGTTGGCCGCAAGAAGGTCCTCGCACCGGCATCCTGCCTCTATGATCTGGTCGAGGGCAGATGGTTTCGCCCGAAGGAAATGGTTTTTGTTGCAGGTTATCAAAGAGATAATTCGACAATTTTCTCCCCAGCAGACAGCTATCAAATCGCCCGTGGTTTTGTCCCGCAAAACAAGAGCCTGAAATCCTTGCTCAACAACTGGGCTTTGATCCGTCTATCCTCTTCCTTGGGAGATCACACAGGTTGGGCAGGTGTTAAAAACCATGTCACGACACACGATCTTAGCATGATGGCGGGATATCGACGCGGATGGGAGCACGTACAGACCCTTTTCCCTTTATGTAATCAATCTGCTACTCAAAAAAACAACTGCCCGCACCGCAGTGATGGCCCTTTAAACCGATATATTATCGAGGAAAGCGGTCTCTCACTTGCACCTAATCACCCAATTGCCTCTCAAACCTACACTCTTTGGAATTTACCTGCGTTATCCCAAGCACCCAAAAGATTTAACTACGTTTCCCCTATACCAGAAAATAGTGTGCAACGGCTCTTGGTTGATTTGGGTTATCTGAGTAGCACATCACAAGATATTGAAACTGCGATATCTGCAGCCCAAAATGACCTCGGGTCAACTCCGAGCGGACAGATCGATATGAATACTCTCTATTTACTCCTGAAAGAATTAAACAGAGTACGCAACGGCAGGCCCGTATCATAAGTTTGAAGCTTAAACAGACAAAAAGAGACGGCTCTTGTCGAACCCTTTTTGACTCAAGCCATCATACGGCGTTAAAAGCTCTCTCGCCTGATAACTGCAAGACGACGGCTACCTTGGATAATCGTCGATTCTTCATCAACATTTGAGAGCTAATATTGTGACGTTAATCCTGGCCCCAATGGAGGGGCTCGTCGATGCTCAAATACGTGAAATACTGACCTCTATTGGTGGGGTTGATCGCTGTGTGACCGAGTTTATCAGGGTTAACGACCAAGTTTTACCGCCAAAAATCTTTTATCGCTTTGCACCAGAACTCCACAACAATGGATGCACGACATCAGGCACACCCGTAACTATTCAGCTTCTCGGAAGCAATCCTTCTGTTTTGGCTGAAACTGCTTTGCTTGCAGTCAAGCTCGGCGCACCGGCTATTGACCTCAACTTTGGCTGTCCTTCCAAAACGGTTAATAGAAACAAGGGTGGGTCCGTCCTACTCAAAGAACCTGAACTCATCCATTCGATCATAAAAGCAGTGCGTGAAGGCGTACCTGCACACATCCCTGTAACTGCAAAAATGAGGTTGGGTTACGAAGACAAATCTTTGGCTCTGGATAACGCTTACGCTATTCAGGATGCAGGTGCATCTGAAGTGTGCGTTCATGCCCGAACCAAGGCTGAAGGCTATAAACCACCCGCCCATTGGGAATGGATCGCCCGCATTAGAGAAGCTTTAAAAATCAACGTCGTAGCCAACGGCGATATCTGCTCTTTAGAGGATTATCAGCGTTGTCGATCCATAAGTGGTTGCGATGACGTTATGATAGGGCGTGGCCTAATGGCCTTTCCCGATCTTGC
>MAAC01018335.1_pt1 | contig 20167 bp, 15 predicted proteins | sample 1115981 | NCBI WGS metagenome assembly MAAC01 (sample SAMN04961126, study PRJNA320927) | seawater metagenome | isolation source: sample BD02T64 sea water enriched with oil for 64 days | place: USA:Gulf of Mexico | collected 2013-07-27
AATTTTGTGTCCTTGCCGTAAAGCAAAGGACTATGTAAATTAATCTCAATGTGAGTGCCCACACAAATTGCATGATAACTAATTGTTAAAGATAGATACATGGAAGTATTAATGTCGAATAGTTCATGGATGAACGTTTTATTCGACGGGTTAGATTATAAACCTAACCGCTTTCATGTAAAAAGAGTCAATCGCATTCGCTGCTCTTTAGTACTTTAAGGCATATTGTGCTTGCCTTAAGTAGGAGGCGCATTCTACGCACCTCAGTTTTGGTGTCAACTACTTTTTGAAAAGTTTTTCAAAAGTTTTGTTGGCGGTTAAGTGAACTTATTGGTCTACTTAACTTATCAAAACACTTCGTTGGGATGTCCCTTGGAAGTGGATGCGCATTTTAGAGATTTTTGCGCTCCCGTCAACCCTTTTATTTAAATAAATTCAATTTATTTTTCACGTGAACAATCTTTACACAGCAACTGCCAAACGTAGACTTTTTAGTAATCATATTGTTTATTATATACCCGAATACAGTACAGTTAGAAAATCCTAGTTAAGTATATAATTTAACTAAATTATGTGGCTATCTCGATATTATTTGAGAACTTAATTAGATTTAATGAGAGTAATCATTAACTTTTAATTAAAAGACTTAAAAACATCATTTTAATAAAAATTCGTGATGCTAATTTAGATCTTAACAATCCTTATAAAACTAGAGAGACTTTTTTCTTTTCCCGAGACTGAAGTTCCGCCATCCAACCTTCGTAATGTTGGCAAGGCTTCACCTCACGTAAATTGCGTAGGCAACTGGATGGATTACGTTTCGCTGCCCGTGCTATACAACGGCTCGCTTGAAAATACTTAGGTAGCGTATGTAGAAATGGCGCAACATGTTGGCTTTTGCTCAGCACAATTACTGTTATAGACAGAACTAATGGGGAGATACGTTACGCTGGCAGTGCGCATGATGAAGTGTAATGTTTTTTCTTACGCGATTTAGGGATAACTTATTAGCACAAAGAAGATATTTCATGTTAATTGCATAGCTAGCAGCTGACGTCAGAATAAGGATGTCTAATGTTAACAATTTGCCAAAACCGGAAATGAACAAGCATAAATTTCAAGCTACATTTTGGAGCTTTAATTTCGCATTGCTGACATTAAAAGATTTGAATCATAATGTCAGTTATATGCGGTAATGCTTAATAAAGCCTCACTCTATCAATGCGTACACCAAGTCTAAAAGGCTTGACTACAATCTCCCTTTTTTAAGAGGCGGGTATTAACCTTTACTGCCCCAAGCTATTTCATTTGAAATAGCTAAATGTTCATCTATGAACCTAAGGAGTTATTCAGAAGGCATAATTTATATCAATTCAATCGTTCTTGCTCAAACTTACAACTAACTGATTGATCATACTTTATAAGCTCTCTCGTTGAGCTGTCATGTTCAGCATTGTTCTGTTTTTTATCTAATTCAGCTTCAATTTTATTTGCCAGGCCCTTACCTAATTCGACGTCTCATTGATCAAATGAGCAAATTTGTAAAATAATCCCTTGCACAAAAATTTTATGTTCATACAACGCGATTAAATTGCCTAAAGAATGTGGAGAAATACGCTTCATTAAAATGGTATTTGTTGGCCGATTGCCTTTATGCACTTTATGAAGTGCCACCTTATCGATGAAGTCTGGCTGTCGTCCTTTGGCCCTTAAATCAGTTCGTACTTGCAGCTCGTTAACCCCTAACATCAATGCCTGAGTTTGAGCAAAAAAATTAGCCATTAGCGCTTTGTGGTGCCCCTGTGCCGGAGTACACTCTCTACAGAGCCAATAAAGTCAGCCGGGACTATATTATTGCTTTGGTGCAGGTATTGATAAAATGCATGTTGGCCATTAATGCCAAGATCTCCCCTGATAGAAGGTACCGTAGGATAGCCGATTTCCTCACCGATTTACCGTTACTCTCCATTTCTGCTTGTTGTAAATAAGCCGAAAGCATGTGCAAAGATTGATCATACGGCAAAATAGCTTGCGATTGCGCTCCTAAAAACGTGCAATTCCAAATGCTCAAGAGTGCGAGTAACACCGGCGCCTTCATTATGGTTAAATAATTTAAACGGCAATCTACAATTGTTTGATCGTTCCTTAACCTCGAATAAAACACAACAAAAGGGATCAAATCAAATACTCGCGTCAATGGATGGTGTGGTGGTTGATGTTCTGGTGAATGCAGGTGATAAAGTGGCTTCTGGTGAGGGAATAGCGATTATCGAAGCAATGAAAATGGAACATTTACTGAAAGCGAGTGTTGATGGTCGTGTTGAAAAAGTACTAACAACGACGGGAAATCAAGTGAAAGCGCTGTAACTGTTAGTGCAGTTACAGCAGTCCAGGGTCTGTTGACCTTTCATGTTTAATTTTTGTTCGAGTTAAACGAACCCGTAGGGCAGCATTTATTAGCCATTTCTACTGCGTTATCGAAAATTTGAGTAGAATAACTACACGTCATTTACTCTGCCTTGTATAAAAGGCTAATAAACTGCTGCAAAAACAAACAGCAAAGGTCAACAGACCCTAAAAACTTTAAAAAATAATTTTAGGAAGTATATTTATGTTACCCAAGCAATGGCAAGACCGACTAACTATCCCGGTTGTAATGGCACCGATGTTTTTAGTTTCTGGTCCAGATATGGTTATCAGTGGTTGTAAAAAAGGCATTGTTGGCACGTTTCCGGCACTCAATCAACGAACCAGTGAGGGGCTTGAGCAATGGCTAATTGAGATCACCGAAGCACTTCGAACTTTTGAATCCGGAACCGGAAAAAAAGCCGCACCGTTTGGTGTTAACTTAATTGTGCATGATTCAAACCCCAGGCTACAAAACGACTTGGCACTTTGTGTTAAATATAAAGTGCCGTTAGTCATTACCGCACTCGGCGCAGTGAAAGACGTTGTCGATGTGGTGCATAACTATGGCGGGGTTGTTTTTCACTATGTTACCACCAAGCGGCACGGTGAAAAAGCCGCTGCGGCTGGCGTTGATGGTTTAATTGCCGTCAGTGGCGGTGCCGGTGGCCACGCGGGTACGTTAAATCCATTTGCCTTAGTAGAAGAGATTCGCTCTTTTTGGGACAAAACTATCTTGCTCGGTGGCTGCATCAATAAAGGCAATCAAGTACGAGCAAGCGAGTTAATGGGCGCCGATCTTGCGTATGTTGGTACGCGTTTTATCAATACCCTGGAAAGTCGAGCACCGCAGGGCCACAAAGATTTGATTGTAAAATCAAAGTCTACCGATATTATTCATACCCCAGCCGTAACGGGCGTGCATTCCAACTTTATTAAAGCAAGCTTAAAAAATGCAGGCTATGATATGCAAGCGTTGCTCAACTCGGGTGATATTAACTTTGGTCAAAAATTAACGCCATCAGGAAATGATTCATCAACAGCCTGGAAAGATGTATGGTCGGCAGGACACGGCGTTGCTGGTATTGAAGATATTCCAAGTTGTGATGATTTAATTGATCAAATGATCAGAGAATATCAAACGACACAATAACGATTAAACAATGTTATCAGCGTAGTTGCTGAGCAAAGCGATCAATTATTTTGACCACTTTGCGAGAATAAACCATGGAAGTGTGGGATTGTCGAACTGTGATATGTTCACTCATTCCAGGAATTTTAGTCTCGGCAATACTGACTGTACCATCCGACTCGGCGACTTCTTCACGCCAAACACGATCGAGTAACGGTCGTGCGCCAAGCTTAACATTACCGGCAATGGAGATTAATTGCTGTGGTACTGGCCAGGACTTTTTGAAGTTTTTCGGTAATATACCAAATTGTGGTGACGAGCCCAGCAAACCATCGATATTAAGTTTTTCCATGTCTTTGGTGATTTGTGCACCTTGGTGCGGTGTGCCTAATGTGATCACCATGGGGACTTTGTTGATGCTTACTTGTTTGGTAAACAAATAATCAGTGATCACCAGTCCGCCTAGTGAGTGGCCTAACATTAAGGCAGGTCCGTCAGCAATCGCCTTGTCTATGGTGTTAAATAGGCGGGTTTTATCGGCTTTGGTGCTTGAGTACGATATATTTTCGACATCATAGCCTAACGCCTCTAGCCGTTTCGCTAGCGGTGCCATGATGACTTTATTCATAAACAATCCGTGTAAGAGAATTATTTTCACTGATTTGCTCTCATTTAAGCCTGCTGAACTTCAGTTTGAGCGGGTGTTTGCGGCTTGCGCTTGCGTCGAAAGATATTGGCAACATCCTCTTTGATCAGATAGCTTTAATACTATTTCGGTTTGTAAGTTATTGTAAAGCTAAAAGAGATATAGCACCATTTAAATAAATTCTTGCCAGGAGTTTAGCATTTCAACAAAATCTTCCAGGCCACAGCTGGCCGTTGAATCTTGTACAAAATCATCGACATCGTTAACCAAATTGTCGGGTAATTCACTGTCAATATGGTTGGCATTGGCGCTGATCTCAACCTCACCAGAGGCGATAGTCAGCGTGTATTCTTTGCCGATCCTGCAGATTTCATCATGATTCATTACCTTGGCAATTAAATCTGTGATCTTTTGTAGCTTTACACTATCCTTACCTATCTCTTGCTCAAGCCAGGGACCAAAGGCCTCATGACCATAACTAAAATCCGCTAAGGGTTGGCCGGTAATAAAGTCGGTGCGAAAGCTATATTCCATTTTTACTTTGATCTCATCAGGTTTAATCATGTTAACTGGCGCGCATAGTATTGCATGATACCAAGTTGACTAAGTATCTGCTCATACTTATTCAAATTGGTATGAGTAAATAAAATAGCAACGTGGAAACTTTTTCTTTATTTGCACGTCTTATTCTTAACGTAATTTTAACATCTGTTTATCTGGAATAACAAAAACTGTGAAAAAGGGATTTAAAACACCACTATTGATTTCTATCGTCATTCATTTAGTGATTTTGGCAGCTCTCTCGTTTTCCCCGTTGCAAGCACCTAAACTACTGATAACCCAAAAACTTTCCACACCAATAAAAAGTTATGTTTATCAGCCTCCTCTAGTTAAAAAAGAGGTGCAAATTAAGACTGAACTTCAGGTTCAAGATGAGCCTGACACAGTAGCAGACCTAGATAAAGACAATGAAGTAAAACAAGAAAACAAGGTGAATGAGCGAACCAAGGAAAATGTCGAGCAAGCGTCTCCGCCGAGCACTGCCGAATTTGCGCAGCAACCAACAAGCCAAGTAAGTACGCCTAAGCCAACAACAGCTACAGCGGTATTTAACCCCTATAAAAGCCGAAGTAATTATGGTGAAAAATTGCAGCAACAGATGCTTGCCGATTTTAATCAACAACAAACAAAAGGCCGTGGTTTTTCTGCCATGCAAAAATTGCCAGCGCCGGTGAGTCCCAGTGTTTATCATAAAACCGAGTTGCAATTAAACGCCGAGGCGACCACTCAAATCGGCAACGAAATCTTTGTAAAACGCAATGGCACCTGCATGCAAACTACCGATTTAAGCAACATAGACGATAATTTGGGCAGCGTCACCTCCTTCAGCGATTGCGGCGAAACCGATGATGAAAAGTATTTTCGGGAATTTATGAAAAAAAAAGGTCGCTAGAGCGACCTTTTTAAGATCCCATACAAGTATGGGATGACGAAAAATTTATGCTTAAGCTACGCTTTGAGCAATCACCACTTCTTTCGCTTTCTTAGTGTAACTGTCCATTTTGTGGAAGTTTAAGTAGCGGTAAGTATCGGCTGCTGTGGCATCAATTTTACTTGCGTATTCAAAGTACTCAGCAACAGTTGGCAAGCGACCAACGATAGCGCCAACAGCGGCTAATTCAGCCGAAGTTAAGTATACGTTCGCGCCATTACCTAAACGGTTCGGGAAGTTTCGAGTAGAGGTTGAAAGTACAGTAGACTTTTCTGCAACACGTGCCTGGTTACCCATACATAATGAACAACCTGGAGTTTCAATACGAACACCCGCTTTACCGTAAGTGAAATAGTAACCTTCTTCAGTAAGTTGGTCTCTGTCCATCTTAGTTGGCGGAGCAACCCACATACGAGTATTCAGAACGCCACCAAAATCTTCTAATAACTTACCAGCGGCACGGAAGTGTCCGATGTTAGTCATACAAGAACCGATGAATACTTCATCGACAGCAACACCGGCAACTTCTGATAATAATTTCGCATCATCAGGATCATTTGGACAACATACGATTGGCTCTTTGATGTCGGCTAAGTCGATTTCAATAACGTGTGCGTATTCAGCATCCGCGTCACCTTCCATTAATGAAGGATTAGCCAACCACTCTTGCATGCCCAGGATACGACGTTCGATAGTACGTACATCACCGTAACCTTCACTGATCATCCACTTAAGCATAACAATGTTAGACTCAAGATATTCAGCAACCGCAGCTTCTTCAAGTTTGATTGAACAGCCCGCTGCAGAGCGCTCAGCTGACGCGTCAGATAATTCGAACGCTTGCTCAACAGTAAGACCTTTAAGACCTTCAATTTCTAGTACGCGACCAGAGAATTCGTTGATTTTACCGGCTTTCTCAACCGTTAATAAACCATTTTTGATGCCGTAGTAAGGGATAGCATGTACCAGATCACGTAAGGTGATGCCTGGTTGCATTTCGCCTTTAAAACGAACCAATACTGATTCAGGCATATCAAGTGGCATAACACCAGTTGCCGCCGCGAAGGCGACTAAACCAGAACCGGCAGGGAAAGAGATACCTAATGGGAAGCGAGTATGTGAATCACCACCAGTACCAACGGTATCAGGTAACAACATACGGTTTAACCAAGAGTGAATTACACCGTCACCTGGACGAAGTGATACACCGCCACGGTTCATGATGAAATCCGGTAGTGTATGATGAGTGTTTACATCAATCGGTTTTGGATACGCTGAGGTGTGACAGAAAGATTGCATCGTTAAGTCTGCAGAGAAACCTAAACAGGCTAAATCTTTTAATTCATCACGAGTCATTGGACCGGTAGTATCTTGCGAACCAACAGTCGTCATTTTCGGTTCACAGTATTGACCTGGACGGATACCGTCAACGCCACAGGCTTTACCAACCATTTTCTGTGCTAAGGTGTAACCTTTACCGGTATCGGCAATATCTACTGGCTTGTTAAATAACTCAGTTTCGCCTAGGCCTAATGCTTCACGAGCACGGCCAGTTAAACCACGACCTATGATTAGAGGAATACGGCCACCGGCGCGAACTTCGTCTAATAATACCGGGCTCAGCTCGAACGTTGAAATTACTTCATCAGTGCCGCTGCGCTTAACTACGCCTTCGTATGGGAAAATATCGATAACATCGCCCATGTTCATCGCTTGTACGTCTAATTCAATCGGTAATGCGCCAGAATCTTCCATCGTATTGTAGAAGATGGGAGCGATTTTACCGCCTAAACATACACCACCACCACGTTTGTTAGGGATATATGGGATATCATCACCCATAAACCATAACACTGAGTTGGTAGCAGACTTACGAGAAGAACCAGTACCGACAACATCGCCAACATACGCTAATGGGATACCATCTTTTTGCAGGTCTTCAATTTGGGTAATTGGACCAACAACACCTTCTTCATCTGGAGTAATACCATCACGACCAATTTTGATCATCGCTTTTGCGTGTAATGGGATATCAGGACGAGACCATGCATCTGGTGCTGGAGATAAGTCATCGGTGTTAGTTTCACCCGTCACTTTAAAGACTTTAACGGTGATTTTCTCGGCAACTTTATTGCGATTGGTAAACCATTCGCCATTTGCCCAAGACTGCATTACTGCTTGCGCTTGCGCATTGCCCGCTTCCGCTTTTTCTTTTACGTCATGGAAGGCATCAAACATTAATAATGTTTTTGATAAACCAGCGGCAGCGGTAGCAGCAAGTGCTTCATCTTCTAAAAGATCAATCATTGGCTGGATGTTATAACCACCTAGCATGGTACCAAGTAACTCAGTCGCACGTTCAGTGGATAAAATTGGTGAGCTTACTTCACCTTTAGTGATAGCGGCTAAGAAACCGGCTTTTACGTAAGCGGCATCATCAACACCAGGAGGCACACGGTTTACTAATAAGTCTAGTAGTACTTCTTCTTCGCCTGCTGGTGGATTTTTAACTAATTCAACTAATTGAGCGACTTGCTCAGCATCTAATGGCTTAGGAACAATCCCTTCAGCCGCACGCTCTTCTACGTGTTTGCGATAATCTTGAAGCACGGTGCTTTCCTCATATATAGATACAGATAAACCTTACGGTGAACGTATTGTTTCTGCATTTTGGGTTAATTTGGGTCGCGAGGATTATACTTGATAACGGTTTAAAACTGAATAACATTACGAATGTTGCGGGTTATATTTACTATAAATGATATTTATAGTGGTATTTTTTAAATAGGCTAGCATTAATAGAGAAAAATAATTTAAAGCTTATTACGAGATTTTCCGATGAAGAGAATGACCCGCAACGATAATTTCATCTATCTAACCTGTTCGTTAGTATTGTTATTGTTGGGCACTGCCCTGGCACAACAGTTTTTTGACGCCTCTGCACAACGATTAGTGCAGTCGGCGACTGTGTTCACCTTATTGGTTGCCGTATGGGGAGCAGGAGATGAGGCATTTATCTTTCGAAAAAATTTTATTTTCCCGATTGCAATTATTGCCACTTCACTGTTTAGCTACTATCTCGATAATTTAGATCTTAATTACGCTCACTTGTTTTTGATGTTGATTTTTTTTGTTATCGCCGCCAAACAAACGGCACGGCAAGTGTTGTTTACCGGTGAAATAGATGGCAATAAAATACTCGGCGCTATTTGCCTTTTCATCTTAATCGGACTGATTTGGTCATTATTGTATACCTTAATTCATTTAACATCGACGCAAGCGTTCAATGGTATATCGGATAGCCACCTGTGGTATGACGTATTGCCAGATTTTATCTATTTTTCTTTTGTTACCCTAACCACTCTTGGCTATGGTGATATCTCGCCAGCCATGCCAATCACTCGTTTTTTGGTATATTTTGAGGCCATGGTTGGACAATTTTATATCGCCATTTTAGTCGCCAGCCTGGTCGGCTCTAGAATGACGACAAGCCAAAATAAAAATCATAATACGACTAATGATGGAGAGACACATGAGTAAAGATTTAACCAACGCAGAAGGTAAATTATTTTCTGCCCAGATGATTGATGCAGCGATAAAAATCATCGCCATTATATTGTTAGGATCTTGGTGTATTGATATTTTAAAGCCATTTATCATGCCAATGGCGTGGGGCGCTATTTTAGCAATTGCACTGTTTCCATTTTATAAAAAGTTAGTGAAATGGTGTGGTAACAGAAAAGGCTTGGCTGCCGGAGTATTTGCCATTATTGGCATTTCCATTCTGGTGATCCCAACCTATAAGTTTTCAGCATCAACTATCGATTCGGTAAGCCAACTTTCTACGGGTTTACAAGAAGGGACGTTGAATATCCCCGAACCCGCTGAAAGCGTAAAGGAATGGCCATTAATTGGCGAAAAAATTTATCCAGCCTGGTTAGCAGCATCCGATAATCTTGAAGGCTTCGCGGCTAAGTACTCAGAACAAATTAAAGATATTGTGTCAAAAATATTAGCCGTAGCAGCCAGCGCTGGCGGGGTGATACTGCAATTTATTTTCTCGGTGATAATAGCGGCAATGTTGATGGCAAAATCAGAGGTTTGTTCTCGAGGCTGCCAGGCATTTTTCACCCGATTAATGGGAGATACCGGAAAACCGGCTGTAGCGAACTCAGTAGCAACGATTCGCAGTGTCGCCGCCGGCATATTGGGTATTGCCTTTACCCAAGCGGTATTGTCCGGCATAGGGTTAGTGGTAGCAGATATCCCAGCCGCTGGCTTATGGGTGCTGTTAGTGTTACTGGTGGCCATCATCCAACTGCCGCCAATCATTATTTTAGGACCTATTGCCGCCTATTATTTCTCAGTCGCTGAGACCACCCCTGCGGTGATCTTTTTGGTATACAGCATAATTGTCAGTAGCAGTGATGCGGTGTTAAAACCAATATTTCTCGGCCGAGGTACCGATATCCCAATGCTGGTAATTTTATTAGGCGCCATCGGCGGGATGATATTGTCAGGCATTATTGGCTTATTTACCGGTGCTGTGGTGCTTGCCTTAGGTTACCAGTTAATGACGATGTGGTTAGACCAAGTGCCGAATAACGATGAAGCACAAGCGAGTAAAGAATCATAAAGGAAAATAGTCATATGACCGACAAGATCACCAATGAAGCTATCCCTGCTGACACGAAAAACACGACAAGTGGGGAAGTCGAAAAGGATAACACTAACGCTACCCCTGACAAACCGGATTTTGCCCAACGATTAAGTAAAATCATTTTGATTTTAGCGGCATTGTATTTTCTTTGGTATGTGATTGGTGATCGCTTAACCCCAATTTCGGATCAAGGCAGGGTACGTGCCTTTGTCATCCCTATTGTGCCGCAGGTATCTGGGCAAATATCAAAAATTTATATTGGCGGTGATAAACGAGTTAACGAAGGGGATATTTTATTTGAAATTGATGGCAGAGATTATCGTTTAAAAGTTGAAGACGCAGAGGCCAAACTTGAAATGGCCGGCCAGGATGTTGGTGCGAGCACAGCGGCTGTAGCCGCGGCAAAAGCCAGGTTAGATAAATCAGAAGCCGATTTGGTGACGAAAGAAATGAATGCCAGCCGTATTTTTGCAATGGAAAAAGAAGGCATTATTTCTGGTTCCGATGCCGACAGAACACGAGGGGTTATTACTCAGGCGGAACTCGAAATCATCACTGCGCAAGCGGCTTATGATGAAGCTCAACAAAAACTGGGTAAATCAGGTCAGGGCAATCCTAAAATTCAGTCAGCATTAGTGGAACTTTCGAAAGCAAAATTGGATCTGGAACGAACTAAAGTCAGAGCCCCAAGTGATGGGGTGATCTCCTATGCAAAAGTCAATGTCGGTTATTATGCGGCCAAGGGCCAACAAATAATGACGTTTATTTCAACTCAGTATGTCTGGGTAGAAGCCGCGTTTAAAGAAAACAGCTTAGGCAACCTGAAAAAAGATGACCGTGTTGATATCATTTTAGACTCCGCCCCAGGCGAAGTATTTCCAGGTTCGGTAATTTCAATAGGGTTTGGCGTAAGCTTTGACAAAAGTAAGCCTGGAAGCCTGCCAACCCCTGAGAAACCTAAAGGCTGGATGAAAGACCCACAACGCTTTACCGTGATCTTGAAATTTGACAATTATGATCACAAAAAGTTATTGCGTGAAGGCGGCCAGGCGGATGTTATTGCGTATACCGGTAGCCATTTCATCTTTAATACCCTAGGGAAACTTTGGGTGTGGATAAATACTTATTTATCTTATGTTTTTTAACTTATGTTGTTTAACTTAAAGACGCAAAGGGCCAATAGCGTTCGGGCCATTCGGTTAACCATTGGCCTGACATTCTGCATTGCTATTGCTTTTGGTGTTAATTGGCCATTATCCTTTATTGCGCCGGTTTTTGCGGCGAAGTTTTTGGGTAATAAAAAACCGAAAATGCCGTTTAAAATGTTAGTTGCGATATTGCTGGTCGGTGTTGTTGCTTTTTGCAGTGGTATATTAATCACCAGTATGTTTCTCCCCTACCCCGGGGTGTTTATTCTGATCACCACCTTGCTAATCTTTTTAGTCTCCTATTGGAGTCACTCCGGTGGCAATGAATTTGTCATTACCATGTTATTGATTGGCTTCACGTTAGTGCCGATGCTGGCGTTGGTGCATGTAGATGTGGCAAATGTTGTGATTACTGGCTTTTTATTCTCGTTTTTTATCGCGTTATTAACCACCATGATAATGCACGAAATCATCCCCGACAATGCCGAGGATGTGCCGCAATCGACGCCAATAAAGCCAGAGTTAAAGCCGGTGGAAACTCGTTTTCAACTGGCGGTTTTGAGCACTATTATCATCATGCCGGTATTAGTATTCTTTTTATATTATGGACTGACGAGTTCTTTGCTGATCTTGATTTTTGTCGCCATTTTAGCGCAAAAACCCGATTTACTGGTGGGCTTAAAGGGTAGTAAAGCCTTACTTGTAGGTAATTCAATCGGCGGCTTGTTTGCCATCATTGCCTATAGCTTATTAGTGATAGTGCCTGATTTTGTTTTTCTTATTCTGCTGTTTGCCTGCATCAATATCTATTTTGCCAAATTGACCTTTTCTGACCGACCACTGGCGCCAATTTATGCCATGGCACACTCTACCATCATCATATTAATTGCCGCCGGTAGCCTGAGCGATGCCGGCGCTGGTGAAAAGTTTTACATTCGAATTTTACAAATAGCCGCTGCTTGCGGCTATATTATTTTTACCACATATTTGGCCACGCCATTTTTAAAGCGCATCGAAAACGCTAATCCCTGATTACAGAATCAAAAAAGCCTGTCTGAGACAGGCTTTTTTAATTCTGTAATTAATTAAGAAAAATTATTTCTTTTTCACTGCTTTCGCATTCGGTAAATCAGTGATTGAACCTTCAAAGATTTCAGCGGCTAAACCGATAGATTCATTTAGCGTAGGGTGAGCGTGAATGGTTAAACCAATATCTTCTGCATCGGCACCCATTTCAACGGCTAAACAAATTTCACCTAACATTTCACCAGCATTGATACCAACGATAGCACCACCTAATACACGGCCAGTGTCTTTTTCGAAGATCATCTTAGTTTTGCCTTCAGTACGCGCTGAAGCGATGGCACGACCAGAAGCCGCCCATGGGAAGTTAGCAACTTCGATGTTCAAGCCTTGCTCTTTCGCTTCACGTTCAGTAACGCCAACCCAAGCCATTTCTGGATCGGTATAAGCAATAGAAGGAATACAACGCGGGTCAAATACGTGTTTCTTACCTGAGATAACTTCTGCAGCACAATGTGCTTCATGTACCGCTTTGTGCGCAAGCATTGGTTGACCAACAACATCACCAATGGCGAAGATGTGGTTAACGTTAGTACGTAATTCGTTTGTAACGTTGATGAAGCCACGCTCGTCAACATTAACACCGGCTTTATCAGCGGCAACTAAGTGACCATTTGGCTTACGACCAACAGCAACTAAGATTTTGTCATAACGTACTTGTTCTGCCGGCGCATTTTTGCCTTCAAACGTTACGTATAAACCATCGTCTTTGGCATCAACGGCAACCACTTTGGTGGATAGCATGATGTTGAATTTTTTCTTGTTATAGTTGTTGTAAACTTTAACAATGTCTTTATCGGCAGCAGGAACTAACTGATCAGCAAACTCAACAACAGAAACGTTTGAACCTAACGCTTTATAGACAGTGCCCATTTCTAAACCGATGATACCACCACCGAGAACAAGCATTTTAGCTGGAACGTCTTGTAATTCAAGTGCGCCAGTTGAATCGATAACACGTGGGTCATCTTTTGGAATAAATGGTAAATCAACCACTGAAGAACCGGCAGCGATGATAGCGTTATCGAACGTGATGTTAGTAATGCCGTCGCTGCCTTCAACAGCAATAGTGTTGCTGCCGGTGAATTTTCCGAAACCCGTTACTGTTTTCACTTTACGCGCTTTCGACATACCGGCTAAACCACCGGTGAGTTGACCAATTACGTCTTCTTTCCAACTGCGGATTTTGTCTAAATCAATTTTTGGTGCGCCAAAAGTCACACCGTGAGATGCCATAGCGGCAGCATCATCAATGACTTTAGCAACATGAAGTAGTGCTTTCGAAGGGATACAACCTACGTTCAAACAAACACCACCTAAAGTAGCACGGCTCTCAACTAGTATTACGTCTAAACCAAGATCAGCTGCACGAAATGCTGCTGAATAGCCACCAGGACCTGCGCCTAAAACAACGACTTGGGTTTTTATATCGTTACTCATGTATACCTCAAATTTTTTAAAGTAGTTGGTTAACAACTGTATTATTGATTAACCAATTTGATATCACCCCATATTGGCATGATATATAAATTTTTTATCATAGCGAAAGAAGGTTGTTAATAACCTTCTTTCGCTGCTATTTTCGGGGGCAAGTTTACCGTGTGTGACAATAAATCGCCAACATTAATATGGAAAACACATCAATACTCGACTAATTATTGTAAGTTTTCAGCAGCACTGGCAAAACTCGCTTTGCACCAGGCGATAAAATCCTATTTATCCACCCGATGGTTTACTATGCCGTCAAAAAGATAAAGCTTGTTGGCAGCACCACGCAAACTATAAAATTAGTTGGCGAATATCCGTCATTACTGACGCTAAATGTACGGTAAAGCGTGCCGCCAGGGCGCCATCAATGACTCGATGATCGTATGACATCGATAATGGCAGCATTAACTTAGGCTCAAATTCTTTGCCGTTCCACTTAGGTTTCATTTCAGATTTCGACACACCCAAAATAGCCACTTCTGGCGCGTTGACAATTGGCGTAAACGCCGTACCGCCAATACCACCCAGTGATGAAATAGTGAAACAACCACCTTGCATATCTTGGGCTTTAAGTTTGCCATCACGAGCTTTCATACTGATTTCTAACAGCTCTTTCGATAACTGGTGAATGCCTTTTTGATCAACATCACGTACTACAGGTACTACTAAACCATTAGGCGTATCTACTGCCACACCAATGTGAATGTACTTTTTCATGATCAAGCTTTCGCCATCTTCACTCAAGCTTGAATTGAATACCGGGAACTCACGTAACGCGTCAGCGGCAGCTTTTAAAATAAACACCAATGGGGTGATTTTAAAACCAAGCTTTTTCTTTTCGGCGATCACGTTTTGTTGTTTACGGAACGCTTCAATATTAGTGATATCGGCTTCATCGAATTGGGTAACGTGTGGAATTGTTACCCAGTTACGATGTAAAAATGGACCAGATATTTTTTGAATGCGGGTTAATGGTAGCGTTTCAATTTCGCCAAATTTAGAGAAATCGATTGCTTTCGACCTAATTACCTGCAAACCACCCGCACCACCAGATACTGAGGTACTGGCCGTCGCTTTCGGACGAGACAATTCATATTTAACGTATGACTGTACATCTTCTTTAAGGATTCGGTTTTTAATGCCGGTGCCTTTCACCAGAGTTAAATCAACGCCAAACTCGCGCGCAATACGACGAATAGAAGGTGACGCATAAATGGCGCCTTTGCTTTGCTTAGTACCCGCACCTGGATGATGTGGTACTGGCGCTGATTTTTGCTGCATTGGCGCCGGAGCGGCAACGACCGTTTGCTCTTTTACCGGTGCAGGAGCCGCCGCTACCGGAGCTGGTACTTCTACCGCCGAGCCGCCAGCAGTTTCTAACATAATCACTAAACTGCCCTGAGCAACTTTATCACCAACAGCTATTTTCACCTCGACCACTTTACCCGCTTCAGGAGATGGTACATCCATAGTCGCTTTGTCGGTTTCCAGGGTAATTAACCCATCTTCGGCCTCAATTACGTCACCAACGGCTACCAATACTTCGATAACATCAACTTCGCCATCTTCACCAATATCCGGAACGGTTACTTCGATGACGGCACTGGCAGCACTTGCTGCAGGTGCTTCAACTGCGGCTGGGGCTTCTACCACAGGGGCTTCAACAGGCACTGCAGTTGCAACTTCTGGTGCGGCTTCTGCACTGGCGACAGCCGCTGCAATCATGACAATTAAGTCGCCTTCGTTAAGTTTATCGCCAACGGCGACTTTTATTTCAGTGATGATTCCGGCAAAGGGTGCCGGAATATCCATCGACGCTTTGTCAGTTTCAACACTCACTAATGCATCTTCTGCTTCTACTGTGTCGCCAACGGCAACACAAAGCTCAATAATTTCAACTTCATCGCCACCCACATCAGGGACTAGAATTTCTTTAATATCAGACATCTGTATTTCCTTCCTAGCCAATTATGCGTATAGCGGGTTAAGTTTTTCGCTATCGATACCAAAGTCTTTAATTGCTTTAGTCACAACGCTCATTTTAATTTCACCACGTTGTGCCAGCTCGTATAACGAGGCAACAACAATGTAGTTGTGATCCACTTCAAAGTGGCGACGTAAGTTTACCCGGCTGTCACTTCGACCAAAACCATCGGTACCTAATACTCGGTAATCGGTATCAATAAAGCCACGTAACTGGTCTGAGTACGATTTAACGTAATCGGTGGCAGAAATGGCAGGACCATTATCTTTGGTAATTATCTGGCTGATGAATGGTACTTTTTGCTCCGCTTCAGGGTGCAACATGTTCCAACGCGCGACTTCCTGGCCTTCACGGGCTAACTCGTTGTAACTGGTTACTGAATAAACATCAGAAGAAATACCAAAATCAGCGGCCAAGATGCGAGCAGCTTCACGTACTTGTAATAAAATAGTACCCGAGCCCATTAACTGTACATTGGCTTTCGCTTTCTTCGCCGGCTTAACCGTATCTAACTTGTAAATACCTTTAATGATGTCATCTTCGCTGCCTTTTGGCATTTCAGGATGTTGGTAGTTTTCATTCATCAGGGTCATATAGAAGAACACATTTTCGTTTTCTTCGTACATGCGGCGTAAACCTTCACGAACGATAACCGCAACTTCATAGCCGTAGGTTGGATCGTAAGTCACACAATTTGGAATTAAGCCCGCTTGTACATGGGAATGACCATCTTGGTGTTGCAAGCCTTCGCCGTTAAGAGTCGTTCTCCCCGCGGTAGCACCTAATAAGAAACCACGTGCCTGGCTGTCCCCTGCCGCCCAGGCTAAATCGCCAACACGCTGGAAACCAAACATTGAGTAGTAAATGTAGAACGGAATAGTCGTTGCGTTACACGTTGAGTAAGACGTACCCGATGCCACCCATGAAGCCATGGCGCCTAGCTCGTTAATACCTTCTTGCAGTACCTGGCCTTTCTTGTCTTCGCGGTAGTAAGCTACTTGATCCGCATCTTGTGGTACGTACTTTTGCCCTTCATTGGCGTAAATACCCACTTGACGGAACAAACCTTCCATACCAAAGGTACGGGCTTCATCTGGGATGATAGGGACGATGCGCTTACCAATTTTCTTATCTTTTAATAAGCTGTTGAGTACACGTACAAAGGTCATCGTCGATGAAACTTGACGTTCACCTGAGCCTTTTAAGATGGCGTCAAAGATTTTCAGTGGTGGAATTTCTAATGATTCTTCTGGTTGCTGTCTACGTGCAGGTAGTGAACCGCCTAAGGCAGCACGACGCGCTTGCATATACTTGTATTCATCAGAGTCTTCCGGGAATTTGTAATAAGGCAAGTCGGCAATGTCTTCGTCTTTTACCGGAATGTTAAAACGGTCGCGGTAATGCTTAATCGATTCCACATCCATTTTCTTGACGTTATGAGCAATGTTTAATGCTTCACCCGATGCGCCTAAACCAAAACCTTTAACGGTTTTCGCAAGAATTACCGTTGGACGACCTTTGGTTTCCATCGCTTTTTTATAAGCGGCGTACACTTTAATCGGGTCATGACCACCACGGTTCAAACGGTAAATGTCTTCGTCCGACATATTGGCAACTAATGCCGCAGTTTCCGGGTACTTGTTGAAGAAATTTTCACGCGTGTACTTGCCGCCTTTGGCTTTACAGTTTTGGTATTCACCATCAACCGTTTCGTTCATTAGCTGCAATAGCTTGCCAGAAGTATCACGGGCAATTAATGAATCCCAGTAACTGCCCCAAATGACTTTAACCACTTCCCAGCCAGCGCCACGGAATGTGCCTTCAAGCTCTTGGATGATCTTGCCGTTACCACGTACCGGACCGTCAAGACGCTGTAAGTTACAGTTGATCACGAAGGTTAAGTTATCCAGGTTTTCGCGTGATGCTAAACCAATGGCACCTAACGATTCTGGCTCATCGGTTTCGCCGTCACCCAAGAAACAATACACACGTTGGCCTGAACAATCTTTAATGCCACGGTCGGTTAAGTATTTTAAGAAGCGTGCAGTATAAATAGCTTGTAATGGACCCAAGCCCATAGACACGGTTGGAAACTGCCAAAAATCAGGCATTAAGTGTGGGTGCGGGTACGAAGATAACCCCTTGCCGTCACATTCTTGACGGAAATTGTTCATTTGCTCTTCGGTTAAACGACCTTCGATGAAAGCGCGTGAATAGATACCTGGAGAAATATGACCCTGGGCAAAAATAAAATCACCACCATCTTTTTCAGAAGACGCTTTAAAGAAATGGTTAAAGCCCACATCATAAAGCATTGCCGATGAAGCAAATGAACCAATATGGCCACCAAGTTCTAAATCTTTTTTCGAGGCACGTAACACCAATACCAAAGCGTTCCAACGAATTGCGGCACGAATACGCGCTTCAATGGTTAGATCGGCTGGCATATGCGGTTCCTGGTTTACCGGGATAGTATTCACATAAGCAGTTTTTGCTTCAAATGGTAAATGCGTACCACCACGACGAGCTCTGTCGATTAAGGTTTCTAGTAATTGATGGGCACGTTCTGGGCCTTCTTGCTCAAGTACCGCTTCTAACGATTCTACCCATTCTTGTGTCTCAATTGGATCAATATCGTGATTGATTGGATCAGTCATAACGATTTTTCATCTCCGCTTAGTAAATAATATATTTAAATTTTAATGCATTAAAGATAGTTCAAAAATCTCACTAGCTTCAGTATTTTTTTATTGTTTCACTAGATGTTAAATAGCGAAACAAGCAATGTTTTCAAAGTCATCAGTGTTCGCTGCGACTAATTGGTTTTCAGTCGTCGCAGTGAACGGGTTACCCGGCTGTTTTCTTCACCGAGGTTGAGCATAACTTCTTCTATATATGCCAGGTTTTTATGGCTTGCGCCCCAGGCTTTATTCGGTTCACCACTGATAATGCTTTCCATTAACTTCTTCCGATAGTTAGCAATGCGACCGGGCACCTCTGGACGTTTGGCCAGCACTTGTAGGTTTTTTTCAATGTTATCGATGAGCAATTCACCCATGGCACGGGCTAAATGCAAAATCACGGCATTATGAGAAGCGACGCAAATGGCTAAATAAAATTCGAATACCGTTTCCGCTTCGCCACGGTAGTTTTCACTGATCGTGGTGTTTTCAATTTGCGCTACCGTGATTGCTTCGTATTTTTCGGCAATATGTTCAAAGTCTTTTTTGGTGCCGCGCATCGCCGCATAATAAGCGGCCATGCCCTGAATGCCATGCCGAAACTCTAATAAATCGTATTGAGCTTCCGCTTTATTGGCCATTAAATCGAATAAGGGATCTGCCAGCCCGGATAATAAATTATCGCAAACAAAAGTCCCGCCACCCTGGCGACGAGAAACCAGACCTTTGGCTTCAAGTTTTTGCATTGCTTCTCTGAGCGATGGTCGTGACACGGCAAATTGCACCGCTAATTCCCGCTCAGCAGGTAGCTTTTGACCAGGTTGTAAGCTGCCTTCTAAAATCATCTCTTCCAGCTGATTCAAGATCACATCCGACAATTTAGGCTGTTGTATCTTCTGATAAACCATTGTTTTTAATCACAACCTCTGATGAAATTAGTCAAACAACAAAGAAAAAATCAAACTTAACGCTTGAATTTAACCCTTGAAGCATTGGTAAATTGGTCTTACCAATAAGTAAATGTATGCATCTAAAGTAACAGACTTTTTTCAGAATGTAAAATCTTTAGCCGAGTTAACCTCAGTTTTAATTATTCAAACCAGAAGAGATATAGGCAAAAAACAGCAATGGTAAGACCAATTTGAAAGTTGAATTTTAAACGTTTTCTTGACTGGAAGTTTTCATATCTGCTACAAACCTAAAACCGTCCTTGGTGGTTTGCATTCCATCATCCATGAAAACAGAAGCTTTTCCATCCATGGAGCTTCTAAGTTAATTCATCCGTGAATTAAACCCACTCTAAAGGCTTTCCTGCCTGTCGTGGATAAATACATATATGTACACCTCAAAAAACGCAATGCTTTCTGATAACTATTTTTATCTTAAAACTCGTTTCGTTATAAAGAACAGGAATAAACTACATACGTATATCCGGCCTATTAATGAG
>MAAC01006619.1_pt1 | contig 20161 bp, 16 predicted proteins | sample 1115981 | NCBI WGS metagenome assembly MAAC01 (sample SAMN04961126, study PRJNA320927) | seawater metagenome | isolation source: sample BD02T64 sea water enriched with oil for 64 days | place: USA:Gulf of Mexico | collected 2013-07-27
AAAAAAAAAAAAAACTTAGACATGAAAAAAATTGCTTTAATTTTATGCTTAATCGCATCCTTTAGTTCCTTTTCACAGAACGAAATACCAAACATTAATGTAAAAACATTAGATGGTCAAACAGTTAATATTAAAGAGGTAGCTAATCAAGACAACGTTGTTATTATATCTCTTTGGGCTACTTGGTGTGTACCTTGTATAAAAGAATTAGACGCTATTAGCGAAGTATATGATGATTGGCAGGAAGAAACAGGTGTACAACTTATTGCTGTATCTGTAGACGATAGCCGAACTGTTAAACGTGTAAAGTCATTAGTTAATGGTAAAGGTTGGGATTATAACGTTCTCCTTGACACTAATAATGATTTAAAACGAGCATTAGGAGCTTCAACCGTTCCACTTACTTTAGTTATTAAGGATAATAAAATAGTTCTTAGACATTCAGGTTATAGTCCTGGAGCTGAGGCTGAACTTTATGAAAAAGTTAAAGAATTATCCAAATAAGTCATTTTATCCATAAACTTTTCAAAACTATTTTAATGAAAAAATTAATTTTATGCGCCACTATCTTATTTAGTGGTCTCACATTCGCACAAGATAACGGTTACTTTTTTGGAGGATTTGAATCCAATTCCCAATGGTTACTAGATGATGAGGGTTTAAATTTTGATGCCCCTGAAGATCAATTTAGAGCCAACAATTATTTTAAATTAGATTACACCTTAGGTAAATTTACCGCTGGAGTTCAATACGAAGCTTATGTACCTTCTGCTCTTTTAGGCTATGCTCCTATTTATGATGGAGAAAATGGGGTAGGCACCTATTACCTAAACTTTAAAACAAAAGACCTTGATGTTACAGGTGGATATTTTTACGAACAATTTGGTAGTGGTTTATTATTACGTAGTTGGGAAGATCGCCAATTGGGTATTAATAGTGCATTAAAAGGTGTTCGAGTTGCTTTTACTCCTTTAGATTATTTAGATATTACAGGTGTATACGGACAACAACGAAATGGTTTTGAAGTATCTGATGGTACTGTTCAAGGTATAGATACTAACATTGATATAAGCGAGGCTTTAGACATGGAAAGCATCGGTTTAACTTTTGGAGCAAGTTATGTTGGAAGATACCAAAGCACTGGAACTAACGATACGATTCCAAGTACCGTAAATGCCTATGGCGGAAGATTAGACTTTACTGCTGGTGATTTTTACGGAGGAATTGAAGCTAACATTAAAGACCCAGACGTTGTTGCAAATGAAGGTCAAATATCTTCGAATAAATTATATGATGGTACTTCAATGCAAGTAGATTTAGGGTATTCAAGAAAGGGTCTAGGTATTAATGGAACATTTAGACGAATAGAAAATTTTGTTTTTTATTCAGATCGTTTAGCGGAAGGTAACATTTATAACCAACAACTTATAAATTATACTCCAGCATTGACAAAGCAACAAGATTATATGCTTACCAATATCTATGTTTATAATGCACAACCAAGGTTAGTTATAGAATCTTATGACCAAAGAGCTGGGGAGGTAGGTACTCAATTTGACTTGTACTATAAGTTTAAAAAAGATTCTTGGTTTGGAAAATACAAAACAAAAGTCGCGGCAAACTTCTCTTATTGGGCTGGTTTAGATGCTGAATATAATATAGAAAACAGATGGTACGAAGCTGAATTTATTGGCAAAGGACCTAGACTTTTTAGAGATTATAGTATAGAAGTGAAAAACCGTTGGAATAAAGACTGGAGCTCTGTTGTAACTTTCCAAAACACAATAGTAGATGAAGGAATTGTTCACGGTGGACCATTAGGAACACAAGGAGATATACAAGCATCGATTGCAGTTGTGGAAGGTACACGAAAATTTGATGGCGGAAAATCTCTACGTTTGGTATTACAGCACTTATGGACTGAAGAGGATCGTGAGAATTGGGCAGCAGGTGTATTAGAATATAACTTCAATTCTCGATTAAATGTTTATGTTGCAGATTCATGGAATTATGGTGGAGATGACGAAATACATTATTATAGCCTTGGAGGAAGTTACTCCAAAGGTAGAACAAGATTTGGATTAAATTATGGTCGTCAAAGAGGTGGCCTAATTTGTGTAGGTGGTGTATGTCGATTTGTACCAGAGAATACTGGTCTTACTGCTAATTTAACTGTTTCCTTCTAAATTATTTTAGAAACATAAAAAAAAGCTCCGAAAAATCTTCGGAGCTTTTTTTATGCTTAAAATTTGCCTCATCTTATTATATTATAAACCCAACAAATAGCTTGATAAGCTTGTAAAACGCACACAAAATAAAAACTAAACAAGTTATTTAAATAGTAAAATAGTAATTAAGGACAATCAAAAGATTAAATTATTTAACCAATTATTTTTATCGCTTTGAATCACTATTTCTAGAGTTGAATTACATTATAAAATAGAGAACTTAAACCAACTTACTATAAATGGTTGACCTACTACTGTTTTAAATTATCAACTAATTATCCTTGTAATTCATAAGCTATCCAATCATATTCTACTATAGCTTTATATGCCCAATAAATTGACCCTAGACTTACATACTTATGGACAGAAAGTATTGAATATAAAAAAACCCCGAAGGAATCTTCGAGGCTTTTTGTAAATTGGGGTTAGTTAATAATTTACTTAACTAATACTTTCATTGTTTTTGAAGCACCATCTCTATTGTTGAATTTTACAATATATAATTGAGAGCTTAAATCAGACATATTAATATTCTGTTGCCCAATGTTTAATTTTTGATTTTTTACTAACCTACCTTGCAAATCGTAAACTACCATATCTAATTCTTCAATTGCATTTACAATCATTTCATTTTCAAAAATAGTTGAAGCAATGTTTACATTTAGTTCATTAAAATCTTCTGTTCCCAATAAAGGGTTGTAACGATAAGTAATGGTCAAGGGATTTCCAATATCAACACCATCCTCATCTGTTTCATAAAATCTAAAAACGTAATCTTGAATACTTACACCATCTCCTTCATTACTATTATAAAAGTGATTTCCTTCACCAGTAGTTTCTCCAGAAGCTATAGCGATAAAACCTGGTGTAGGAGGTACAGTTTGACCAATCACTAAGTCAATATAACATTGTCCAAAACACAATTGAAATCCATTTCCGTTACCATTATCAGCACTAACAAATTCAATTCTCATATTAATTGTTTCTGCGCCATTATTTGTAACAAAAAACTGTAATTCAGCTAGTTCGTATTCTGTACTACTAAATTCAGCAATCATGCCATCTGTGATCTCATCTCCATTTTGGTCTACAATCACATATTGAGCTTTTACAACAAAAGCTACTAATAGGAGAGTTAATAAAAGTAATTTCTTTTTCATTTTAATAAATTTTTTAGGTTATTTTTTTTTAATAGTATTATTTTTATTTAAGCTTAGCTCAATAAAACTCCCTAAACTTTAATAATTATTTAAAAAAAAGGCTACTTAATAACTTATAATCAGCTCTTTTTCACAATACTTTGTGCAATATTAAATAAAAAATATATATTTGTCGCTGATTAAGAATTATTATTTACAAATAACTAAAAAAATTGCAAAATGATTAAAAAACTATCCATTAGCCTATTATTTATTTTTATTGCGTTTAACGCATACAGTCAAACAATTGTAAGTACAGACCCAGAAAACAAGAAAGTTGTATTAGAAGAATACACTGGAATTTACTGTGGTTGGTGTCCTGAAGGACATGCATTAGCACAAGCTTTACAAGACAATAATCCAGATGATGTTTATTTAATTAATATTCATGTTGGCGGGTATGCAAACCCAACCGGAGGAGATCCAGATTTCAGAACACCCTTTGGTACCGCTATAGCAAATGAAGCAGGTGTTGCGTTCTACCCTTCTGGTAGTATAAATCGTCACGTATTTTCTGGTGGTGCTTCTGCAATGGGTAGAGACCAGTGGACTTCAAAAGCAAATCAAACACTTGGAGAAAGTTCTTTTGTAAATGTTGGAGTTGAAGCAGAAATTGACATTACTACAAACATCTTAACTGTTCATGTGGAAGCCTATTACACTGGCAATAGTCCTGAAGACACAAACCTATTAAATATTGCATTATTACAAAACAATACAACAGGTCCTCAATCTGGAGGTGGCCAAGGTAACAACTATAACCATATGCACAGATTAGTACATATGCTCACTGGACAATGGGGCGAGACTATAGCTACTACTACTACAGGTTCATTTATAGATGAAACATTTACTTATACAATTCCTGCAGATTATAATGGGATTCCTACAGATATATTAGATATGGAAATAGTTGCTTTTGTAACGGATACTCATCAAGAACTTACTAGCGGAAGCGGAGCTTATCCAACTTATTCTGGAATTACTGACGCAAATGATGCATATCTTGTATCTATAGAAAATATTGACCAAGATTGCCAAACTTCAATTATTCCACATTTAAATGTTCAAAACATAGGACAAGATGAAATTACATCACTAGCAATAGAATATACTATAAACTCAGGAGCTGTAGAAACATATAATTGGACAGGATCTATCCTTTCACTATATACTGAAACAATTGCATTACCTGAAATAACAGGATTAGACTCTTCAAATACTATTGAAATATCATTACCAGATGATAACAATAACACAAACAACACTTTAAGTGACACCTATGAAGGATACTTTCAGCATGCTGGAGGTATTTCGGTAGTAATAAACACAGATTCTAATGGTGCTGAGTGTACTTGGGACATTAAAACATTATCTGGAGCAGTACTTACATCTGGTGGCCCATACGAAAATAACGAAACTATTGAGAGAATTATAAACTTAGGTGATGGATGTTATATATTCAATCTTTATGACTCTGGTAATAATGGAGGAAATACTGTTGTATTAAGCGATTCAGCAAATACTATTATATATGATACTGATGGTGATTATAGTTCATTAGAATCAACGCAGTTTTCAACTGATGGAATTGTTTTAGCTATTACTGATAATGTATTTAACAATTTGGTTATCTATCCAAACCCAGCTAGTTCTATTTTGAATATAGATAATGCTGAAAATTCTACTATTGAAGTATATGATCTTTTAGGAAGAGTATTATTATCAAGAACTAATATTTCTTTAAGAGAGCAATTAAATGTTTCTACATTAAATTCAGGTACTTATTTAATTAGAATTTCAAACGAAAATAAAGTAGTTACAGATAAATTTATCATTAATAGATAAGTTTATTTAAACCTTATAATAAACTCCGAATGAAAATTCGGAGTTTTTTTTTTATCCATTAATTTCTTTTTTTAAATTTTAAAGGAAGATGCACCACACTTTTAGTTTCGAAAAAATCTTCATCAAAATAATTCTGAAGTGGATAAATAGTCGCTTTTGGAAACAATAAAAGCTCTTCGGTTAAATCGCCTCCTTTTAAATAAAGAATACCATTTTTAAGCTCATGATTGCTTTTTTTAGAAACTGAATGTTTTACCCATCGTACAAAAGTTTCCATTTGAGCTACTGCCCTACTCACAATAAAATCATATTGATCGGTAATGGTCTCCACTCTTGCATTAGTAATTTTAATGTTCTGTAACTGAAGTTCTTGAGAAACCTCCTCTACAACTTTTATTTTTTTACCGATACTATCGACTAAATGAAATTGTACTTCAGGAAATAATATCGCCAATGGAATTCCTGGAAATCCCCCTCCAGTTCCAACGTCTAATATTTTTGTGCCTGGAATAAACGTCTGCACCTTTGCAACACCTAATGAATGCAGTACATGACGCAAATATAACTCATCGATATCTTTCCTAGAAACTACATTTATTTTTAGGTTCCAATCTTGATATAACAATTTTAATTGTTCAAATTGTTTAATTTGAACGTCACTCAAGTCAGGGAAATATTTTAACATTATTTTCATAAATCTATATCTTGTGCAAAAGTAATCCTTCTTAGTTAAAAATAACATAAAGAACTACTCGTTATCCGTTTAAGATATGTAATTTTGTGACTTTATTTTTTAAGCTGAAATTACTTTAGTTTTATCCCTAAAAAAAATTAATTATGTTGAAATACAAACAAGTAACTTTTTCAAGAACAGAATCAGCTACGTTCTTTAAAACGTTAAACAAACGTGTAAACCAATATTTTAAAGAAAATAAGATTGCCAAAACGGGTAATTGGAAATTATATGGTAAAGCCATAGTTATGTTTTCTTTATTTTTTATTCCACTTATATTAATCTTAACTGTACCGATGCCTCAATGGGCCTTATTATTGTTAACGGTTGTTATCGGAATAGGTATGGCAGGGGTTGGTATGAATGTCATGCACGATAGTAATCATGATTCCTTTTCCAGTAAAAAATGGGTAAACAAATTAATGGGAAGCAGTATCTATATATTAGCAGGAAATGTATATAATTGGAAAGTACAACACAATGTACTTCACCATACATTTACAAACATTCAAGGACATGATGAAGATATTGATGCAGGGAGAATTATTCGCTTTTCTAAACACTCTAAATGGCTTAAAGCTCATAAATATCAAAAATATTATTCTTTTTTTCTCTATGGCTTACTAACTATAAATTGGGCAATTACAACTGATTTTAAGCAAATGAGAAGTTATTTAAAAAGAAAACTTTCTTATGGTAAATTTCCTAATCCTGCGAAAGAATGGACTATTTTAATTATTTCTAAAATAATTTATTATGCGGTTTGGGTGGCACTACCCATATTAGTATTGGATATTGTTTGGTGGAAAGTTCTTATTGGTTTTTTTGTAATGCACTATACTGCGGGCATGATTTTAAGTGTTGTATTTCAATTGGCTCATGTGGTTCCAAATACAGATATGCCAATGCCAGATAAAGATGGGGTTATGAAACATTCTTGGGCAGTGCACCAATTTTACACCACCTCAAACTTTGCGCCAACAAATAAAATTGTTTGTTGGTATACAGGTGGCTTGAATCACCAAGTAGAGCATCATGTTTTTCCGCATATTTCGCATATCCATTATGGGAAAATTGCAAAAATAGTAAAGGACACTGCTTTAGAATTTAACTTACCCTATAACGAATACAAAACATTCCAAAAAGCATTATCTGAACATTTCAACCAATTAAAAACTTTAGGTAAAGAACCTATTCTTTCTGTATAAAAAATGAATCCAAAATTATCCAATCGTATTAATGCTATGGCAACCTCTGCCACATTAGCAATGGCTGCAAAAGCAAGAGAACTAAGAGAAGAAGGAAAAGACATTATTGGATTAAGTCTTGGGGAACCAGATTTTACGGTACCAGGTTTTGTGAAAGATTCAGCAATTAAAGCGGTAAACGATGATTATCACGCCTATACTCCAGTGGATGGTTATGGGGATTTAAAACAAGCGATTATTACAAAATTTAATCGTGACAACAACCTAACTTATACTCCTACTCAAATTGTGGTATCTACGGGAGCAAAACAATCTCTAGCCAATTTAGCAATGGTTTTGTTAAATGAAGGTGACGAAGTTTTACTTCCCGCTCCTTATTGGGTAAGTTATAGTGATATTAGCAAACTTGCAGGGGGAGTTCCAGTTGAAATCCCAACATCGATAGAGTCAGATTTTAAAATTACTCCTGAATCATTAGAGGCTGCGATTACTCCTAAAACAAAAATGATGATTTACAGCTCTCCTTGTAATCCAAGTGGATCTGTATATACTGAAAAAGAGTTAAGAGCGCTTGCAGATGTATTGGTTAACTATCCAGATATTATCGTAATAAGCGATGAGATTTATGAGCATATCAATTTTACTGAGAATCATGCATCTATCGCCACATTTAATGACATGTATGATCGTACTGTAGTGGTAAACGGTGTCTCAAAAGCTTATGCTATGACAGGCTGGAGAATAGGATACATTGGAGCACCAGAATGGATTGCTAGAGCATGTAACAAAATGCAGGGGCAAATAACTAGTGGTGCAAATTGTATTGCGCAACGAGCTACTATAACCGCTTTAGAAAACCCACCAAGTAAAATTAAATATATGGTAGATGCTTTTAAAGGGCGTCGAAAATTGATATTAAATTTACTTTCTGAAATTCCTGGATTTATAACAAATGAACCCCAAGGTGCATTTTATATATTTCCTAATATCACTTATTATTTTGGAAAAACATTACGCGGTAAGACTATAAATAACGCATCCGATTTCTCTTTATATTTATTGGAAGAGGCCAATGTAGCCACAGTAACTGGTGAAGCATTTGGAGACCCAAACTGTATTCGTATTTCTTATGCAGCATCAGACGATGATATTAAGGAAGCGATAAGGAGAATTAAAGAAGCGTTGTCATAATTTCATCCCTTCAAAAAAAATTATTTTATCTATTTCTCCAAAAGTAGGGAGTTAACAGAATCAATACTGTAAACAACTCCAAACGTCCTATTAACATTAAAAAAGCGGACCACCATTTGGCAGGGCTTGATAATTCTGCATAATTTTGAACAGGTCCTAAATCCCCTAAAGCTGGACCAACATTCCCTAAACTAGACGCTGCTCCACCCAATGCTGTTTTAAAATCTAATCCCAACCAGGAAAAGACCAAAACCCCTATTATAAAAGACAACATATACAGAATAAAAAAAGCAAGTATATTAAATACAATTGGCTGTTGTATTGCCTTAGTATTGTAACGTACCGGTAAAATTGCTCGTGGATGCAATGTCCGTCTAAACTCCAATAAACCATTTTTAATGAGGAGTATATGTCTTACAATTTTTATTCCACCAGCTGTAGATCCAGCAGAACCTCCTAAAAACATTAATCCGAAAAATACAATCGTTAAAAATGGAGTCCACATCGTATAATCTGCACTCACAAATCCAGTAGTAGTAATTATAGCAAGCACTTGGAATAGACCATGCCTTAATCCACTTTCAAACCTACCCCAAACCATGGGATGATCGACGGTAGACTGCATGACATCAGACTGATAGTATATTACAAACGAAGCCATTATTGAAATAGCTACAATTGCAATTAAGTAAAACCTAAATTCTTCATCATGAAATATTTTTCGAAATTTTCTTTTGAACATAAAATAACTCAAAACAAAATTTGTTCCTGCCAGAAACATAAAAAACATGATGATATATTGGATAATAGGTTGGTTATTCCAATATGCAATACTATTATTTTTAGTGGAAAATCCACCGGTACTCAACGTACTTAAGGAGTGGTTTACTGCATCGAACATACTCATCCCTGCCAGTTTTAATAAAACTGTTTCAGCTATTGTATATCCTACATAAATAATCCATAAACGCTTAGCAGTATCTGTAATTCTAGGATGTAATTTATCCCCACTAGGACCTGGTGCTTCTGCTGCAAAAAGTTCCATCCCTCCTATTCCCAACAAAGGTAATATAGCAATTGCAAGTACTATGATACCCATACCGCCAATCCAATGAGTAATACTTCGCCAAAACAATACGCCATTAGGGATACTTTCAATATCATTTAAAATAGAAGCTCCAGTAGTTGTATAACCACTTATAGTTTCAAAAAAAGCATTGGTAAAACTCGGTATAGCACCAGTAAATATATAGGGCAAAGTACCAGTTAGGGACATAAAAATCCAACCAAAAGTTACAATAACATATCCATCCCTTTTTTGAAGCTCTTTACGCTTACTTCGAGTTAAAAACATGAAAATAGCACCTATAATAAGAGTTACAATTCCAGCCTCAACCATTTGCAGTCCTACTCCATCTTTATAATAAAAACTTACAATGGAAGACAACAACATAAACCCACCGTTTACAACGACAAGTAATCCCATTAAATAAAAAATAATCTTATAATTGAGTTTTACATAAGAACTCATTACACAAATAGTTTTTCTACTTTTTTAATCGATTGTGGAAGACAACATACTACTACCCTATCCCCACTTTTAATTTTATAATCCCCTAGAGCAATTTGACCTTCATCATCGCTAATAACCCCGCCAATAATTGCTGAACGAGGAAAATCTATTTTTTTAATTACCTTATTACATACTTCTGAAGTTGGTGTAACGATAAACTCAAGTAATTCGGCATTCATATTATTAAGCTTTGTCATAGCTACAATCTCTCCTTTTCGAATATATCGAAAAATATTATTTGCAGCCAACAGCTTTTTATTGATTAAGGTATCGATACCAATGGAATGGGACAGTTGAAAATAATCCATATTTTCTACCAAGGCTATCGTTTTTTTTACTCCTTTAGATTTAGCAACCAAACAAGACATGATATTAGTTTCACTATTACCCGTAACCGCTATAAAAGCATCCATATCACTAATATGCTCTTCTTCTAAAAGCTCTACATCTCTTCCGTCGCCTTGTATTACAAGACAACTAGATAACTCATCGGCAATCTCAAATGCTTTTTCTTTCCCTTTTTCAATTAGCTTCACATTAAATTTATGTTCACATAGATCTCTAGCGGCTTTATAACCGATCTTACTTCCGCCGAGAATCATTACATTTTTAATTTCAACCCTTACTTTTCCTGTAAGTTTATAAATTTCGTCTACTCCTTTTTGCGTGGTAATAAAATAGACTCGATCTCCTTCTTTAAACTGCGTATCTCCCCTAGGAATTAACGTATATTGTGTTGCATAGCGTTGTATCGCTATGGGCATATACTTTAAATCGGGGTTTAATTTCGCTACTTCCTTAACTGTTTTTCCAACAAATGCAGTTGTTCTGGACAAAATAAGACCTATCATTAATAAGGCACCATCCTCAAACTCATAAGTATCATTAAAAGCACTTTGATTTAATAATAATTCTATTTCTTTTGCCGCTAATGATTCTGGAGATATCAACTCATCAATACCAATTTTATTAAATCCAACCTCATCCCTATTATGAATAAACTCGGTATTGGTTATTCTAGCAATCGTATGTTTTGCCCCTAATTGTTTCGCTAATACACAAGTAGTTATGTTTGTTGTTTCACTAGAGGTCACTCCAATTAATAAATCTGTTTTATTAACTTGAGCATCTTTCAATACCTTAATAGAAGTAGCATCTCCGCGTACTACACGTATGTCTAGATGTGAACTTGCATAAGCAAGAGATTCTCTATTAGTATCTATTAATGTAATGTCTTGCGACTCGAAAGATAAAAGTTTTGCTAAATGAAACCCAACTTCACCAGATCCGGCAATAATAATTTTCATATTTAATGTATGCTAAATAAGTATTACAAATGTATTGAAATTAAAAATATTAAATCTTGAGAAATCACAAATCTATTTTAAGGTATTCCTAACCAATGAATACCAAAAAATATGTAGTTTTGCAGCCGTTATGGACTCAGAAAAAAAAGTAACTCCTTATAAGGATTCCTCTCTTAATAAAAAGGAGCAGGTAGAAAAAATGTTCGATACCATTTCTGGTAATTATGATGGGTTAAACCGCGTAATTTCTTTTGGTACAGACATTAAATGGCGCAAAAGAGTATTAGCAAAGATTATTAAACATAAACCTGCAAGCATCTTAGACATAGCTACTGGCACAGGTGATCTTGCTATAAAATTTGCAGAAAAAAGTAAAGCTTCCAAAATAATTGGATTAGATATTTCTGAAGGAATGCTCTCTGTTGCTAGAAAAAAAATTCAGAATACCGACTTAGAAAATAAAGTTGAATTTATTAAAGGGGATTCTGAAGCACTTTCTTTTAACGATAATACATTTGATGCCATTACAGTTTCTTTCGGAATAAGAAATTTTGAAACTTTAGAAAAAGGACTTTCAGAAATTTACAGAGTACTTAAACCTAAAGGTTTGTTTATAATATTAGAAACCTCTGTTCCTACAAAATTTCCCTTTAAACAAGGGTATTATTTTCATTCAAAAGTACTATTGCCAATTATTGGTAAATTATTCTCTAAGGACAAGGTTGCTTATACATATTTAAGTGAAAGTGCTTCCATTTTTCCATTTGGAAATAAACTTAACAATATTTTACAAAAAATTGGGTTTATAAATGTTGATCATAAACCTCAAACTTTTGGTGTAGCAACAATTTATACCGCCTCAAAATAACTATGAAAAAATTATTTGTTGTTTTAGCTATTTTATTTTTTGCAGAAAGTGCGAAAGCCCAATTATTTAGCAAAGAACGCTTATCCAATATTGAAAATTTTGACAAGAAAAAGTTATCTTGGGGTTACTACTTAGGTTTTAATAGTTTTGACTATAAGTTTGAATATAGCAAACAATACCAAGATGATAATACAGATGTTCAAGTTGTTGGTGAAGGTGGTTTTAATGTTGGCCTTATTGGAGATTTACGTATTAATGATTATATAAATATCCGATTAGAGCCAGGCCTTTCATTTAACAAAAGAAATTTAACTTTTCCAGGTTTTGAAGAAGAATTAGATTATTTACGAGAAGTTAAATCAACTTATATTCACATTCCTTTATTGATTAAAGTTTCCACCAAACGTTTAAATAATTTTAAACCCTTTATCGTAGGTGGTTTTTCAACTTCCTTTAATCTTTCTAGTAACGAAGATCATCCAGAAGATAATGCACAAGGGCAATTTCGTTCCATTTCAAACACGTTAAATTATGAATTAGGGTTTGGAATAGATTTATACTTGTTCTTTTTTAAGTTCACTCCTTCCATAAGAGGAGTATTCTCATTAAATGATGAATTGGTTAGAGATAGCGACCCTAATAGTCCTTGGACAGGTAATATAGACAGCATGTCTACTAGAGGAGTATTTGTCAATTTTACTTTTCAGTAGATCGTTTAAATTCACTTAAAATAATTGCTGTAGCTGTCGCTACATTTAAACTTTCGGTTTCTTTTTGTTCACCAAACTGAGGTATTGTTACTTTATGAGTAAGTAAAAAGTTTATTTTTTCTGAAATTCCATTGGCTTCATTACCCAATACAATAATTGCATTTTCTGGTAAGTGTTCTTGATAAATTGAAGATCCACTCATACAACCGCCAAAAACAGGAAGATTTGATTTTTTTATATACTCTGAAAGCTCTAGATATACTACATTAACCCTTGCTATAGAACCCATAGTTGCTTGTATAACTTTTGGGTTATAACAATCTACTGTATCTAAAGAACAGACTAATTGTTTAACACCAAACCAATCACAGAGTCGAATTATTGTCCCTAAATTACCAGGATCACGCACAGCGTCCAATGCAACTGTTAGTGTACTTTCAACTAAAAGTTCTGATGTTGGGATTTTAAATATTGCAACCGAATTATTAGCATTTTTTAAGTAACTAATTTTACCCAATTCAATATCCGTAACCAACTGTATTTCATTCACTTTAAACAAATGTGTTTGAGTTGTTAATAAGGAGTGTAACGAAATCCCTGCTGATAATAATTCATTAATTACTTTTGGTCCTTCAGCTACAAAAAGCCCCAATTTGTTTCGGTACTTTTTTTGCTGTAAACTTGTTATTAATTTTATTTGACTTTTGCTTACCAAAATCATGTATTTTTGAACTGAGTAAAATATAGAGCTTGACCCAAACCCTCACAAAAATATCATTATTTTTAGGATTAGCATTACTAATTATTTCTTGTAATGCTGTAAAAAACGTTCCTGAAGGAGATTATCTACTCACCAAAAACAATATTTCGGTGGATAGCCTAGAAAATAATGATTCTAAAATTAAAAGTTTATTATACCAACAACCTAATAAAAGCCTTTTAACCATTCCTTTTAGTCTTCACGTTTATAACCTTGCAGATTCGAAACCAGATTCTACATTTCAGGCATGGTTGCATAAAAAACCCAACAGAGAAAAAAGAATGGTCAATTTTTATTCTAAAAAGCAAGTGGATAAGATTGAAGAAAGTTATATAGGCTTTAACCAATGGATTCAGAATGTAGGTAATGCGCCTGTAATTATAGAAGAACAAAAACTAAAAAAATCTTTAAATCGTTTGGAGCGTTATTACTCTAGTTTTGGTTGGTTTAATACAAACGCAGATTTCAAAATTGATACTCTAGAAAATAAGAGAGCAACTATTACTTACCATATAGAAAGATCCAAACCTTACGTAATAGGCACAATAGATGAAGCTATAAGTTCTAACGTGGTAGATTCTCTTTATCAACTTTCTAAATCCAATTCTTTTATAAAAGAAGGCAAACAATATGCAGCAAACGATTTTAATAATGAACGAGACAGATTAACATTACAATTTAGAAACTCTGGTTTATTTCATTTTGACCAAAGTTATATTGAGTTTGAAGCAGATACTGTAAAAACAGGACATAAAGCAAATATTATTTATCAAATTCCAGATCGAAAATTTAAAGTAGGAGACAGTACACATACCGAACCTTTTAAAGTACATTATATTACAGAGGTTAGAATAATTACAGATTTCAACTATAATAACAGCGAAAAGACTTTAAAGGATTCCGTATTTTTTAACGGTTATAAATTATATAGCTACAATCAATTGAAATTTAAACCAAAAGCTATAACTGATGCAATTGCTATTACACCAAAAGGATTGTTTAAAGATTTAGAACGTACATTAACTTATAAGCAGGTAAACGATTTAAAAATCTTTAAGTACCCAAAAATAAGCTATGTTGAAGACCCTAAAGATAGCACAGGTACTGGACTAATTGCAACAGTATTATTAACACCCCGAAAAAAATATGCTACCGGAATAGATTTTGACGCTTATACATCAACGATTCAACAAATTGGTATTGGTTTTAGTGCTAATTTTTTAATAAGAAATGTTTTTAGAAGAGCAGAAATTTTAGAGATTTCTGCAAAAGGTAGTGTAGGTTCCTCTAAAGATGCTTCTATTGATGAACGTTTCTTTAACAATTCAGATATTGGAGCAGACATGAAACTCTCCTTCCCTAGAATACTCTTCCCTATTAAAACCGAAAAATTTATTCCCAAATACATGTCTCCTTCTACTTCTGCATCTGCAGGAATTAATGTTCAAAATAACATTGGTTTAGATCGAGAAAATATCAACCTCATTTACAATTATAGATGGAAACCAAAAAAAGCACGAACTAATCAAATCGATTTATTAAACATCCAATTTGTTAGAAATTTAAATCCTGAAAATTATTATAATGTATATGAAAGCTCATACGACCAACTTAACGATATAGCTTTAGATTCTAATTGGGAATTTTACAATCCTGACGAAGACTCATTACAATTAGAAATTCCAAACGAAACAAACGATTTTATTAAAGAAGTTTTAAATGATGATAATGATTTAGGATTATCTCAAGAACAAGAACAAGAAGTTTTAGAAATTGGAGAACGACAGATAAGACTTTCAGAAAACAACCTGATTTTTTCTACAAATTATACTTGGACAAGAGATACCCGTGAAAATATAAATGACGATAAGTTTTACCGTATTCGTTGGAAAATTGAATCTGCTGGAGCATTACTTAAAGGAATTTCATCTGTAGCAAATTTAGACAAAGATGAATTTGGAAATTATAAAGTTGGAGATGTAGCTTTTTCTCAATATGCTAAATTTGAAGCAGAATACATTAAACATTGGGATTTAAATCACGATAATGTACTAGCATTTAGAACTTTTGGAGGTATAGCAATCCCATACGGCAACAGTAATAACATCCCTTTTACCAGAAGTTATTTTGCAGGTGGATCTAACGACAATCGCGGTTGGAGAGCTTATGATTTAGGACCAGGTAGTAGTGGTGGAGTTTTAGATTTTAATGAAGCCAATTTAAAAATAGCATTAAACCTAGAACATCGTTTTAAATTATTTGGCAGTTTTAAAGGTGCTTTTTTTGTAGATGCAGGTAATATTTGGAACACTATGGATAACATTACAGATCCTGCGTATACATTTACTAGTCTTGAAGATTTAAAAGAAATAGCTGTTTCTTCGGGCTTTGGTTTACGTTATGATTTTGGTTTCTTTATTTTCAGATTAGATATAGGATTTAAAACCTATGACCCCGCTTATCCTACCGGAGAAAGATGGTTTAAAGATTATAATTTTGGCAATGCTGTCTATAACATAGGTATTAACTATCCCTTTTAAACCATTAAATTTTATTATTTTTGTAAACTAATTTCTCCAAATATGAATCATAGCATTAAGCCCGGTGTTGCAACGGGCACAGAAGTTCAAAAAATACATAAATACGCTAAAGAAAATGGATTTGCATTACCTGCTGTAAATGTTATTGGATCTAGTAGTATCAATACTGTTTTAGAAACCGCAGCTTCATTAAATTCACCTGTAATCATACAGTTTTCAAATGGAGGAGCGCATTTTAATGCTGGAAAAGGACTTTCAAACGAAAATCAAAAAGCTGCTATAGCAGGAGGTGTAGCAGGGGCAAAACATATTCACGAATTAGCAATACAATATGGTGCTTCAGTAATTTTACATACCGACCATTGTGCGAAAAAATTACTTCCTTGGATTGATGGTTTGTTAGATGCAGGAGAAAAACACTTTAAAGAAACTGGAAAACCTCTTTATAGTTCTCATATGATAGACTTATCTGAAGAACCTATCGAAGAAAACATTGAAATTTGCAAAGGATATTTAGAAAGAATGTCCAAAATGGGAATGACGCTAGAGATTGAATTAGGTATCACAGGAGGAGAAGAAGACGGAGTAGACAATAGTGATGTAGACACTACTAAACTTTATACCCAACCCGAAGAAGTTGCTTATGCCTATGAAGAACTTATGAAAGTAAGCGACCAATTTACCATAGCTGCTGCTTTTGGAAATGTTCATGGAGTATACAAACCTGGAAATGTAGAATTAACACCAATCATCCTTAAAAATTCGCAGGAATTTGTTCAAAAAAAATACCAAACAAATGCAAATCCAATTGATTTTGTATTTCATGGAGGTAGCGGATCATCATTAGATGAAATAAGGGAAGCAATAGGTTATGGCGTTATTAAAATGAATATCGATACCGATTTACAATTTGCCTTTAATGAAGGGATTCGTGATTATATGAATACCAATATTGACTATCTAAGAACTCAAATTGGAAATCCAGATGGCCCTGAAGTTCCCAATAAAAAACATTACGATCCAAGAAAATGGTTGCGAGAAGGTGAATTAACTTTCAAGAAAAGATTAGAACAAGCTTTCGAAGATTTAAACAATATAAATACATTATAACCAATACGCTTTTAATTTAATAATTAAAACCTTACAATATGAGCTGGTTTAAAAGAACAAAAAAAGGAATTCAGACCCCTACCGAGCATAAAAAAGATGTACCTAAAGGATTATGGTATAAATCTCCAACTGGAAAAATAGTAGATACAGAAGAATTAAGTAAGAATTATTATGTAAGCCCAGAGGACGGGTATCACGTTCGTATAGGAAGTAAAGAATACTTCGATATGTTATTTGATGATACCTTTAAAGAATTAAATCCTAACTTAATTTCTAAGGATCCTTTAAAATTTGAGGACAAGAAAAAATATGTCGACAGATTAAAAGATGCCAAAGAAAAAACTGGACTTAAAGATGCCGTAAGAACTGCCGTAGGAAAATCGATGGGAGAAGATGTAGTCATTGCCTGTCTTGATTTTAGTTTTATAGGTGGTTCTATGGGAAGCGTTGTTGGAGAAAAAATATCTCGAGCCGCAGGATATGCACTTAATAAAAAACTCCCATTCATTATCATATCTAAAAGTGGAGGAGCTCGTATGATGGAAGCTGCACTGTCTTTAATGCAATTAGCTAAAACTTCATCAAAATTAGCCCAACTTGCTGATGCTAAAATTCCTTATATTTCTTTATGTACAGATCCAACTACTGGTGGAACAACAGCATCTTTTGCTATGTTAGGCGATATAAACATTAGTGAACCAGGAGCTTTAATTGGCTTTGCTGGACCTAGAGTAGTTCGTGATACCACAGGGAAAGAATTACCTGAAGGATTTCAAACAGCTGAATTTGTAATGGAACACGGATTCTTAGATTTTATCACGCATCGAAGGGATTTAAAACAAAAAATAAACCTCTACTTAGATTTAATATTAAATCGACCACTTAGAGATAAAACTGCATAATAAAAAAAGCTACTCCTTCGAGTAGCTTTTTTTTGTTTTATAATTTTCTTTTTCTAAAGATAAATTAGAATTTCCTGTCCATTAATAGTGAGTATAGCCTCATTATCACAATTCCCGTCTCCAAAATCTAAAACTCCAGTAAACCCTTCTTGTTCAAATTCTACTGTTCCGCTTACGATATAAGCACAAGAAAGTTTACGAACTAATTTTTCTGTTACATTTCCCGAACGATGAAATCCATTGGTAAATGTAGTATCCCAGTTTCCTGTAATATAAAACACATTGTCTTGCCAAGTTCCAGTTCCTAACCCTTCCACCCATTCGGCTACTCTAAGTCCTACTCTTATGGCAGTAACTTCAGTATTAGGAAAACTTACAACAATCGTTTCATTAACTGTAGATTGTGGGTTTCCATCTTCATTGGCAATTTCTCTAAATATTTCACCACCACCTTCAACACCATTATTATTGTAATAATAATTTTCGAAAGTATAATTGATGGTTTTAGTACCGCCAATAAAAGCACCATATTCTAAAATAATTTTTCCAGAAACAATACTGCCATTGTTTAATTGACAAAAATCTCCAAAATCTATGGTAATAATACTAGTATTTCCATTTAAAATAATGGTAATGGTGGTACATTCAGGAAATAATGAAGAGGAATTTGACCTTGACAACCCTTCATTTTCTTCAAAAGCTTGTTCCATAATATTAAGAGTGCCTTCTATAGCATTATCTGCTGTTGCAGCTCTGGTATTATCGACTTCAGAAAAATTGGTTTCGGTGTCACTTGTTTCATTATCTTCACAACTAGTGAAAATAATTAAAAACATAGAACATAACATAATCACTTTGGGAGCGATGGTTTTCATAATAAAAAGATTTAAAAGTTAGGTAGTTCTGTTCCAGACTGGTATAACGAGTTAATTTTATGATTTCGTATGCCTGAAACAAAATTACCTAAGTATGACCCTAATAATTTAGAAAGGTTTAACCTTCTTATGTATCCATTATTTTAAAAATAATCAGTGAAAATAAAAACCACCAATACACACTCTATATTACATAAAATCAATATCTTTGCCGCCTGATTACCATAGCGGTAGTCTGTACATAAAAATCATTTAAAATAATATTGGCATGTATTTATCACCTGAAGAAAAAGGAAAAATTTTCAAAAAACACGGGAAGTCTGAAAAAGACAGTGGATCTGCAGAAGGTCAAATCGCTTTGTTTACTTACCGAATTAACCATTTAACTAAACACCTTAAACAAAACCATAAGGACTTCAACACAGAACGTTCTTTAGTAATGTTGGTAGGTAAAAGACGATCTTTATTAAACTATCTTATGAAAAAAGATGTTTTAAGATATCGTGCAATAGTTAAAGAATTACAATTACGTAAGTAATTATTTTAAGGGAGCGTAATTACGCTCCCTTTTTTTTATTCTTGCGAATGCAAGAATCTATTTTAAAGCATTATTTTTATATAGTGCTATCAGAAAAGCTACAATTTAGGTTTTTCATTGGTCAACTACATACAACACAACAACTGTATTCGTAGACTCGAATATTGACCATTGTTAACTGCGCTAGATTTTATAGTGCACAATTAAAAATTATGATTCCAAAAGTATTTAAAGAGGTCATAGACCTAGGTGACGGTAGAGAAATTACTATCGAAACTGGAAAATTAGCAAAACAAGCTCATGGTAGCGTTGTAGTGCAATCGGGAAAATGTATGTTATTATGTACAGTAGTTTCCAATTACGAACAAAAAGATCTTGGTTTTCTACCTTTAACTGTAGATTACAGAGAAAAATTTGCTGCTGCAGGTCGTTACCCTGGAGGTTTCTTCAAGAGAGAAGCAAGACCAAGTGATGGTGAAGTATTAACCATGCGTTTAGTGGATCGTGTATTACGTCCATTATTCCCAAAAGATTATACTGCAGAAACACAAGTGATGATTCAATTAATGTC
>MAAC01010927.1_pt1 | contig 20137 bp, 17 predicted proteins | sample 1115981 | NCBI WGS metagenome assembly MAAC01 (sample SAMN04961126, study PRJNA320927) | seawater metagenome | isolation source: sample BD02T64 sea water enriched with oil for 64 days | place: USA:Gulf of Mexico | collected 2013-07-27
AAGGGTCTTGAGGAAAGGCCGCCGATCAATCTACGGGATTTGCTCGATTTCAAGCGTGATCCGGATGGTGGTTTGGATGTTGAAGATACAGAATCTATCACATCCCTTAGAAAGCGGTTCATTACGCCAGCAATGTCGCTGGGGGCATTGAGTCCAGAAGCGCACGGGACACTGAACATTGCAATGAACCGGATCGGAGCCAAGTCCGATTCCGGTGAAGGCGGTGAAGTGCCTGAGCGTTACGTGCCGCATCCCAATGGCGATAATGAGAATTCTGCTATCAAACAGGTGGCTTCCGGTCGCTTTGGGGTGACGGCAGAATATTTGAATAAGTGCCGTGAAATCGAAATCAAGGTTGCTCAGGGTGCAAAACCTGGTGAGGGTGGACAGTTGCCCGGGTTTAAGGTGACCAAGTTGATTGCACGACTTCGTCACTCGACACCCGGCGTGACGCTGATTTCACCGCCGCCGCATCACGATATCTATTCGATCGAGGATTTGGCTCAGCTCATCTACGATCTCAAACAGATCAATCCTGTCGCCAAGGTTTGCGTGAAGCTTGTGGCACGCTCTGGCATTGGAACGATTGCAGCTGGAGTTGCCAAGGCCAAGGCGGATGTGATTTTGATTTCCGGTAGTGTTGGAGGAACTGGTGCATCTCCGCAAACGTCTTTGAAATTTGCAGGTATTCCGTGGGAAATCGGTCTGAGTGAAGTCCAGCAGGTGTTGACGCTTAACGGCCTGCGTAACAATGTTACTCTTCGTACCGACGGAGGCCTCAAGACAGGTCGTGATATCGTCATCGCAGCAATGTTGGGCGCCGAAGAGTACGGTGTTGGCACGGCGTCGCTGGTTGCGATGGGCTGTATTATGGTGCGCCAGTGTCATTCCAATACCTGTCCGGTCGGGGTTTGTACGCAGGATGATGATCTTCGCTCCCGTTTCGATGGTACGCCGGAAAAGGTCGTAAACCTCTTTAGCTTTATTGCGGAAGAAGTCCGTGAAATTCTCGCGTCCCTGGGCTTTAAAACCTTGAACGAAATTATCGGACGTACAGATTTGCTCAAACAGGTCAGCCGGGGTGCTTCACATCTTGATGATCTTGATCTCAATCCGCTGCTTGCTTTGGCAGATACAGGGGATTCCAAGCGTTATTGCACATTGGAAGGACGGAATGCTGTTCCTGACACGTTGGATGCGCAGATTATCGACGATGCCAGCCCCTTCTTTGAGGTTGGGGAGAAAATGCAGTTACAGTACAACGTGCGCAACACTCATCGTGCCGTCGGAACGCGCTTGGCATCCAAGATAACACGTCGTTTTGGGATGAAAGAGCTTCAGCCGGGCCATATTACCGTGCGCTTACGTGGGTCCGCGGGGCAATCTCTTGGGGCTTTTGCTGTTCAGGGAATGAAGCTGGAAGTTTTCGGCGATGCCAATGATTACGTTGGTAAGGGTTTGTCGGGTGGTGAGATTGTGGTGCGCCCATTGGCTTCAAGTAAGCTTGCGACCCAACACAACACGATTATCGGAAATACCGTACTCTATGGTGCGACGGCGGGTAAACTGTTTGCAGCAGGTCAAGCCGGAGAGCGTTTTGCTGTCCGTAATTCGGGTGCCGAGGTCGTTGTTGAAGGTTGTGGTTCCAACGGTTGTGAATATATGACCGGAGGGACAGCGGTGATCCTTGGGGATGTCGGCTTGAACTTTGCTGCGGGAATGTCTGGTGGGATGGCTTTTGTTTATGATCCGAACAAGTTACTGCCAAGTCGGATTAATAGTGAGAGCGTTGTTTATCAGCAGGTAGAAACAGAGCATTGGGAGAAGGTGCTGCTGGCTTTGATCAAGGAGCACCAGGTTGAAACCCAATCGATCTATGCCGAGCGTTTACTTAATGACTGGCAGCAAATTAAAGGTGATTTCTGGCAGGTTATTCCGAAAGAAATGCTCGTGCTTTTGGAGCACCCAGTGACAAGTGAAGGCGCGCTGAAAACCGCCTAAGGTTTCTGATTAGTGACAAAGGGGCTGGTGATTTCCGGCCCCTTTGTTGTTTAGGTTTAGGGCAGGTATTTTTCGATGGTTTCGGCGAGCTGTGAATTAAGTTCTGGAGAGGGATGAACCCTCAAGAGGTGAGGTGTCTCTTCATGGATCTTCGAGAACTGACCAATATGACTATCGTAGGTCAAGCTTCCTTGTTCGAAAATCCGGACCTGATTTTCTCCTTCGCTCGACATATTTAAGAATGTGAGGCGTTCGGGTGAACGATCTTTTTTGGCTTTTTTGATAAGTAGCCAATAGAAAAGTTGCGATTTGTCATTTTGCTTGAGCAGGTCCAAGCGCCTGATTTCGACAATGTCGATATCGCCATTGCTCAGATGAAAGAGGACTTTAAAACGTAGGGAAGTCACAGGGAATACCCGGCCTGTTAAATTGGTATAGGGTCAAATTGGTTTAGAAGCGGATAATCTTCACAAAGGGAAACTCGTTAGAAAATTTGCTTCACCTCTTTTAGAGAACTCTACAACGCGGACGCCATCCAGGCGACGCGCCCACCCTTTTTCATAAATAGTGTCTAAGAGGGCCGTTCCCAGAGCTCCCGCAAGATGACTGCGTCGCGCGCTCCAGTCCAGGCAAGATTTGCAAAGGGGGCGGCGTGTAGTTTTCAGAGTTTCAACTTCAATGCCAAAGGTCGAGATGAATTCTTTCCCGGTATCCGTTAATGTTACTTCTTCGTCGTTTTCATCAAGATAACCTCTTGTGATCAGACTATCGTACATCTGGACACCGTATTCTCCTGCAAGGTGATTATAACAAACTCGTGCCTTGCGAAGTTCTGGTGCCTTCGGGCCGGTTCTTGTTCGAATGTGTCCTTTTTTTGCAGCGAGCCCCATCATTGCTTCCAGAAGGCTGGCAACATCTTCATCTGCAAGGTTGAAGTAGCGATGCCGTCCCTGTTTACGCTGCCGGATAAGGCCACCTGCCTCCAGTTTTTTTAAATGGGCGCTGGTGGTCTGCAGGGTGATATTTGCAATCTCTGCAAGTTCACTTGGCGTCAATGCCTTACCGCTTATCAGGGCGGACAGCATGTTTGCGCGGGCAGGATCACCGATGAGGGAGCCCAGTAGGGCGATATCTGGTCCTTCTTTCATCATTAGATGTTAGGCGAAGTGTTGATGTCATGCAATTTATTTAGGAACTAGAAACTTTAAATTCGAATCATCTTTATATTGTCATTTTTATGATGCAGATCTGATCCCTCTTACAAAACAAAATGTTCCGGGTTTAGTTACAGTGATTTACGTTCTTTTTTATATCCGTAGTATCCGAGGTTTTCTCCCCGGGTTGGTAAGGTTATAGTCGCGGAAATGAGAAAACTTCATCATCTTCCACTCGATTCTGGTTGTCGGAAAATCCGCATGTTGTTGCGGGAAAAGAAGCTGGAATTCGAGCTCTATGCCGAAAAGGTCTGGGAACGTCGGGACGAGTTCTTAAGACTCAATCCTGCGGGTGAAGTCCCTGTGCTTGTTGAATCTGATGGCACGAGTATCACTGGTGGCGCTCAGGTTATTTCCGAGTATCTGGAAGAAGCTTATCCTGAGAAAACTCTACTGGGTGATGATCCCCTTGATCGGGCAGAAGTTCGCCGTCTTATTTCATGGTTTGATGACAAGTTTCGCCGCGAAGTGACAACAAACCTTGTTGAAGAGAAAATGCTCAAGCGTTTTTTAGGGTTGGGTGAGCCCAATTCACAGGCTATACGTGCCGGACATGCGAACATTCATTACCATCTGGATTACATTGCCTGGCTTGGTGATCGACGGACCTGGCTGGCGGGAGATGATTTTTCTCTGGCGGACATTACGGCCGCGTCACATATCTCGTCGCTAGATTATATGGGGGATGTGCCTTGGCATAATCACCCCGGTGCGAAAGACTGGTACGCGCGTGTAAAATCCCGCCCTTGTATGCGTGGGGTATTGGCGGATTTAATACCGGGAGTACCTCCACCCAAGCATTACGCTGATCTTGATTTTTAAGATGGCCTGATTTTGGCATGAGTTTAGACTGGTAAATTATTCGACGGTGACGTCCATTTTTTCCAGATTGAGTTGGGCAGCGTCGGCCGCTGGCGTTCCCAAAGCAATATTGACGATCCGCAGCCAGTCTTCACGGGCGCCGTTGTTATCACCTGCGAGACGTTTGAGTATCCCGCGCTCTAAAAGAGCCTCAAGATTATCAGGGGCGATCTCAAGGGCTTTATCAATGTCTTGTTTGGCCCCGATATCATCGCCTAGAAAGCGTTTTGATGTCGCGCGCAGGGCAAGAATGTCTGCCCGCTCCGGCTCTAGACTGAGAGCAACTTCCAAATCGATAAGGGCTTCATTAAAACGGCCGAGCTCTGCCAGAATTTCGGCGCGATCAACATAGTATTCTGTCCCGTCCGGATACATTGTGATCGCTGTGCTCTGCACTGCAAAAGCGCGTTCAAGATCACCGTGATCATACCAGGCGCGACCTGCTTGGTGAAGTATTTGAGAACGCAGTTCAACGTTGTCTGTTTTCATGGCATCCGCGAGCTTTTCCAATCGCGTGGCTGCTGCGTCGTAGATCTTTAAGGCATAAAGAGCCTGGGTGGCACAGTGTTCTGCTGGAAACCCACCGCCTTGTGAAGCCCAGGAAATCGCGGCCTCAAAGGCGGCATCAGGACGGCGTTCAACCAGCTTTATACAAGCTGTGTATTGTTCTTCGTGATTGATGGGTTCCTTTTTTCCTGCGGCATCGGCTGTTAAGGAAAAACTCACCATCAGAGAAAGCGAGAAGAGTGTCGCGTAGAAATTTTGCTTCTGAATCATAGGCGTATTTGGACCATATATCGCGTTATTTGCAAGCTTTGCTTTTCTGTTCGTTGTTGCAACCTATATAACAAATCAGGCAATTTCGAGATCGAGGAACCAATGTCGCAAAATTCTAATCATCTTTTTTGTTTTGGCCTTGGCTATTCGGCTTTGGTTTTTGCACGCCGCCTTCAGGCACAGGGTTGGAAGGTCTCAGGAACTGTTCGGCCTGATGCGGATAAGGACCGAGGTAAAGTTGATCAACTGCAAGCCGAAGGCATCACGGTTTATGCCTTTGATCGTGATGTTCCATTAACAGATACCGCATCGGCTCTGGCAGGGGTAACCCATATTTTGACGTCTGTTCCTCCGGGAAAAGAAGGTGATTGCGTGCTTGATCTTCATGGATCAGATATCGCTAACTGTCAGGGTTTGAAGTGGCTTGGCTACCTTTCTACAACGGGAGTTTATGGGAATCGGGATGGTGGCCTTGTCCACGAAGATGACGATCTCAAGCCATCAAGCCCTCGGAGCCAGCAGCGCGCCTTGGCGGAAAAGGGATGGTTAGGGCTTTTTAAGGATAGAGGTGTTCCTGTTCATATCTTCCGATTGGCTGGCATCTATGGCCCGGGGCGCAGTCCTTTGGACGCCTTGCGCTCAGGCCGGGTTAAACAGCGGGTATCCAAGCCGGGACATATCTTTAGCCGTATTCATGTTGAGGATATTGCCAATGTACTCGAAGCTTCGCTGGCTCAACCAAACCCGGGACGGGTTTACAATGTTTGCGATAATGCACCGGAAGAGCCGTGGAAAGTGACAACGCGGGCGAGTGAACTTTTAGGAATTTCCCCGCCTCCATTGGTCGATTTTGACGCAGCAGATATGAGCCCGATGGCACGAACTTTCTGGCTGGATAACAAGCGTGTTAATAATAGCCGGATTCTCGGGGAGCTTGGAGTAAAGCTCAGCTACCCTGATTACGAATCCGGCCTTAAAAGTTTAATCTAGATTCTCTAGAGCTGCTCTTCGAGGCTACGCGTGCGGTCTGTTACGACATTGCCAGTGTGGGCAGTGGCGACGGGCTCAACCAACATGATCCAGCATTCTTTCTCTGCAACAGGATTGTGCATGACGCCTTTGGGGACGACGTGCATATCGCCCTCGTTCAATTCAATGGTTTTGTCTTCGTATTGCATCTGCAAGCTGCCTTTGATGATATAGAACAGCTCGTCTTCGTCGTCGTGTTTGTGCCAGACAAATTCGTTCTGGAGTTTTGCCACCTTCACGTATTGGTCGTTTACTTGGGCCAAAATTTTAGGCGACCAGTGGTCTGTTACCTGATCCAGGGCTTTGGGCAGATTTACAACATTGCGATCGGTCATGTTTAACTCTCATTCGTACTATTTTGCGCTTGAAAAGACTGGATTAGAGGAGCCACTTGAAAAGGCCAAAGGCGAGCATACCCACTACGATGGTCGTCAGTAAATCCTTGCGAATCAAACCGACGACCACGGCAACGCAGGCCGCGAGCAGGGACGCGTTCTGCAGGTGAAATTCGATGCCGTTACTATTGGGTATAAGTACGGCCGGGACAATTATGGCAGTCAGTACGGCAGGCGGGACAAAGTCGAGCCCTGTTTTGGCCCATCGGGGAAAGGTAAAGTGACCAGCAGAAGCCAGAAGTACATAGCGGATGCCAAAGGTGACAAAAGCCATGCCCGCGATCATGAGGGTTTCGTTCATTGTTTTTTACTCCGGCTCTTATTGCTTTGGCTCATTAGATGGTAGGAAAGACCTACTGAGACGGCGGATAAAGCTGAGACCATGAGGCCAAGTTTGTGCGGCATATCGGCAGTGCCAAGCGACATCGCGCCTGCAACCAGTACGCAAGCCAGCATTGGCCGGGTGTTGAGATAGGGCAGGACCATGCCAATAAAAGTTGCTGACATGGCAAAATCGAGCCCCCATTCACTCATGCCTGGAAAGAGTTCACCCAGTGTGAGGCCAATGATGGTGCAGAGTATCCAGTTGCCGTACATGGTGCCGAATGATCCGAGGTAAAACCACTGCACAGACTTTAAGCGCCAGGTATCATCAGACTTTCTAATTTTGTCGGCGATGGTCGCAAAGCTTTCGTCAGTAAGGCCAAAAGCGATCAGCGCGCGCCAAGGGCCTGAGAGATGTTTGACATCCTCAACAAGGGCGGCTGAATAAAGCAGATGGCGTAGGTTCACGATAAAGGTTGTTGCAATGATGATCAGGGGACCGGTGCCAGCGGCAAGTAATCCCAGTGCAATGAATTGTGATGATCCGGCAAAGACGAAAACGGACATCGCCACCGCACCAAGAGGAGAGAGACCGCTTTGTTCTGCCAGTGTTCCAAAGATGATGCCGAAGGGGATGGCGCCGACGACCATAGGTATGGTTGCGCGAGACCCTGCAAAGATTTCCTTCAGGATTTCTTTTCCCGAAATGTGGGGATCGCCTTCTGTTCTGGCATCTATAGCCACACAGTTATCAGGGTGTTGTACATCACTCATTAATTTTACTCATAACGTTACGATCATGTAGATGTCAGAACGCCTGTATTCTGACTTTCCGTTGGGGTGTGGGATTTCGCAGAACCCGAGTTTGCGATAAAGTTTTTGGGCGTTTACCAATTTCCGATTACTTTCGAGGTACACCTGTTTGGCCCCCATGCGGCGTGCCTCGTTTAGAGCCGCGATCACCAACCGTCTGCCGATCCCTCGTGATTGAGCTGCAGGGGTGACGCCTGTTTTTGAAATTTCAAAGAGATCATCACTTGTTCGGGCTAAAGCGCAGGTGCCAACGGGCTCATCCCCACAAAGGGCAAAGAAAATTGTTCCTCCCCGAGAGAGGTAATAACCACCAGGATTGTCGAGGGATTCTCTATCGCGTTCTTCTTGCAGATTAAGAAAGTAATGGTCGAGCCATTCCTTGTTGAGGTCTTTGAAGATTGCGGCGTATTTGGCATCCCAGCCGATAATCTGGATGTCGCCCGAAAGATAAGGGTCTGCGAGGTTATCCAGTACCCTTGTGCTTAATGGATTGGTTTTATTCTCGGTTTCAAGCGAAATCAGTTGGTCGAGTAAGTTTCCACTGTCGGATTGCTCCAGCATGTTATCCAGTGATCTTCGGACTTCATCCCAAATCGGAATCAATTTTGGCAGGGTGTGTTTCGATTGATCTGACAAGGTCAATAATTGAGTTCGCTCGTCTTTTGGGGATGGTTTTTTTAAGAGCCAGCCCTCTTCGATCATTTTCCGAGACATTTTGCTAATCGCTGGATGACTAACACCGATAGCGGTGGCGCAATCTGTCACTGAAACGGCACCTTCTTTGTAGAGAAGATAGAACAGAGGGAAATATCCTGCTTGCAGGGTTATCCCTGTCTTTTCGTATATGACATTGACCTCTGTAAAAAGAGATTCACTCAGTCGTTTGAAGCGACTACCAAGTGTCAGGCTGCCAAGGGAAGTTAAAAAATTCATATCTAAATTAACTCATTACGTAACTGGTTACGTAATGAGTTATAACAAAACTTCTCTCAGTAGAAAATACAAAAGAAGCAGCGAGAGGTGAGCTTCACTGCTTCTTTTGATCTGTATTGAGAGCCTACGGCTAGTCTTAGTGACTGATTTCTTTCAAAACTTTACGCAGGCGCTCAAGGTCTTGAGGTTCGGAAAGGCGGTGATCGCCATTCTTTACAAGGATCAGTTCAACATCGTCCGTTCGAAGCGACTCCAATATTTTTGGCGCAATGCCCCAGGGAACATCCGTATCTTTCATTCCCTGGATGAGGCGGACAGGGCAATCAATAGGTTGTTTTTTGCCCAGAAGAAGGTGCTGCCTTCCTTCTTCAATCAAATTCAAGGTAATGGCATAGGGCTCGTCGCCGTATTCACTTGGCTCGTAATAAACACCTTCGTTCAGGAGCGTATCCTTGATCTCCTGAGAGAATTTCTCCCACATCAGGTCTTGGGTGAAATCGGGGGCTGCTGCGATTCCAATAAGGCCTTTGGTGCGGTCTGGGCGTTTAAGTGCGGCATTGAACATGATCCAGCCCCCCATGGAAGAGCCTACAAGAATTTGAGGGCCCTCGGTTAATTCATCGATCACTGCGAGGGCATCTTCGGTCCAATGACCGATTGTTCCATCGATGAACTTGCCAGATGACTGTCCGTGCCCCATATAGTCAAAACGTACAAAATTTTGATTGTTTTTTACTGCGAATTCTTCCAAAGCCGTTGCTTTCGAGCCCGTCATGTCGGACATGTAGCCACCAAGAAAGACGATACCGGGTAAATCCTTATCGCCTTCTGTCTTTATATAGGCTATACGCTGCCCATCAGGACGTTCGATAAATTTTGGAAGTTGTGCAGTTAGTTCTGTATCACTATTGGACGCTGTTTCGCTATTGGGCATAAAAATATAGGACTCCTGGAAGTAACCGACATATGACTGATAGTAATTACCTTAACACCACGATATCAGAAGCCGCTACCCCAGAGCTTCCCTCTCTTGTTAAATCTGATGGCACGCCAATAACTGTGCTCCAGGTCGTTCCCGCCATGGATTCCGGCGGTGTTGAACGCGGAACGCTGGATATGGCCAAAGCCATTATTGAAGCAGGGGGAAAAGCAATCGTTGCCTCAAAAGGCGGACAGTTGGTTGCTCGCTTGAGAATAGCCGGCGCAGAGCATGTCGAGCTTCCGGTTCATTCTAAAAATCCATGGACAATGTGGCGTAACACGGGACGATTGGCCAAGCTGATCAAGGAGCGCGGTGTTGATGTCGTTCACGCAAGATCCCGTGCACCAGCACGTCCTGCTCATAGAGCCGCCCGAAAGACGGGTGTTCCTTTTGTGACTACGGTGCATGCGCCCTACAATATTCACAATGGTCTAAAGCGCTATTACAACTCGATTATGACCAAGGGCGATATCGTTATTTCGATCTCGGAATTTGTGTCGGATTACATTCGGACCAATTATCAGGTTGATGAGAGTAAAATCCGGGTCGTCCATCGGGGGATGGATACAGATAGCTTTAGTCCGCATGCGGTTAGTGCCGTTCGAGTTATACAGCTTTCTAACAATTGGCGTTTGCCTGATGGCGTACCGTTAATCTTGTTGCCTGGTCGCCTTACCCGTTGGAAAGGGCAGACTGTCCTTTTGGAAGCCCTTACTCACTTACGGGATCTGGATCTTTGTTGTGCGCTGGTGGGATCAGATCAGGGACGTAAAGGCTATCGTGATGAGCTTGAGAAAATGATCGTGGAGAAGGATCTCGTAGGTAGAGCCTTTATCATGGATGATTGTAACGATATGCCGTCGGCTTACATGCTTTCTGATGTTGTGGTTTCAGCCTCTACTGACCCTGAAGGTTTTGGCCGGGTCGTGAGCGAGGGGCAAGCTATGGGTCGTCCTGTTGTTGCCAGTGATCATGGTGGGGCAAAAGAACAGTTAGTTCCGAATGAAACCGGCTTTCTTTTTGAGAATGGTGACGCCGAAAGCTGTGCGCGTGCCATTCGTCGTGCCCTGGGGTTGAACGCGCGCGAGAGAGAAATTCTCTCTCGCAAAGGTCAGGAGCGTGTGCAGCAGCTCTTTAGCAAGAAGCTTATGTGCGCGAAGACGGTAGGTGTGTATCACGAACTTGTAAATCGCAATAAGCATGGTTAAGGCTGCGACCTGATTTCGCTGGCAACTTAATTTGATGTCGTGCGATCAGTCACGGTTAACTCAGCTACTAAAAGTTCGTGATCGCATTTTGATAGGCAAAGATGGCGGGATTTCCCCCGGTGTGAATGAACAGCACTTTTGATCCTTGTGGAATCTGCTTGTTGCGAACCTGATCAAACAGGCCTGCCATTGTCCGTCCTGTATACACAGGATCAAGGAACAGTGCCTCAAGTTGAGCAGCTTTATCGATTGCTTCTTTGACGCCATCGTTCATCTGACCATAACCCGGCGCCAATACGGTATCTGAAATTTCGATGTCTGCGTCTGTAATAAGGCCTGGTTGCCCGATCATTTTCTCCAGTTCTTTTGATCGTTGTTTGATGCGCTTAATCTGACTATCACGGTCACGTCTGACGCAAATACCGATGACAGGCACTTTCCAACCCACGGCTCTGGCACCAACGAGAAAGCCTGCGTGGGTTAATCCACTACCCGATGGGATAATAACAAAGTCAGGTTCTGTTTTTGATTGTTGAACTTGAATAAAGGTCTCAGCAGCCGCTCTTATGTAACCCAGCCCCCCATAGGGAATAGAATCAAGCCCGAGATGTATCACATAGGGCCGTCGACCTTTGCTCTGGAGGTTCTGGGCAAGATTATCCAGCGCCCTATCTGCCCCGGCTTCGTCTTCTCCCTCCGGGTAATAAGTGGTTACGGCACCTAAGAGATTGTTTAGCAGGACGTTTCCTGATGTTCGGTACAGTTGATCATTGCTCGGTACTCTTTCTTCCAATTGTACATGCGCTTGCCACCCGAGTTTGCAGGCCGCTGCGGCGGTTAATCGCACAAAATTGGATTGGAGTGCTCCGGTGATTAGGACGGTGTCTGCATTTTTCTCCATTCCTGGCCCCAGATAGTATTCCAGTTGTCTTACTTTGTTGCCGCCAAAGGCCAGACCATTGCAATCGTCCCTCTTTGCCCAGAGCTCGATACCGAGCTGTTTTCCTAGCCGTGGCATATGATCAATCGGAGTTGGACCATGTCCAAGAGGAATTCTTTTGTGTTGATTGAGTCCCGGGATGAGGTTTTCCGGGGAAGAAGTGTTGGGTGATGACATCAGGCAAATCCTTTTGTGGCAATCTGAGCGGCAGTACCAAGAGAGACAGTATCAAAAGAGTCTCAAATGTGAATGCTTCGGCATATATGGTAATGATGAATTGCTGTATGATCTACGTTCTATCCAGTAATATCTCGGGCTGTTGGTATAATTTGCAAAAGATTGGCGGAATCCTTGGTGGTGTGCTTGACAGGGCAAGGAATCCTTTTACATTGCTGAAACTCTACAAGATTCAATTTCCCTATATGATAGAACTGAAACTGAGAACGATTTCCAATGGTCACAATTACATTGCCTGACGAAAGTCAGCGCAAATATGATGGTCCTGTAACAGGACATGAGGTAGCAGAATCTATTGGCCCGCGTTTGGCCAAAGATGCATTAGCTGTAGTGGTAAACGGTGAGTTGAGAGATACATCCTATGCCATAACGACGGATGCCACCTTGGAAATTGTGACCCGGAAACATCCTGCGGCTCTGGATTTGCTGCGCCATGATTGCGCGCACGTGATGGCCGAGGCAGTTCAGGAACTCTATCCGGAAACTCAGGTAACTTTTGGTCCTGCGACTGAAGTTGGCTTCTATTATGATTTTGCCCGCGATGAACCGTTTTCTGTAAATGACCTCGAGAAAATCGAAGCCAAGATGCATGAAATCATCGCGCGCGATGAAGCTTTTGTCTGCGAAATCTGGGATCGTGAAAAAGCAAAAGCGCTCTTTGCCTCTAAAGGTGAAAAATACAAAGCTGAGCACGTGGATAATATCCCGGGTGATGAAGACCTTACTATTTACCGCCAAGGGGACTGGCTCGATCTGTGTCGTGGCCCGCACGCGCCATCGACCGGCAGAATTGGTAAAGGCTTTAAGCTGATGAAAGTCTCCGGTGCTTATTGGCGTGGAGATAAAGATAACGATCAGCTTCAGCGTATTTACGGCACCTGCTGGCTGGATGAGAAGCAGTTAAAAAAATATCTACAGATGCTCGAAGAAGCTGAGAAGCGCGATCACCGCCGGCTTGGTAAAGAGCTCGGGCTTTTTCATATGCAAGAAGAAGCCGCTGGTTCTGTTTTTTGGCACCCCAAAGGGTGGGCCCTTTATCGCTCTCTCGAAGAGTACATGAGAAAACGCCTAGAGGTTGGCGGGTATCAAGAAGTTAAAACCCCTCAGTTGATTGATCGTGCTTTATGGGAGGCTTCCGGCCACTGGGAAAAGTTCCGTGAAGATATGTTCGTCGCTACATCTGAAGATGAGCGGACACTTGCGGTGAAGCCAATGAACTGCCCTGGGCATGTTCAGATCTTCAAGCAAGGACAAACCAGTTATCGTGATCTTCCTTTGCGTATGGCCGAGTTTGGTGCCTGTCACCGAAATGAGCCTTCCGGGGCTTTGCACGGTCTGATGCGGGTGCGAGCATTCACGCAGGACGATGCACACATCTTCTGTACTGAAGGACAAATTAATAGCGAAACGGTTATTTTCTGTGATCTTCTGAAGACGGTTTACAAAGATCTCGGTTTCGAAGATATCGTCGTGAAGTTTTCTGATCGTCCGGAACGACGTGCAGGAACTGATGAGTCTTGGGATAAAGCTGAAGCAGCTTTGAGGGAAGCGGTTGAAGAAGCGGGTTTGGAATATACGATGAACCCGGGTGAGGGAGCGTTTTACGGTCCTAAACTTGAGTTTGTTCTGAAAGATGCGATTGGACGTGACTGGCAGTGTGGTACATTACAAGTAGATGTTGTTCTACCAGAGCGCCTGGATGCTTCATATATTGGCGAAGATGATAAACGTCATCGCCCTGTTATGTTGCACCGTGCGATCTTGGGTTCGTTCGAACGTTTTATCGCAATTCTGATCGAGCAGCATGCGGGCAAGTTCCCCTTGTGGATGTCTCCTCAGCAGGTTGTTGTTGCTTCTATCACAACTGATGCAAATGATTATGCTGAAGAAGTTCGTGATAAGCTAAAAGCTGTGGGACTCCGGGTGCAAGCTGATTTGCGTAATGAGAAAATTAACTATAAGATCCGCGAGCATAGCCTTAGCAAAACACCGGTTATTGCTGTGGTTGGTCGCCGTGAAGCAGAGGAAGGGAAAGTTGCTCTGCGTCGTTTAGGCGGCAAGAATCAAGAAATTATGTCTTTGGAAGAAGCACTTAGCGTTTTAACTGAGGAAGCAAAATCACCTGCTGAAAAGTAGGGAATAAAATTTTATTTTCGGGTTGCCGACTGGTATAGGTTATTGGCATTATGCGCCTCACGAAAGTATTAGGCGTAAACACAATATACACGGTTGGTATTTTAGGGTAACAGCCTATTGCAGATTAAAATATCTGCAATTTTGGGATAACAGGAATAACGGGAGCACGACGATAGCACGCGCACCAATGACGACACCCCCGCGCATCGACGGTCCGCGGGTAAACGAACGTATCACAGTCAAATCTGTACGCCTTGTCGATGCAGACGGCGAGCAAGTTGGTGTTGTGCCAACACGAGATGCTCAAAAACGTGCATTTGACGCTGGGCTTGATCTTGTAGAGGTTTCTCCAAACGCAGAACCTCCTGTATGTAAGATCATGGACTATGGCCGGTTTCGTTTTGAATCGCAGAAAAAGAAAAATGAAGCTCGCAAGAAGCAAAAAATTGTTGAGCTCAAAGAACTTAAGGTTCGCCCGAACATCGATACACATGATTATGATGTGAAGATGCGTGCGGCAAACAAGTTCATTTCTGCTGGTGATAAGGTGAAAGTGACAATGCGCTTTCGCGGACGTGAGATAACCCACCAGGAAGTCGGCCTCGAGGTCCTTAAGCGGATCGAGACTGATCTGATTGAGATCGCGAAAACTGAATTGCGTCCTAAAATGGAAGGCCGCCAGATGATTATGATCTTGGCGCCAAAGTAAGGTCCATTGAAGTGTTGAGAAGAGCCGCTCTGATTTAGAGCGGCTTTTTTTGTGTCTAAAACGGATTGATTTGCTCGATAGGCGGCATAGGTGGAGGAGATAGTTATGGAGAGTGCGTCCGTAATTGTTATCGGTGGTGGTGTTCTGGGAACATCTGTCGCTTATCATCTGGCAAGCAGGGGGCAAAAAGGTGTTCTCTTGCTTGAGAGACGCGATCTCGCGACGGCTTCATCCTCTCAAGCCGCAGGTTTGATGTTTCAAGTCTCGTCAAAGCCTGCCGTTGATCAGCTGAGCCGTCGAACGTTTGATGTTTTATCAGAACTTGAAGATATCACTGGGGAGGCCCTGGATTTTAAATCCGTTGGCACACTTCGAGTTGCAGAAAAAGCCGAGCATCGCCCCAATCTTACCGCGCTTTATGATCGGGCCTTGAAAGAGGGAATTCGTGCTGAAAAAGTAGATGAAGTTTGGCGATCGGAAAGATTACCTTGGCTGAAGGCGAATAAAGATGCACTCGCAATTTACTTTGCAGATGAAGGTTATATCGATCCTTATCGGCTGACGTATGCCTATGCAAAGGCTGCAAGGTCTTTAGGGGCAAAAATTAACGCCGGAGTTTCCGTTCTCTCCATACAAAAAACTAACGGTAGGATTGTTGGTGTGGAAACTGACACGGGGCATATTTCATGTGATGCAGTTGTTGTCGCTGGAGGCTCCTGGTCAAACCATCTAACCATGCCACTTGGGGTTCCCCTACCGATGATCCCGACGCGTAGCCATTTTTGGATCGCCGCTCCGGGGGAAGATTTTGGCGACGACCAGCCAATGGTTGTTCATGCTGATGCCGGAGCTTATACGCGGCCAGAAGTTGGTGGCCTTTTGTTGGGTGTACAAGAAGCGCAATCTCGCACCTTTGACTACCGACAGCTCCCGGAAGACATTCTGGCTTTTGCCGTGACAGAGGAAGGCGGTGAATGGGATGCGCTTATCGATGCAGAAGAAAGAGTTTCGGCCTTTTTCCCAGGGCTTGAGAACGCACGTTTTGAAAGTTATATGGCTGGACTATCCGCCTATACTCCTGACGGACACTTTATTTTAGGACAGACAAATTCTGTGCCTGGCCTATTCATTGCGGCTGGGTGCTGCGGTTCCGGGGTGATGGCTTCAGGGGGTATTGGGGAGGCTTTGGCAGAAATGATCATGGACGGAGCTTCCAGCTATGACCTCGCACCTTTTAGCCCTGAAAGATTCGGTGACATTGACCCTGCGTCAGAAGCCTTTCAAACCCTTTGCGCAAGCGCACGGGCTCGAAAGGCTAAGTGACGAGCTTTGAAAAGCTAACTTTCTTTGGTCTTCCATAGTCGTCGGTTAACGGTTTCGCGAATGGTTTGGAAGGTTACATAGAGCGTTGGGATGAAGAGGATACCGATTGACGTCGCCGCGACCATCCCGCCGAAAACGACAAAGCCGACAGCGACACGACTGGCAGCACCGGCCCCACTTGCGAAAATCAAAGGCAGTACGCCAAGGATGAAAGAAAGCGCTGTCATCATAACAGCTCTAAACCTTAAGCTCGCAGCCTCGAGCGCTGCGTCTTGAATGCTGAGACCTGCTTCACGACGTTCTTTCGCAAATTCAACGATTAGAATGGCACTTTTACTTGCGAGGCCGATGAGCATTACCATCCCGATTTGAGCATAGAGATTGTTGTCGAGAAAGGGAAACAAAGTCATCGGAACAAGAGCACCAAATACAGCAATTGCAACCGAGGTTATGACAGACAGTGGGACGCTCCAGCTTTCATATTGTGCAACGAGAAAGAGATAGGCGAAGGTCAGGGCAAGTAAAAAGATTATGAGGATATACCCGCCGGCATCCTGCTCTTGTTTTGACGTCCCCGTCCACTCTATCCCGTACCCTTCGGGGAGAGCTTGTTTGGCTGCAAAATCAAGTGCTGCGATCGCCTCGCCGGTACTGTATCCGGTGGCTGGTGAGGCCGTGAACGAAGCTGTTTTAAATTGATTATATCGTGTAACCGATAGAGGGCCGAGTATCGGTTTTATTTCAATCAATGTGCGTAATGGAACCATGTCGCCGTTTGAATTCCTGACATGGAGGCGCTCAATATCTTTGATGCCTTCTCTGTATTTGGCTTCAGCCTGAATTTGTACGCGGTACACCTTACCAAAAAGATTAAAGTCATTGATGTAGGATGATCCAAGGTTCGCCTGTAAGGTTGAGAAAATATCCGAGATTTGAATGCCCAGAACCTGGGCTTTTTCTCTATCAACTTCCAAAAATAGTTGGGGAATGTTGGCCGAATAAGTACTGAAAGCATTCGCGAGTTCAGGTTGCTGGTTAGCAGCAAAAGAAAGGCTTCGTACTGCAGCCGCTAGTTCTTGGGGTGATCGGCCTAGATAATCCTGTATCTGAGCTTCCAGGCCGCCACTTGTACCGAGTCCGGAGATTGGGGGGAGAGGGAAGGCAAAAGCTTCTGCAGAGGCAAGGCTTGCAAGTTGACCATTTAGTCGCCCGAGTATGTTGTACCACTGAAATTCGTCGTCAGTACGTTCGTCCCAACTACTCAAAATGGGGATGAGGAGCGATGAGTTAGAAGCCGCTCCGGAAAGTATACTAAAGCCGGAAATTGAAATAACGTCTGTTACAGCTTCCTCTTGTAGCAACATGTCGGTTACTTGCGCGGTTACTTTATTGGTCCTGTCAAGCGAGGCACCATCTGGAAGTTGAACGTTTGCAAAGAAGACTCCTTTGTCTTCCATAGGAAGAAAACCAGTTGGTACAGCCGTGAACATGTAACCTGTTGCTACAATGAAAATGCCAAATACAGCCATCGACAAGAGTGTGCGGCGGATCATGAGTGCTGCTACGCGGGTGTAGCCACTTCGAGTTTTGTCCACCATATTTGCAAAAAATTTGAGAGGACCTCGGGGCTCTGCTGAACTTGGTTTCAAGAGAAGTCCGCAAAGGGCTGGCGAAAGTGTTAGGGCGTTGACAGAAGAAAGAATAACCGCGGCACAAATGGTTATAGAGAACTGCTTATAGAGCTCTCCGGTAATGCCGGGCATGAACGAGACTGGAACGAATATTGCGACAAGAACAAGAGTTGTCGCAACAACGGGACCAGTGACTTCTTTCATGGCTTGACGTGTTGAATCTTTTGCACTCTGGCCTGTCTCTTTCATGATTCTCTGAACATTCTCAACAACGATAATACTGTCATCCACAACAATTCCGATCGCCAGAATAATCGCAAAGAGAGTGATCATGTTGATGCTAAAGCCGACAAGATAGAGAATGCCGAAAGTCCCGATCAGGGATACTGGAATAGCCAGGGTTGGAATGAGTGTTGACCGCCAGTCGCTCAGGAAAAAGAAGGTAACCGCAACGACAAGGCTGAAAGTGATTATCAAGGTTTCAATAACTTCCTGAACTGATGCTCTGACTGACTTTGTTGTGTCGTAGAGTATTTTGTACTCCATTCCCTGTGGGAAGCTTTCTGACAAGCGGTCAAGTTCGGCGTAGATGCCATCCGCAACATCCAGGGCGTTTGCGCCCGGGGACTGATAAACGGCGATAGCTGCGGATGGTTTATTGTTCAGTTTTGATGCGGATGAGTAACTTTGAGATCCCAGCTCAATACGCGCAACATCCTTGAGCCTGACAAAAGACCCATCTCGATTGGCGCGAATGACAACTTGTTCAAACTCTTTAACGGATGTCAGGCGGCCTTTTGCTTGGAGTGTGTATTGGAATTGAGGCGTTCCTTCAAAAGGTGGCGCGCCTAGCTGACCTGCTGTTGCCTGTATGTTTTGGCTTTCAATCGCGTCCGATATGTCACTGGTGGCTAATCCAAGCGCTGTAAGTTTGTCCGGGTTCAACCAAACACGCATACCATAATCAAGAGCCCCAAATTGGGATACACTGCCGACACCGCTAATTCTTGCGAGGGCATCTTGAATATTGATCGATGCATAGTTACTCAGAAAGAGAGAGTCTTTACTTTCATCAGGCGATACAAGGTTGATTACCAGCAACATCGATGTTGATTGCTTTTGGGTTATGACCCCTTGTCTGATGACGTCCTGCGGCAGAGAAGAGTTCGCTGTTGCGACGCGGTTTTGTACGTTGACGGCTGCAATGTCGGGATCGGTTCCAACAGCAAAAGTAACAGTTAATTCATAGCTGCCGTCGTTACTGCTTGTCGATGACATATAAAGCATGTTGTCGACGCCATTGACTTTGGCTTCTATTGGTGCGGCGACAGATTGTTCTACAACCGTGGCATTTGCCCCAGGGTAACTGGTTGAAACTTTGACCTGTGGCGGTGCGATATCAGGGTATTCGGCAATGGGTAGGGCGTTAAGGGCGATAATACCCGCAAGGGATATGACGATGGATATAACCAGAGCAAATTTTGGTCGGTTAATGAAAAAAGCTGAAAACAAAATCAGGCTCCTTCTTCAACCGGGTTTACAAGCATATCCGGTCTTACTTTCTGAATACCTTGAACGATGAGCCGCTCTCCTTTGAGAAGGCCCTGAGTAACAATCCAGTCCGTCCCGATTTGATCTCCGAGCTGAACGCGGCGAATCTCGACTTTGTTTTTGCGATTAACAATAAGGGTAAAATATCCCTGTTGGTCTTTTTGTACGGAGGCTTGTGGAATGACGAGTTCCTGGCGGGTTTCTTTATCTCGTACAGTAACACTTACAAACTGGCCAGGTACCAGAATGAGATCGGGATTTGGAAAGATGGCCCGTGTCAAAATTGAATCGGTGTTTTGGTTAATCTCTGTATTGATAAAATCAAACTGGCCTTCATAGGCATAGGGTTCTCCGTCCGACAGGATCAGTGTTGGAATGACTGGTGCGTTGTCACCTACGCCTTTGTGCAAGTCATGATCAATGTCTTTACGGCGTTCAGCCAGAATGATTTTGTCGCTGACAGGAACACTTACATAAATAGGATCCATACTGGTGATGGTTGCAAGCGGGTCACTGTTGGAATTGACAAGATTTCCAACGCTATAGCTTGACTTGCCGATTTGTCCATCAATAGGGCTATGTATTTCTGTGTAACTCAGATCCAGTTCGGATCGTCTAAGGGCGGCCTTGGCTTGCAAGACGTTGGCGAGTGCGGATGATTCGTTTGCAGTCGAAGTATCCAAAGAGGCTTCAGAAACCACTCTCTTTTTCTGGAGATCTTTTTTTCTTTTAAGATCAGAGCGCGCGTTTTTTAATGTCGCCTCCGCTCCCACAAGGTCGGCTTTACTCTGTGCTACAGCTATTTCGTAGGAAGCTTTTTCAAGGATATAGAGAAGATCACCCTTTTTTACGTCTGCGCCCTCTTTGAAAAGACGCTGTTCGAGAAAGCCTTCTACTCTGGCTCTAAGTTCGACCTTCTCAACGGCTTCAACTCTGCCAACAAAGGTAAGCTGCGGCGTGACATCCTGCTCTTCTACAGTTGTAACGACAACACTGGGTGCCGGAGTTGTACTGTCTTGTGCTTGGGATATGTGAGAAACACTGATTGAAGAAACAATGAACAGGGCCGATAG
>MAAC01018454.1_pt1 | contig 20123 bp, 18 predicted proteins | sample 1115981 | NCBI WGS metagenome assembly MAAC01 (sample SAMN04961126, study PRJNA320927) | seawater metagenome | isolation source: sample BD02T64 sea water enriched with oil for 64 days | place: USA:Gulf of Mexico | collected 2013-07-27
AGCACGAGATCCGAAAACCTCCAGAGACAAAAATCAAACAGATGCGCCAATCTCTCAGCGCGCCCGCCTAAATCTAACCTCCAATCCCCGTCTCTCCGAGGCGTCCAGCTGTCTCTCCAGCCCGTCCCTCCGTCTCTCCGGAGCGTCCCCACCAGCGCATCTGCGCCGCCGGTAGGGGGGTTCTAGGGTTACTTCACTGAACCCGCAAGCGATAAATGATGGAAATACGAAGGTTTCTTAAAACACCACGGTAATGTAAACAAATACAACGGCTTAGGCCGAAACAAAGTCAGCAACACTGCCTCAATATCCCGGCATTCAAGCGCCAAATCAGCAAATCCCAACACCCCATCGCAACCATATAGCGCAATCCATGGACTTACCCACAGACTCAACAAGGAAAACAACAGAATCAAAGCATCCTATCGACTCGTGGTTGGACCTTTTTCTATCTCTTGGACAAATTCATTCAGAAACAGTCCAATCTTCTGCGCACAGTCCTGCCCCTGTAGAAGTTTGCGCACCTCTTCTGGGCTTTTGGTCATCAGTGGAAGTTGCAGAAAGATGTCTTCCCTGAACTGCTGCGTCACCGTGGCCAACACCAAACGCAAAGCGGCCAACATATCGTCACCGCGGTGCGAGGCATGGGCCAGTACAACTGGCTTACCAATGACCTCTTCACCGGATACCAGCCAATCGATGGCGTTTTTCAATCCACCTGGAATGCCACGAACATACTCGGGGCTGGAAATGATGATACCGTCAGCCTGGCGCAGGGCGTCGAACAACTCATGCACCACCATTGGGGTGTTAGCTCCCTCCCGGTCTGGCGAGAATACCGGCAAGTCGGCCAGACCACGATAGAGGGATATCTCTACTCCGGCCTGTGCTTGGCGGCAAAAGCACTCCAACATGGCGGTATTGGTTGAGTCCGCGCGCGGACTGCCTGAAATGGCAAGCAGCTTCATGTTGCAAACCGCCAGCTCGTGAGTGGAGCCAATTGGCTATCAAAACTATCTGTCACGACAAAGTCCTCTGGTGAAACACAACAGGCGAAACGCTAGTCAAACATCGCGGCAAGATCAAAGCGAAGTAAACAGGTCTGCGTACTGCTTGAACCACGGTACCAACAGGTCCTTAAAGGCGGCCACTTTACGCGCATGTTGCAGATCCCGGTGGCTCAGCATCCAAATTGGCGCATATGGCGTGGTCGCCACCTGGGGCAGTGGCACCAGTCCCGGTGTCGAGCGTCCCAGAAAGACCGGCATCCGCAGGGCCCCCATTCCGACACGCGCCGCAGCCACCAGCGCCACCATGTCATCAAACCGGGCACGGACCCGCGCGTTTGGATATTGCGACAACGCTGCTTCGGGCGGTTTGGATTGTTCGCTAAATAGTACCCAGTCTAACACAGCCATAGGATCAGCGGCGGCACGTTCCGCAATTTCTGGCGTCGCAAAACAACCGCTGCGCTGGGTGGTCAGCTTGCGCCCCACAAGTGTGTCGCCAGGATCACTGCTAATACGCAGCGCCAGATCGGCCTCTCGCCGGTTCAGATCCAACCAGTCGTTGGTCGCTTTTACTCTCAGTTCAACCTCGGGGTACCTATTCGTGAACTCCAATAGCAGCGGGGCCAGATGCGCTTGGATCAAAAGTTCCGGCGCCGTCAATGTGAATGCCCCAGTCAGGCTCTGGTCTTGTCCGGCCAACTGACGCAACAACTGGTGCTCTTGCTGCTCCATTTGTTTGGCGGCCGCTGCTAAGTCATGCGCCTCGGCTGTTGGGATATAACCTTCTGGATGGCGCTCAAACAGAACATGCCCAAGCATGCCCTCGGCACGCTGTACCCGCCGCGAGACTGTCGTGTACGAAACGCCCAAAACCTCAGCCGCACCAGCCAGCGTTCCCGCCCGCACCAGCGCCAGCACCGTGCGCATATCATCCCAGTTCACTTGCATCACATGCATTTACGCACGGCTCATGTGCAAATGCACGTGTTTTCGCGCGGGCCACCTCCCGCCATGTATCCCTTGTCATTCAAACACGGAGCTTCACAATGATCTACGCCTACGCAAATATTATCGTAACCGCCCCTGAATCCCTGGCTGCCTACCGCGACATGGCCGGTGACGCCCTGGCCAAACACGGCGGCCGTGTTGTGCAGGCCAGCCCTCAGCAAACCGTCCTCGAGGGCAAGCGCGGCGAAACCGGCATCGGCGTCATTTTGGAATTTGAAACAGCCGAAGGTGCAAAGTCCTGGATCAACGACCCCGAACTGGCAGAAGTCCACGCCCTGCGCTGTGGCGCCGGTCAAAGCACCATTACCTTGTTGGGTTAATCAGCGCGATCTGCTGGCGGGTCAATGACGGCCAAGGGCCGCCGCGCGCAGACGCGGGCGCAGCTCATTGACGCGTCGGCAGATCGCCATACACTCAGAGTAGCGATTTGAGGGGCGGACTTGCCCCTCAAATCGCTACTCAGCAAGTCCTATTACACTTCAAAACATAAACGCCGTCGCTCCAGCCTGACAAGGCTGGCCACCACCACGCCGCGCGTCAGCGCGGCGCCACCAGAAACACGGGCGCGGAACCAAAGGTTCCGCGCCCGCCCTGTCTCATCTAACCATCCTGCAGGTCACTCCGCCGCAATCTGGCCTTCGATCTTCTCAACCCGCACTGCGGCGAATTTAAACTCGGGGATCTTACCATAGGGATCCACCGCCGGATTGGTCAGGATATTGGCCGAGGCCTCGACATAGGCAAAGGGCACAAACACCATATCCACCGCAATCGCCCGATCTGCCCGCGCCATGATCACAATCGAGCCCCGCCGTGTAGTCAGCCGCACCATCTCGCCCGGCTCAACTCCCATCAGTTTCAGAGTGCGCGGGTTGAGCGAACAGTTGGCTTCTGGCTCAACAGCGTCCAGCACCTTGGACCGGCGGGTCATCGACCCGGTATGCCAGTGTTCCAGCTGGCGACCGGTGGTCATGATCATCGGGTACTCAGTGTCTGGCGCCTCATCTGGCGCAATAACGCTGGCTGGAGTGAATTTGGCACGCCCCGCTGCGCGCGGGAAGCCATCGCCAAACACAATCGCCTGACCCGGGTCGGTTTCATGCAGCGACGGATAGGTGATGGTTTCGGTCTCCAGCCGCTCCCAAGTGATGTTATCCAGCGATTTCATGTTGAGCTTCATCTCGGCAAAGACTTCGCTGGCATCCGAATAATCCCAGTTCAAGCCAATCCGCTGCGCCAGCTCGGTGGTGATTTTCCAATCCTCACGCGCCTCTCCCGGAGGGGCCACAGCGGGACGTACGCGCTGCACCTGACGGTTGGTGTTGCTAACGGTGCCGTTCTTTTCATACAGCGTCGAGGCCGGCAGGATAATATCGGCATAGTTGGCAGTCTCGGTCAGGAAGATATCCTGCACCACCATCAGCTCCAGCTTGGCAAAGGCATCCCGCGCGTGCTCCACATCTGGATCCGACATCGCCGGGTTTTCACCCTGAATATACATGCCCTTGATATTGCCCGCATAGACTTGATCGACGATCTCGGTCACCGTCAACCCCTTCTCGTTCGAGAAGTCATCGCTGTCCCAGACATCAGTAAACGCCTTGCGGATACCGTCATCCATCACCGATTGGTAATCTGGCAGGAACATCGGCACCAGACCAGCGTCGGATGCGCCTTGCACGTTGTTCTGGCCCCGCAGTGGATGCAGGCCAGCGCCGGGCTTGCCAACATTGCCGGTCATCAGCGCCAGCGAAATCAGACAACGTGAATTATCGGTGCCGTGGATGTGCTGCGAGATGCCCATGCCCCAGAAAATCATACCTGCTTCGGCATTGGCAAAGATACGGGCAACGCGGCGGATCTGTTCGGGGTCAATGCCGCAGATATCGGTCATCTTTTCCGGCGAGAACGCGCGCAAATGTTCTTTCTCAGCCACCCAATTCTCGGTCCAGCGATGGATGTACTGGCTATCGTACAGCTCTTCCTCGACGATCACATGCATGATTGCATTCAGCAGTGACACATCGGCGCCGGGACGGAACTGCAGCATCTCAGTCGCAAAGCGCCGCATACCGACACCGCGCGGGTCGATCACAATCAGCTTGCCCCCGCGTTTGGTGAATTGCTTGAAATAGGTCCCTGCAACGGGGTGGTTCTCAATTGGGTTCGACCCAATAATGATCGCCACATCGGCGTTTTCGATCTCGTTAAAGGTGGCAGTTACCGCGCCGGAGCCAACGTTTTCAATCAGCGCCGCCACGGATGAGGCATGGCACAAGCGGGTGCAATGATCGACGTTGTTGTGCTTGAAACCCTGCCGGATGAACTTCTGGAACAGGTAAGCCTCTTCGTTGGTGCATTTGGCCGAACCAAAGCCCGCGACAGAGCGACCTCCGTCAGTGTCTTTCAGATCCACAAAGCCTTTGGCCGCCAGATCCAGTGCTTCGTCCCAAGTCGCCTCGCGAAAGTGGGTACCCAGATTACCAGGATCAACGTTCAGCCCTTTGGCGGGCGCGTCGTCGCGGCGGATCAGCGGTTTGGTCAAACGGTGCGGGTGATGGATATAGTCAAAACCAAAGCGGCCCTTCACACACAAACGGCCTTCGTTGGCCGGGCCATTGATGCCCTCAACCGACTTGACCTTACCATCCTTGACCTTCAGCGAGACCTTACAGCCGACGCCACAAAACGGGCAGACGCTTTCAGTCTCAGAGTCGAAATCTTTTGAATCGCCCTGCCCTGCGTCATCCAGTACCGCCGACGGCATCAGCGCTCCGGTTGGGCAGGCCTGCACACATTCGCCGCAGGCCACACAAGACGACTGGCCCATGGGATCCGCGACATCAAACACCGGATAGGCATCATGGCCGCGCCCGGCCATGCCGATCACATCATTGACCTGCACTTCACGGCAGGCCTGCACACAGAGGTTACAGGAAATACAGGCATCCAGATTGACTGACATGGCAACATGGGTGTCATCCAGCAGCGGAATACGGGCTTTTTCCAGCTTAGGGAAACGTGACTCTGAAACCCCGTTCAGCTCGGCCATGTCCCACAGGTGGCTGGATTTATCGTGCGCCTCTTCCTGTTTGGGTTGGTCGGCGACCAGCAGTTCCATCACCATCTTGCGGGCATTTTCGGCACGCGGGTTATTGGTGGTGACAACCATGCCCTCGGCAGGTTCGCGAATACAGGACGCCGCCAACACACGTTCGCCCTCGATCTCGACCATACAGGCGCGGCAGTTGCCGTCGGGGCGATAGCCCGGAGCTGGCTTGTGGCACAAGTGCGGGATGACCAAGCCACGGCCATTGGCCACTTCCCAAATGCTCATGCCTGCTTCGGCGGTGACTTCTTTGCCATCCAGGGTAAAGGTGATCGAATTGCTCATGGCTTATACCTCATCCGGGAAGTGTTTGATGGTCATTCGGATCGGGTTCGGCGCAGCCTGTCCCAACCCACAGATCGAGGCATCCACCATGGTTGTGCTCAGCTCTTCCAACAGTTCCTGATCCCATTTCGGCGCACTCATCAATTTGACCGCCTTTTCGCAACCGACCCGGCACGGGGTGCACTGGCCGCAGCTTTCATCTTCAAAGAAGCGCAACATGTTCAGCGCCGCGTCGCGGGCAGAGTCCTGATCGGACAGAACCACCACAGCGGCTGATCCGATAAAGGTGCCATGCGGCTGCAGCGTGTCAAAGTCGAGCGGCACATCATGCATCGAGGCTGGCAACAGACCCGAAGATGGCCCGCCCGGTTGGTATGCCTTGAACACGTGGCCGTCCAGCATTCCGCCGCAGGCCTCAATAATATCGGTGATGGTTGAGCCTGCTGGCAGCAGATGCACGCCCGGTTTCTTGACCCGGCCAGACACTGAATAAGACCGCAGCCCTATGCGGCCGTTTTTTTCAACCGAGTTCAGACACTCTGGGCCTTCACGGCAAATCCGCGCTACCCATTTCAGTGTCTCAACATTGTGCACCAGAGTCGGGCGACCAAAGATTCCCACCTGCGCCACAAACGGCGGGCGATGGCGTGGCATGCCGCGCTTGCCTTCGATGCTTTCAATCATCGCGCTTTCTTCACCGCAGATATACGCCCCTGCCCCACGGCGCAGATCGATATAGCCCGGCTCAACAATGCCAGCTGCTTCCAGCGCCGAGATCTCATCGGCCAAAATTTTCAGAACAGCTGGATATTCATCGCGCATATAGATGAATGCTTTTTCAGCCTCGACCGCCCAGGCCGCAATCAGCATGCCTTCCAGGAACAGATGCGGCGTACGCTCCAAATAGTAGCGATCCTTGAACGTGCCGGGCTCGCCCTCATCGCCGTTCACCGCCAAATAGCGAGTGCCTTCGTTGGCGCGCACAAAGCCCCATTTGGTGCCGGACGGGAAACCAGCGCCGCCAAGACCGCGCAAACCGGCCTCTTTGATCTTGGCCTGAACCTCTTCCCAGTCACCATTGGCCCGCAAGGATTTCAAAGTGCCATAGCCACCCTCGGCAACATAAGCGTCATAGCCCTCATAATCGGGCACATGAACATGGGTGTCATCCGCAGCAATCGCTGCCTGCACTTTTTCTGGCGTCGCGTGATCGATATGGTTGTGACCGATTTCCAGCACCGGCGCGGTATCGCAACGGCCCATACAAGGCGCGCGCAGCACCCGAACCTGACTTTCGTCCAACCCGTCCTTCAACGCCTGCTGCAGCTGTTCGGCACCAGCCAGCTCACACGACAGCGAGTCGCAGACCCGAATGGTCAAGGCAGGCGGAGGCGTTTCATCTTCGCGCACCACATCAAAATGGGCATAAAACGATGCAACTTCATAGATCTCGGCCTGACCCGTGCGCATTTCCTCGGCCAAGGCCCGGATATGCGCCGCGCTCAGGTGGCCATATTCATCCTGAATAAGGTGCAGAAATTCGATCAGCAGGTCGCGGCTGCGCGGGCGATCACCCAGCAGGGCCTGAACTTCGCTCAGCGCGATGTCATCAACTTGACGCCCCTTGGGCGTTTTGCGGCCCTTGCCCTTACCGGACTTCCAAACGCCTTTGCCTTGATCCAATGGTGCCACGGTGATCTCCAGTTCGCACGAGTCTTTCCAAGCGGAATGTCATCAGGAATGAATATCGTCAAATTCGAATATCAGAAGGCACGATAACGAAAACTTATCGCAGAAAACCGGCAACCACTGTTTTTAAGGCCCGCACTGTGGACAGTTCGGGATTGCGGTCCAATGTAGCCATACAGATCAACCGCGCCTGCTCGGGCTCGACCAAGGCCAACACCCGGGTTCCGCCCAAATCCCCTAGCGCATCGATCAGCGCCCGAGGAATAATAGTGGCAGACGATCCAAGCCGCGCCATCACCATCGCCGCCATGAAACCATTGCTTTCGGAGATGATAGTAGGCTTCACACCCCGGTCTTCAAAAATCCTGTCCAAAATCCTGCGGTTCTGCATCTGGTTGTCGAGCAGGCAGAGCGGCAGTTCAGCGGCTTCGGCCCATGTGATGCTGTCCTCAAATTCGGTAACCATGTCCTGCGGCGCCAGCAGCACATAGGTCTCATCATACAAAGGCTGCAGGGTAACCAGCCCCCGCCCCAAACTATCGTCATAGGTAATGCCGGCATCAATGGTGCCCTCATACAGCCGCTGCTGGATGGCCAAAGACGTTGTAACATCAATGCGTGGCAGAATACGCGGATGGGCCGCCAACACCTGATCGACCAGCTTGGCGGCATAGGCCGTGGCAGTTGGAACCACCCCCAGCACCAGCGTCCCCGAAACCTCGCCCCGGCTGGCGGCGATCTCTTGTTCCAGCGCTTTGACCTCGTCCAGAATTCCGCGGGTGCGCTGCAGGATCATCATGCCCTCTTCGGTCAACCCCTGAAACCGGTTGGCGCGGCGCACGATCGAAATGCCCAGCTTGTCTTCCATGTTGCGTATCCGCATGGAAAAGGCCGGTTGTGACATGCCACAATCCTGCGCAGCCTTGGCAAAATGCTGATGCCGGGCCAGAGCAGCCAGTAGTTGCATGTCTTTCAGTTCGATCATCTTGGCGCCTTTGACCCGAGTTCTTGAAACACATCTTGGCGATGGGTCCGGGAAAAGAACAGGCCAAAGGCGACACGTTCCGCCCAATGAAGGATCCACATGCGGCGCAGGTCTGCGACCTAGGTGCAATTTGACGCTGCTGTCGGTTTTGCTAGTCTGCCCCAGCAAGGAGCCCCCAGCATGACCCAACTGGCAGCAAAAATCGAACCCATCGCCTTTAGCTCGGCATTGATCATTGATGACCACCCGCTGTTTTGCGATGCGTTGATGATGACACTGCAGTCGGTGGCGGGACTGCAAGACATAGCCACAGCGCCTTGCCTGCAAGACGCGCTGCCGCAATTGGAACAGGCGCCAGACCTGATCCTGCTGGACCTAAACCTGCCGGATGTGCAGGGGCTGGAAGGATTGAAACACTTACGTCGGTTGACCAAGGCCCCCATTCTGGTCATCTCATCAATGGCCGACAACCGGGTGATCAGTGCCGCCTTGCACGGTGGCGCCGCAGGGTTCATTCCCAAACACAGCCAGCGCGATGTGTTTCGCGCCGCCGTGGATGCCCTGCGCCGGGGTGAGCGGTTCTTGCCTGCTGGATATGTGCTGTTGCCCGAAGTTCCGGCCCCAACAGGAAATGATGCCGCTGTCCGCGTGCGCAGCCTGACCCAGCAACAAACCCGTATTCTGCGACTGATCTGCGAGGGTAAACTGAACAAGCAGATCGCCTATGACCTGACAATTGCGGAAACCACGGTAAAAGCGCATGTCACTGCGATTATGCGTAAATTGGGAGTGTACAGCCGCACTCAGGCGGTTCTGCGGGCGAAAGACGCAGGATTCCACTAGGTTCTTGCTCATCTGCTGTGACGCTGCCTAGGATGCCGGGACAGCATCTTTAAGGAAGGCCTTGTGCTCTGAACAACAATCCCGAAAACGCGCCATCACTGATGCGAACGGCCCATGTCGATTGCCGCCACCCCAAAGCTGTTGCGCAGCTGGTACAAGGCTTGGCCCAGCAATCCAGCAACGGCGCAGGCCACCCCGCTGAGGACTTGGAGTTGGTGCTGCTGTTCGTCTCGCCGCAGGGGGACATCGCCCAGATCGCCGTCGAGATGCAGAAACAGTTTGATCCGGTGCCGGTGATCGGTTGCACCACTGCCGGAGAAATCTCTCACAGAGGATATGGCGAAGGCGGCATTGTCGCAATTGGCTTTCCAAAATCCCATTTCACCGCGCGTTGCACTCTGATCGAGGATCTAAACACCCCGGACGTACAGCCCGCATTGGACCGGATCATCCAGAACCGCCATCAAATGGCACTAGCGACCCCGGGCTGGGACTCGGAGTTTGCATTCCTGATGGTCGATGGCTTATCGCGCCGCGAGGACGCGCTGACCGCAAAATTGGCGGCAGGATTGGGGCCGGTGCCGCTGTTTGGGGGATCAGCCGGGGACGGCGACGCCTTTGAGCATACCTTGGTGTTCTTTGACGGTGCTGTTTATGAGAACGCCGCGGTGCTGGCTCAGATCAGATCAAACTGTCCGGTCAAAGTGTTCAAAACCGACAATCTCACCCCAACCGAAACCCGCATGGTGGTCACCGCAGCCGACCCCGGCCAGCGGGTGGTGCATGAGATCAACGCCGAACCCGCCGCGCGGGAACTGGCACGCATTCTGGGCAAAGACCCCGAGCAACTGTCCACCTTTACCTTCGCCGCCCATCCTTTGCTGGTCCGACTTGGCGACCAACATCACGTCCGCGCCATCCAACGGGTCGCCCCCGACGGCGCATTGGTGTTCTTCTCTGCCATCGACGAAGGCATGGTTCTGGCGCTGGCCGACCAACAAGACATGGTGGAACATCTGGAACAGGAGATGATGGGGCTGAGTACCCCAGTCGCGCCTGACATGGTGCTGGCCTGCGACTGCCTGTTGCGCCGCATAGATGCCGAGCAAAAACAGCAGGCGACTGCGGTGTCCTCGATCCTGTCGGCCAACCGGGTGTTTGGCTTTTCCACTTATGGCGAACAGGTCAATTCCATGCATGTGAACCAGACCCTGACCGGAGTTGCGATCTACCCGCCACCTGCGCCGGATTTGGCCAAGGTCGACAAGGCATGAGCCACACACTGATCAACACCACTGACAGTCTGGAGCGCCAAAACCAGAAGCTGCTGAAAATCGCCGAGACGTTAATGCGCCGGGTCGAGCAAAGCCCATCGGAAACCGGGCTGGCCTATGCCCAGTTTGAACGCGCCGCATTGCTGGAAGAAGAGGTTCGCAACCGCACCTTTGACCTGGAACAGGCGCTAGATCAGCTCAACCTGACCAATAGTAAACTTGCCCAGGCCAATGCCGCAACTGAGAGCGCCCGCGCCGACCTGAGCAACGCGATTGAGACCATTCGCGATGGATTTGCCTTGTTCAATGCCGGTGACGAACTGGTGATGTGCAACAGTCGCTTTGGCAAATGGATGCCAGACGTCCACCCGCAGCTGATACCAGGGCTCCATTTCAAGACCTATGTGCTTTTGGTCTCGCGCAGCAGTTCACTGGCGCTGCCAAAGGGGATATCGCCCAGTCACTGGGCCAAACGCCGCATGTTGCACCACCGGGACAAACATGCAGTGTTCAACACTCGCATCGCCGGACGACGCTGGCTGCAGGTCAGCGAACAGCGCACCTCTGACGGCGGCACCGTGATCCTGCAAACCGATGTCACCGACATGATGCGGCTGGAACGGCGCGAGCGCGACCGGCTACTGGACGACCAGGCCCGCCTGATCCGCGCCACTCTGGATCATTTGGATCAGGGGGTATGCATTTTCGACAACCACAATCTGTTGGCCGGCAGCAACCAGCGGCTTGGCGAACTGCTGGCAATGCCGATGCACCGGCTGACTTTGGGCAACCGTGCCGAGCGGCTCTACCAGTTGATGCGCAGTAATGGCCATTTCCCCGACGACGCCTCGGCAGATAATGTGCAGGCTTGGATGGTGAGCAAAGACGCCCGCGCCCCCCTGTCGTTTGAAGTGTCGGTCGGATCGCGCAGCCTGACTGCCTTTGCACAGCAGATGCCCGGTGGCGGCTTTGTGATATCCTTTACCGACGTCACCAAGGAACGTGCTGCGGCACAGGCGCTAGCCGAGGCCAACGAAAGCCTGGAACGCCGGGTAACCGAGCGCACGCTGGAGCTAGAGGCTGCATTGGCGGATGCCGAGCGGGCCAATGCCTCAAAATCTCGATTTGTCGCCGCCGCCAGTCACGACTTGCTGCAACCGCTGTCGGCAGCCAAGCTCTATATGGCGTCGTTGGCCGAAGGCATCAGCACTCCACATTTGCTGGGGCACCTCGACAAGGCCACCAATGCACTAGCCGGAGTCGAAGACATCCTCGAAGCCCTGCTTGATATTTCCAAACTGGACAGTGGCCGTGTCGCCGTGGATATCACCGATGTGGCGCTAAGCGATATGCTGAGCCAGCTGCGTGATGAGCTGGCCCCACTGGCAGCGAAAAAGGGGCTCGATTTGCGCATCGTTTTGCCCCGCGCCACCGTTCGCAGCGACGCCACCTTCCTGCGCCGGATCCTGCAGAACCTGATATCAAACGCAGTGCGTTACACCAACTCGGGCAAAGTTCTGGTTGGTGCCCGCCGCTGCGGCGACAGCCTGCGGATCGAAGTGCATGACACCGGCCCCGGCATTCCCGAGGACCAGCATCAGCGCGTGTTCGACGAGTTTCACCGCCTCAGCACCCCGTCCCGACCAACCGAAGGCGTGGGTCTGGGCTTGGCCATTGTCAAACGCGCCTGCGAATTGCTCGATCACCCTTTACAGCTGCGCTCAGAGTTTGGGCGCACCATGTTTTCCATCGTATTGCCAACTTCTAACGCGCAGCAAACCATGGACCCCGTGCCGCCCGTCGCCCGCAGTCAAACCGCGCTGCCCCCCGCCATTGTACTGCTGATTGAAAACGACGCTGGGTTGCGCAGCGCCTTGACCGTGACGTTAGAGACCTGGGGTTTGGACGTCTTTGCCTGCGCCACCGAAAGCGAGGCAATGAGCCTGCTGCAAGAGGTGGACATCGCCCCGGACATGGTGATTGCCGACTACCAACTCGATGACGATTTACTGGGCAGCGATGCCATCACCCACCTCAGGCAACGGCACGGTCCCCTGCCCGCCTGTCTGATCACTGCCAACCGTGATCCCGAAGTGGTGGCTCAGTGCAAAGACATCGGAGCCGATCTATTGCACAAGCCGATCGATCCAACCGACTTGCGCATTGTGTTGCTAAACCGCCTGCCAGTCACGCAGGTCTGAGACGCTTAGAGAGCGGCAGTGACCAGAAATTCGACCAGAAAATCGGGGCGCGCCAGCTTGGCCTCGCCGCAGGCCCGCGCCGGGGTGTGACCCTCGGCCACCCAACCGTCCCAAACCGCGTTCATTTCGGCGAAATCAGCCATATCGGCCAGCCAAATGGTGGTCTGCAGGATACGCGTCTTGTCCGATCCCACTTCGCCCAGCAAGGCGTCGATCTTTTCCAGACAGCTGCGAGTCTGGTCAGCAACGCTGTCACCAGCCGTGCCAACCTGCCCCGCCAGATAAATTGTATCGCCATGCATGACAATCTGGCTCATACGCGCGCCAGTGTGTTTACGGATAATCTCGGACATTTTGTACCTTCCAGGAAAGAGCATCGAGACCAGCTAATACGCTGACTCCCATCCTTTTTTCTTACGGCATCGCTGTGGGTGGCAGCAAGTCTTTCCGCGTGGCTCCGTTCGTATAACGCCCAAAGATCGCGCAACAAATCCCACTCCATAAAGTTTTAGACAGTATCCAGGTGCGGATTAATCCACCGTAAATCTCCTGACCTCAGGTTTGGCCCACCCTCATTCACTCCGAGGGTACTAAACGAGGGAACGTTTAATGAAATTTACTACACTCGCTGCTTTGGTGGCACTTACGCCTGTATTTGCAACACCTGTGTTTGCCAATCAGTATACTCCGGCAATGTCCGCCTATCTGGAAACCGAGATCCGGGATTGGGCCCAATCTCAAATCCTAGTGGACGCTATCAACGCACAGAACGCACAAACCAGTGGTTATGATCAGGGGATGATCGACCAGCTGGACCTGGCGTGGCGCGCGGAAATTGGCACACCATCCATGCCAACTATCACTCCTGTTATTGAAAACTCTGCTGCTGACTTCCTTCGCAGTCAGGTTGCGGCCTCCGGTGGTCGTGTCACCGAAGTCTTCATCATGGATGCCCAGGGCCTGAACGTGGCTGCGTCCAGCACAACTTCGGATATGTGGCAGGGCGATGAAGCCAAGCACTCGATGACTTACAGTGTTGGCCCGGATGCCGTCCACTTCGGCGATGTCGAACTCGATGAGTCGACCCAAAGCTATCAAGGTCAGATCTCGCTGACGATTACAGACCCGGCAACAGGTCTTGCCATCGGCGCCATGACGATCGGCATCGACGCGGAATCCTTGATTTAAAACAAGGCGCATTCGCTAGGGCTAAACACAAATAAGGCACTCACATGAAAATTCGCAATCCACTCAAGTCCATGTTCAACGGCATGTCAGTTTTTGTCAAATGTACCTTGCTGATGACCGCAACGACATTGATCGTGGCTGCCATCTTGATGTTTCAGTCCCAGCGAATGGTCAACGGCGCCATTGAAGATGGCATTCTGAAGCTGGCCACCGAAATCACCCAAACCGCAGGTGCCCGCAATGGTGGCGCGATGCGGTTTGGCGATGCCAGTGGCGTTCAGATTGCCATCGACCGTATATTGGAAGAATCCGAAGGCCGTGCAGTCTACGCGATTGCCACCAACAGCTCGAACGAGGTGATCGCAACCTCAGGAGTTGCCAACGAAGATGAGGCCAGCCAACTGCAAGTTCTGGCCTCAACGTCCTTTGCGACGGGTGCCGGAGAAACCACAGGCGACGGTTACTTTATCGCCATGCCCGCCACTGCAGGCGCCAAGGGTGACAGCATTGTCGGTTCCATCGCCATTATCTGGTCTCCGGATCTGGCCTTTGCTGAAGTCGCCAAAGCCAAAATGATCTCTTCTGCTGTCGCTGGTGTCGCCTTCTTGATCATGTGCGCCATTTCAACCTTCCTGCTGCGCTCGATGATGTCACGTCCCCTTCAGGACGTTGGCAAACTGATCGATGAAATTTCCGATGGCACATACGATCAAGAGCCGATCCACCTCGAGCGCGGCGATGAAATCGGTGCTATTGCACGCACCGTCGAAAATCTGAAATCTCAGCTGACGCAAGCCCGCGATGTGGAAGAGCAACGCATCAGCGCTCAGGAAGAACAAACCCGAGTGGTCGATGACCTGACCGGCGCGCTGCAGCGTCTGTCCGAAGGTGATCTGACGCAGACCATCGACCAACCTTTTGCTGGTGAATACGAAGCGCTGCGCGAAAACTATAACCGCACCATTGAAACGCTTGTGGGCATCATTGACTCGGTGATCGGCAACTCAGAGAAAATCCGCAGCAGCTCGGAAGAGATCAACCAGTCCTCTAGCGATCTCTCGCAGCGTACTGAAAGCCAGGCTGCAACGCTGGAACAGACTGCCGCAGCGCTGGACGAGCTGACCGCAAGCGTCCGATCAGCTGCTACCGGCGCCAAAGAAGTCGAAAGCATCGTTGCCAGCGCCAGCTCTACCGCAGAACAAAGTGGTGTTGTTGTCCGCGAAGCCGTCGATGCCATGTCGCTGATTGAAAAATCATCGGTACAGATTTCGCAGATCATCTCGGTGATCGACGACATTTCGTTCCAGACCAACCTGCTGGCGCTTAATGCCGGGGTTGAGGCGGCACGGGCTGGCGAAGCTGGCCGTGGGTTTGCGGTTGTTGCTTCCGAAGTGCGGGCTCTGGCTCAGCGTTCATCAGACGCGGCGCAGGAAATCAAACAGCTGATCAGCGACAGTTCACAACAGGTCAACCACGGTGTTCAGCTGGTAGACCGCACCGGTGAAGAGTTGCGCAAGATCATCGACAGCGTTGGCACCATTTCCAGTCATGTGATGGGCATTGCCTCGGGCGCCGAGGAGCAGTCGATTGCATTGGCGGAAATCAACTCGGGTGTATTGCAGCTGGATCAGGTGACCCAGCACAATGCCGCCATGGTCGAAGAATCCACCGCTGCCAGCCAGTTGTTGCGCAATGACGCCAATGAGCTGGCCCGCCAGGTCTCAGTCTTCAAAACCGGCAACAGCAGCAATGTGGCCGCGTTTAACCCGGCACCAGCGGCCCCCATGCCGAGCTCTGATTTCTCTGCACATGAGCCGGATTTCTCCACACCAGAGCCGCGTCGTGCTTCGGGCTGGGAAGACTTCTAAAGGCGAAACGGCAAACGCCTAATTTACTGTAGTCAAAAAAGGCGCGGTGTTTCTCAGCACCGCGCCTTTTTGTCTCTATATCTAAATCAACACAGCACAGAGTCTCTCAGCCAGACTAGCAGATCAATTTGATCCTCGGTTATATCCAGCCAGCGCAAGTTCCTGCCGCCCCTGATTTTCCCCCATGACTGGAACAGTTGCCCCGTCGCGGTCCAGAACCTGAGTCATGTTTTCAACCAACTGCTCGGGGGTGTCTTCGCCGTTTCCTAAGAAAATTCCCGGTGTCAGCGTGATATGCGCGGCGGAAAAGGCCCCCGCCCCGGCACAGATGATTTGCCCCGTCGGCGCATCCGGCCCGGCCAAAGCAATCACTGCGGGGCTGACGCGCTCGGGCTGCAGCAGGTCCAGCTCTTCCTGCGGCAACAGACCTTCGACCATCTGTGTCGCAGCCGTGGGCGCCAGGCAGTTGACTTTGACGCCATAACGCGCGCCTTCCAAAGCGATGGTATTCATAAAGCCAACCAACGCCATTTTGGCGGCACCATAGTTCGATTGGCCAAAATTACCAAAAAGCCCAGAAGACGACGTGGTCATGATGATCCGGCCATACGTCCGCTCGCGCATGTGGTCCCAGACGGCTTTGGTGCAATTGACGGCCCCCATCAAGTGCACGTCCATGACCAAACGAAAATCCTCTAGATCCATTTTCGCAAATGTCTTGTCGCGCAGAATGCCGGCGTTGTTGACCAGAATGTCAATCTGCCCCCATTGATCCAACGTCTTGGCAACCATGGCCTCGACGTCACCCATTTCGGTCACCGACCCGGCCACTGGCATTGCGGTGCCGCCTGCCGCCTCGATCTCGCTCACAACCGACTGCAGGGTCTCAAGATTCAGGTCCGTCACCACCACCTTGGCGCCGTGCTTGGCCAGCAAAATGGCATGAGCACGCCCCAATCCACCGCCAGCACCGGTCACGATGGCCACTTGGTTTGATAGATCAATCATGCAGGTATTTCCTAGTTTAAGAGGTCGAGTGTTGCGCCGCTGGAGCAGTACCCGGCTCTATCGAACCAAGCACTATTGCGAAGTATCGGCGAGTAGACCACAGCGACGAAAGATGTGTAAGCACAAGATTACACGCCAGCTTAGTGGAACGTCACAGGGTCTCGACGTCGCCACAAATACTGATGGCCTGACTCGAGGTATTCCCACCTGCTGGCGAGCACAAATGCAGTGCCATGCTGGCAATATCTTGAGGCTTCACCATGCGACGCAGTGAAATACTCTCAAGGTAAGTTTCCCGCATTTCCTCAAAGGACACACCGGCACTTTCAGCGCGGGCCTTGATAACGCCCTCCATGCGTGGGCCCTCGACGATGCCAGGAAGAATAGCGTTCACCCGCACCCCAGCTGGGCCCATTTCCTTGGCCAAACTGTTGGTCAGCCCGACAATCGCCCGTTTCGACGCTGCATACGGCGTGCGCATCGCATAGGCCAGACGCCCGGCGACTGAGGAAATATTGATAATCGAGGGCGTGTCACTTGCTCGCAGCAGCGGCGCGGCTTGGCGAATAATTCGCAAACGGGCTCATCAAATTGATGTCCAACGTTCTTTCAATATCTTCAAGTGCCAGGTCTTCAATTGCCCCGGTTGGACCTGCTATGCCGGCGTTATTGACCAAAACATCCAAGCCACCCAACGTGGACCTGACCTGTTCGAACATCCGCTCGACAGCAGCACTGTCCGAGACGTCTGTTTTGACCGGGTGAATAGAAGGTTGGTCTTCGCTGCAGCGCGCAAGTGCTGCCTCGTCAACATCGCAAATCATCACCTGTGCGCCCATTTCGGCAAAGGCCAGCGCAATAACCGCGCCAATGCCAGGGGCCCCCGCCGCCACCAATACCTTCAGCCCCTTCGGAGGCCTTATCTGTTCAAGATAGCTCATCTGTCTTCCAGTCATCGTCTGCTAACTGGTTGGCTTAAAAAGCGACTTTATCGGCACCCTTGGCCTGCAAAAAGGCCCGCGCTTCGGCTGGCGTGGCCACCTCCAGCGACAGTTCCTCCAGAATGCGACGGATTATCAGCACCTGCGACGCACTGGACTGGGCCATCTCGCCACGGTCCAGGAACAGGCTGTCCTCAAGACCGACACGGACATGGCCGCCCATCAAGGCGCCCATCGTCACCAGTGGCATTTGACGGCGCCCGGCACCCAGCGCACCGAGAACTCATAGCCGTCACGCCCAAACAGCCGATCTGCTGTGCTGCGCATCAGGAACAGGTTTTCTGGATCGCCGTTCAGCCCGCCAAGACCACCCAAAACCCATTGCAGGAACAGCGGCCCCAGCACCAGGCCCTCTTCCACCAGATAGGCCAGGTTATACAGATGGCCGACATCGTAACATTCAAACTCGAACCGAGTGCCATAGGCCATTGCCCAGCCTGGGCAGAACCGATTTCATGTCGGCAAATCTATTGCGGAAAATCTGATCCTCGGTGCCCTCGACATAGGGCTTTGCCCAGTCGGATTTTCACTGCTGAACGCCGCGCCCGGCCCGGTGAAAGGCAAAGTTCATTGACCCCATGTTAAGCGAGCACAGCTCGGGCTGGGCAACCAGCGGATAGGCTAGACGTTCATCCAGCGTCATCCGGGTACTGCCGCCGGTAGTGATGTTGATAATCGCATCTGTATTGGCAGCAATCTGCGGCATAAACTGCTCAAATACCGTTGGATCCGGGCTGGGCCGACCATCTTCCGGATCGCGCACGTGCAAATGCAACACCGATGCGCCCGCCTCGGCTGCGGCTATGGACTGCTCGGCGATTTCGGCAGGTGTAACCGGCAGATATTCTGACATCGACGGCGTATGCACCGCCCCAGTCACTGCACAGGTGATAATGACTTTTCTACTTTTGCCCATGCAAAATGCCTTCTGTGAAAATGATCCTTAAGCCCAAAGCTTAGCATGAAGGATCTGAAAACAGGAAAACTGAATAGCCGCTAGTTTATTAGACGCCGTACACCGTCACACAATGTTCCTTTTCTGGACTTAGTCTACCCGACTGCATTTATTGCAGAATGCCCGCTCTGAGTTCACATCAGTGTTATTTGTGCCAACGATTATTGCCTACTCGCAGCGGCATAATTACTTGAATGCTTTGAACAATGCTAACGGAGGCGACATTGAGACAAGAAATCACTTTTGCCAGATTACCTGAGATCGCCCCGGGCGAAATCATTGCTCACATGTCCGAACCTCGCGTTGCAGAGCACATGCCACTTTTGACCTTCAAATGGGACGGGGAGGCTGTCGCCAAATTCATCGCAGCCAAAGAACAATGCTGGAGTCGTGATGGGCTCGGACATTGGGCTATAATGTCTAACGGAAAATATGTCGGCTGGGGCGGCTTTCAGAAAGAAGGTGACGAGTGGGACTACGGCCTAGTCCTAAAGCCGGACTCGTTTGGACTTGGAACACGCATATCAATGAAGGCAATAGCTTTTGCCGTCGCTGATAAACGCATCCCATTTGTTACGTTCCTTCTACCACCGTCACGCAAAAACCTGCGAGCGCTTGAAAGGCTTGGGGCAAGGTTTGTCGATGAAGTGGAATACGATGGCGCAAAGTTCCTAAAATACCGACTTGAAACAGAATGACGGCCTTGTCCCTCAGTTCCACACTCCTTGTTCCGGCTTCAATGTTTCATTCTCAGCGCTTGGTAGAGCGAAATGCCAAGGGCCAAAACTGTCAGCAAAAGCCAGACTTGCCCTGATTGTTCTAGATATACGGTTCCTGTTTCACCGTCATAGCATCGACCCAATTCATTAAAGCACTTTCGCCACTTGAAGTGCTGAACGTAGAAAAAGAAACAGAATATGGCCGCCAATCCAAGGAACACCAAAGAAATCAATTTCCTGAACACGAGTTCTCCTTTGTTGAATTAGACCCAGATTGCCAATATCTGAAAAGAAAACCCCAAAACGATTAGGAATGGAGCAAGCCACGACAAGCCATAGTACAGGGCGGCGTCACTTTTTTCAGACTGGTCTCCTCGCTCCAAAATCAAATATTGGCTCATAGCAGTTAAATGCCGATGGAGCATAAGTGTGCACGAATCACGTTTTCTTGCCAGATAGATCCTCAAATTATTGCAATATTTTCAGTGCCTTGCTGAAATATCATCATTCGACATTATTCCATAAGCATGCACGAATGAAGCATAAGCGTGCATCCGTTCACCTGAGCAGCCCCACTTGCGTGGTCCAAATTGAAAGTTAGTGCATGGTTGGCCTTTGGTCCACCGGGACGATGGCCTCAGGCGCGGGTGAGCGGTAGCCCAGAGCACTGTGTGGTCGTTTGGTATTGTAGTGTTTCCTCCAGCTTTCGATGATGATTTGGGCTTCGCGTAGGGAATAGAATATCTCTCCGTTGAGCAACTCGTCTCGTATTCTCCCGTTGAAACTTTCGCAGTATCCGCTCTCCCAAGCACTGCCCGGCAGAACATCGCACGGCGATGTCCCGAGAGGGGGGCCCTGGCCCGATATTGGCGGTCTTCGCCCCAATGGCTTTGATCCAGTCCCTGACCGCCTCAGCAATGAATTCTGGCCTGTCGCCCACTGGGCTCGAACCAATGGCGCCTTCAATGGGCAACTCTGAC
>MAAC01013459.1_pt1 | contig 20121 bp, 21 predicted proteins | sample 1115981 | NCBI WGS metagenome assembly MAAC01 (sample SAMN04961126, study PRJNA320927) | seawater metagenome | isolation source: sample BD02T64 sea water enriched with oil for 64 days | place: USA:Gulf of Mexico | collected 2013-07-27
CTTGCTTAACTGCTTCGATTTTGAATTCTTCTGTATATCGTTTGCTCTTCATAAACACCTCTAATAAAGTTAGATTTTAACTCATTTTGGTGTCTAGCAAACCCTGGGAAGTCCACATCGCAATAAACTACCTTCCTACTAATCACAGGTCTAATTCTCTTGAGAGATTGTTTTAAGGCATATAGGTATTGGATTAGTTCTTAGAATGGTTACTGATGGTTTCATGTTTTATCTAAATATCCATTCTCCACGTACCAGTCATAAGCATCATCTATCATGGTTGTCACCGGTTTGATTTGATAGCCCAATTCCTTCTGCGCCTTCGTACTATCGTAATAAGCGTTCACTGACATATAGCGTGCGGTACCAGGGTCTAATTCTGGAGGTTTTTTTGTGAAGCGTGATAAAAACTGCATAAAGTAACCATAAGCAACTAGGAACCCTTTTCCTATATCAAATTTAGGTGCTCTTTTTCCAAACTTATGAGCGATACGATCAAAGAAATCGCGATAGCTGATGTTTTCCCCTGCACAAATATAACCTTCGCCCGGTTTACCAACGAGTGCCGCTTGAATATGTGCTTTAGCTACTTCTGTTGCGTGACCAAAACTGACACCACCGGAAGGACAGCCAGGTGTTTTTCCGTCACGAAGCTCGAAAAAAAGTCGTCCGTATTGAAGTGTGAAATCAAATGGCCCCAACATGCTTCCAGGGTAGACAACAACATATTCAAGACCTTTTTTAGCCAGCGTTGTTAAACTAAGTTCACCATCCCGTTTTGTATCTGCATAGTTATATCCAGTGTTTTTGTAGTTGTAAATTTTCCAGGTTTCATTAGCAACACCCTCTGGATTGTATCCTAAAGCGTCGACTGTGCTGGTATGAACTAATCGTTTAACCCCAAATTTGATACAGGCTTCGGCAACGTTAATAACACCATCAACATTAATTTCTCGTTGTTTTTCAAAACGTTTATTCCACCAAGATGTATCCCCAGCAACATGGAAAATGTATTCGCACCCTTCAACGGCTTTTTCGACATCATCTCTTTTAGTGATATCTCCAAAGATAATTTCAACAGGAAGGGATTTGATATAGGTTGTGTTGGACCCTGGTAGTCCAAAAGCTCGGACTTCCCAGCCAGCCTTTACCAGTTCATGAACTAGATTGGTTCCTAAAAATCCGGTAGCACCGGTAACGAGGCATTTCATAGTGATTATTTCCTTGTTCTGTTTGTTGACTGGGAGTTGACTGGGAGCCGGCAGGGAATCGATTAACTCATCTGCCTTTGGGCTTTTAGTACCATACGATCGATGATGAATTCAAATAACCCCGGGAACCATCGTTTTATGTAATGGGTGATTTTTCCATCCAGTCCGGGAATGATCATTTTTTTCCCGGAACGCATTCCTTTAATTAATTGTTCTGCCACTTGGTCAGCCCCCATCATTCCTGCACCTTGAGAAATCGCTTTGGTCTCTGCGGGCTTTGTCAGATTTTCCGTTTCAAATCCAGGTGTTTCTGTGTCGGGAGGGCACAGTATGGATACGCCAATACCATAGCGTTTGAGCTCGCTTCGTAATGCTTCTGATAAACCAATGATGCCAAATTTTGACGCCGCATAGTCGGTATAACCAAATATTCCCACATAGCCAACAACAGAGGAGGTGTTTACAATAAGCCCGCCGTTTTCTTTCATGTAGGGCAGGATGGATTGAATCGAGTTCCAAATGCCAAAAAGGTTAACCTTCATAGTTTCTTCAAATTGTTCGTAGCTAATGGCTTCGAAATGTTCTGGGTATGCTCGACCAGCACAGTTGATTAGAATATCGGGTGCCCCATGTTTTTCGACAGTTGAGGCAATGGTTTTTTGTACATCTTCAGGGATAGATATATCCACGGATATCCAGACAACGTGTTGTTCACTAATCTGACAGTGTTTTTTTATTTCTAATGCGGCGGATTTTAATCGTTGTTCCGTCCGTGCATAAATAAAAATATTGGCACCGAGTTTAGCGAGTTGTTTTGCCGTTGCTAACCCAATACCCGAGGATCCACCGAATAAATGAATGTTTTTTCCGTCAAATGAATGAATTTTCATAATAGACCTCTTTTTATTATTGTTCTTAAGTTATTGAGAATACCTTCAATGACTTGCGTTGGGTTTTCATCGGCTTCTCTAAGATTTCCGCTGTTAATAAGGGAAATAAGGCCATGAAGTTGACTCCAAAATTGTATAGCAACTAACTTGCTATCGACATTTTTGTAACCTGGGTGATCTGTTATATATTCATCAATAACGGACATCACAAATGCCAAAGTGCGCAATGAGTTTTGCTTTTCTATAAGTGCAACATCTTCTGATGGTGTTCCTATGTAATCTAGATATTTCGGAGAATCCATTGAAAACATGAGGTGATAATAATGGGTGTTATGAACGCCAAAATGTATATAAGCATGAAATAATGCCATGATTTTGTTGAGCGCATCAGGTGTGTTGGTAACGGATTCTACGAGTTCGTCATGCAGCAGGTTGTACCCTTGAATCACAATGACGTTGTAGAGCTCGTCCTTATTTTTGTAATAGTTGTAGAGGTTGGCCGTTGTCATCCCCATTTGTTTACCAATCTTCCCCATGGATAGATTTTCAAAACCTTCGTTTACCAATATAGAAAGTGCATTTTCTAAGATGCTGGATTTTATCAGCGCTACTTCTTCTTTGGATCTTGCGGGTCGAGCCATAGGGTAACCGTTAGTAATTGCTATTAATTGAATGGCATTAAATTAATGGCATTCAATTAACAAGTCAACAGTAAAAGGTTTGTTGGCCGAAATAAACAGGTGGGGTTTACAAGAGAGAGCGTAGCCTAAAGCGGTTCAATATAGAGTATTCAGCGTTTATTGGCAGGGGTTCCAGTAAAATATGCTAACAAGGCCTTGTACAACGAGCAATCTTACATTGCTCGTTTTGTGCTTTTTCCGCTACGCTATATACCTAAAGAGGTGCTTACATTGTGAAAGTTATAATATTTGGCTCTACTGGAGACTTGGATTAGAAAGTCACCGATAATTCAATATTAGCCTGTTTTTGGATATGGAAGCTATTAAGTCAGCACATAACAGGATACGGTATTGGACAACTATACAGCGCAACGCAATTTTGCGGCTGCGCACAGCGTTAGAAGGCCTAACTAAAACGTGAAGAAGCTAAAAAACGAGAAAGAACTGGTAAAAAAAGCAATAATCGAGGGGATGAAATATGGAGAAGAAAGAGGTGTTGTTAAATTCGAGCCCTCCGATTCAGCAAATGAAAAAATAGAATATATTTATCGTTTACTGGTACATGACAAGGTAATACAGCCGATTCCCCAGGATCAAATATCTCAATTGACCATGAAGCACAAACTAGCTATATGGGCATCGAAGCTAAAATAAGAAGGCTTAGGGTTCGGAGGTAGAAGTCATGAATTCAGCTAAGACGATGCAATGCCTTCGAATACGTTAGGGTGTACATAACAATCGTTTGCATGACGGTAAACTTACGTTACGCCCTGGGTCACGGTGAAGCGAGAGCTATGGTTGCGTGGCCTGAGGTATATCAATGGAATTTGAGATGATTGAGTCTATGAACGCGCTTCGTAGCTTATATGAAGCTCCTATGGACTTAGTGTTAAAAAAACAGAAAAGTAAACTCGATAAATACAGTATTCAATTCTTGAAACTTTCGCCATTTTCAGTGTTATCTACATCAAGTGCCAAAGGTAAAATGGATTGCTCTCCTAGGGGAGATTATCCTGGTTTTGTGGGCGTGCTTGATGACCAAACAATAGCCATACCTGATAGACCAGGTAATAATCGATTGGATAGTTTAAGCAATATAATCGAAAACCCAAATGTTGGTGTTTTAGCTCTGATACCAGGGTTTAGTGAGTGCCTTAGGATCAATGGTATTGCCAAAATTGTTACTAACATTGATCTATTAGAGCGTTTTGAGTATCAAGGTAAACTGCCAAAGACCGTGATAGTTATTTCAATTAGTGAGATCTACTTTCATTGTGCTAAGGCCATTACCCGGTCCAAATTATGGAAGGATGAATCTAAGGTTGAGCGTGATATTATGCCAAGCTTAGGGAGGATTTTAATGGGTCAAATTGATCCATTAAAAACGGAAGAAGAAATAGAAAAAGTTGAAGAATTAATTGAAAATAGGGTGAAAACCACCCTGTATTAAAGTTCTATGTGTTACAAAGTTAACTTCTATAGGTAGGCGGGTTCGAGTATTTCAATATCCCCATAACTGACAGAGATATGATTACCATCTTGCCAACTTTTTAAAACCCGATAGATGCTTTGTCGAGTCACACCTAAGCTTGCAGCCAGTTCTTCTTGAGATATTCGTACATGATAATTATCTCTATTCGAATGTATTTGTAGTAGCAACTTTGCTAGTCGTAATGGTAGATCTAGGAGAGCAGAATATTCCATCGATTGGCCTGCTCCGCGTAAACGAAGGCATAACATGTCGACAAAGTGTTTGTATAGAATCGGTTTATGCTCAAGGGTTTGAATTAGTTTTTCGCGAGGGATCAACAGCAGTTGTGTATCCGTCATTGCCACCTATAATCGAGGGATGCGCCTATTTCGTGAATGTGGCGGCATTAATGTGACAGTTATTGATGATGTTATGCAACGAGCGCCTGTCTTTATATTTGATGATGCACGACAGGCGAGAGACTTTGGTGTTTGGGTTGAAGAGAATTTTGATGAAATAAAAAAGGTAGCAGAAAGTTCTACCAAATCAGGGAAGCTAAGAAATATTGAACAATATGCTGCATCGCGAATGCGTCATTTGCGTTTTAACTTTACTACGGGAGACGCCGCGGGCCAAAATATGGTAAGTAAAGCAACGTTCTTTGCCTGTGACTGGATTAAAACCCATTATCCACCGTTAAGACGTTATTTGTTATCAGGTGGTATGGACACCGATAAAAAACACTCGGCAATTAATGTACTCCACTCAAGAGGTAAGCGAGTGGTAGCTGAGGCGGTAATCCCAAGTGATATCTTAAAAAGGATTATGGGGGTAACAACCAAAAAACTTTATGCTGCTAAACCCTTTATTCTTGCGGGCAATCAAATGGCAGGTTCGATAAACAATGGTGCACATTCTCCGAATGGCCTTGCTGCGATGTTTATTGCGTGTGGACAGGATGTTGCCAATGTAGCCGAATCTTCAGCCGGTATCGCGGTGACAGATTTGGATGAAGAGGGCAACCTTTATATGTCAATGACAATACCCTCGCTGATCGTTGCAACCTATGGTGGCGGAACAGGATTGGCTACCCAGCGCGAATGTTTGGAAATGTTAGATTGTTACGGTGCAGGTAAAGCCAAAAAATTCGCTGAAATTGTTGGTGGCATTGTTACGAGTTATAGTTATATGTGTGTTTTTATTTAGGACTATGGGTGAACGTTATCGAATGAAATTGTCTTCTAATCCGTATTGTTCCCCTAACGCCTCCCAAAACCCATTGTTAGGTAAGTCTTTAATGATTGTGTTGAGGGCTTTGTGCACTTCGGTCATTTCTTTTTGTACCATTATGTGGCGATTGTATTTGTTTAGGGGGATGGGTGAATAATATATTTTATTTGTCAGTTTCATTTCTTTGTCATAATAGGCCATGGAAGTATTAGGTATCAAAAATACATCGATACGCTTTGCCAGTAACTTGCCAATGTTTTGTTTTTCCCTGTTGACATTTTTACGTGTTAATAAACCATTTTGTATTGCTTCTTCTAATCCTTTGTAACGATGACCTAATACACCTCCAATAGTGTAACCCTTTAATGACTTTGGCGTACCATCATAAATAACAGGTTTGCTCTTTAAGGAAATTAAATCTTGTTGATCGGAGAGAAGACTTGTGGTCCAGAGATATTTGGTTTTCGATGTGTCCTCAAAAAATATGGGGTTTACCCAAAGGACTATTCCTTTTCTACCTTCTCCGAGCAATTTATTTAGACGCTTTCGTGGTAGGTATTTCAGTTTGAATCTATAGCCAAATTCTTCATGTTGATTAAGTAGGGAGACAAAATCGTAGGATAGGCCTTTTTTGTCTGCTTCACTAATAATGAATGGCGGAAAATCGTAATAGGTCCAGGCAACAATTCTTTCTTTTGCGTTAGACAAGGATGTATGTAAAGAGAGAATAAATAGTAATAATGTAGATAAAATAATGTGTCGATTATTCACTGGATGCGACCACTGTAATATTTCTATTCTATAAAGTATAGCAGGCCTTCCAGAGGTGATTTGTCTGGTATATAAGAGGCGACCATAATGCATTTTTGCACTATTAGTGATTTACCTCATTATCATATTATATAACGCGATATATAAATATAACACGTTGCCATTCACTTTAACCCCGCGGGAATAGCAAAACTTAATGGTCGGCGGCGACAAATGAAATTGATGGTTGGGGCTATGGATATCAACAGTAAAACAGGGGCGCAGAAAAATAGCCAAGTGGTATTGCGGTTCCTTCTGATCGAGTGAATTTCATGTTCTCTATTGCTGATGCGACATTGTATTCTTTTGGTTTTGGATATTTGGTGTCGGAATTTGAGGCAGATTTAAAAGAAGTGACCGATGAGGTTAGTGGTTATACTGGAGTATCGTATAACGCCAACGATATAACGGCGGGTAATGTTGTTTATAATCCTATGCGTATTTCCCTATTTATGGAAAAACAGAAGCGTATATTATTTCGTTAAGTTATGAACAGATGTTTAAGTGATAATGTGGCTGCGTTGTTGAAACGCTGGTGTTGGACAGACCGACCGTGACTGTGTATTGTATGTTGCAAGTATACGGCGTATAGGTGTTTTAAAGGTCTCGTATCTGAATATCACCTTTCGTTAGTAAGGGGCAATCATTTTATGGAGAAATCAGCATGTACGATATCGTGATATGGGGCGCTACGGGGTTTAGCGGCAGGCAGGCAGCAATTTACATGAACAATGTGTATGCCAGTAATGGATCCATAAAAATGGCTATAGCAGGCCGTTCTAAAAGCAAGCTAGATAAAGTACATGCAGAGTTGGGTAACCCTGATGTTGATATTTTAATTTGTGCAGGAGCTGACGCGGAGGCTGCCGAGCGTGTTGCTAAATCCACAAAATTAGTGTGCTCATCTGTTGGGCCGGCAGCCAAATACTCTAACGAAATGGTGGACGCCTGTATCAAGAATGGCACAGATTACTGTGACCTTAGTGGTGAGATTCATTGGTTGAGAAAAATGTATGACACTAAGGCGCAAGAAGCCATTGATGCCGGCGTGCTTGTGATTAACGTTTGCGGCTTAGATTCGATTCCTACGGAGTATGGTGTTAAAACGTTACAAGAGGCTGCTTTTGCCAAGTACGGTGAATATTGTAATGAGATAAAAGGGTGTTTTGCTGACGGGCATATTGATGTTGCTGGCGGAAGTTTTGAAAGTGGTAAGGGTGTGATGGAAGCCATTGCCAATGACTCTGCTATGGCAGATATGGTGAGTAATCCTTACAGTCTAAATCCAAAGGGTCAAATTGAAGGGAATCCGCCATGCCCTGATCTAGAATCGGTTATTTACGATACCGACTTTTCTCAATACATTATGCCGTTTCCAGTGGGGCAAATTAATGCACGTGTCGTGCGTAGAGCTCATGCTTTGGATAATTATCCTTATGGAAAAGATTTTATTTACTCTGAGACTAAGTTGGCGGGAACGGGTTTAATAAACAAAATTAAAGCGCAACTAGAGACCTTTTTCGTCGACCTTTTTGTTTCGGCAAATCCGACAAAAGGCATTGGAAAGATGTTGATGTCATTAGGCCCTAAAGAGGGTAGTGGTCCGTCGGATGAAAAAATGACAAAAAATGGGCCTTACAGTTTTGTTTTCTTCGGTAAAACACCGAGCGGTAAGACACTTCGGGCTTATTCCTACAGCCCTTTGGATGCCCATAGAGGAACGGCTGCACTAATGTGTGAAACAGCCATCTGTGTGCTTAAACATCGTCAAGAGCTTAAGCAGCAAAGTGGATTCTGGACGCCTGGCACGGCAATCGGAGAAATGTTAAAAGAGCGTATAGCGGAGCATAATGTACTTGAATTTGGGATTGGGGAATTGAGTGATTGTGCTGACTATGTGGCTAGCATGTAATACTGAATAACGTTGATTAAATCGGTCGAGGGAAAAGGGTTCCCTCGACCGTGAATTATGTAACAGCGAAGATCCCCCCCCCCTAGAGCAAACGGTGTTAATGTTATTTAAAGTATTAACATTTGGTAGGCTCATGTAAATACAGTGATGCTGGCTTCTCGTCAACGCTAGCTATAAATCAGAAACGATTATAAAGGTTCAGTCCGCTCTAGAATGACAGGCTTCTTCCAGCGAAGAGCTTCCACCTCCTGATCGAGAGGAGTGCCAGCAACTGAGTTTGTATAATTGCTTATTAGCTTTATCGAGAGGCCAAGAATAACCTCAAGTACCTGAACATCCGAGTACCCTGCAGTGAAAAATACCTGCAAGTCAGCTTCAGATGCTTTGCCTCGGTTAGCGATAAGTGTACGGGTGAAACCTCGTAAAACTTCCAGCTTCGGATTGGCTAGAGGCGCTCCAGAGCGAAGCGCTTCAACCTCGCATGGATCTATACCTGCATTTTTGGCTAATAAGCTGTGCCATGGAACACAGTAGCTGCACTCGTTTTCGAAATTGGCGGTCATATATATCACTTGGCGTTCGACAGGAGTGAATGTTGTAGTTTCAAACAGATCCCACATATGGACATAGCCTGAAAGTAATTGCGGCGCTAAGGCCATGACCTTTTCTACATTTGGGATCATGCCGAAGTTTTCTTTTGTTGTAGCGAGCGCTTCGAGTGCACCTTCTGGCGCATTTGTTTCATTTAGTAAGGGGAAGTTCATAATATTGTCCTTCTATAATTGGTTGTATAAGGTGCCGCTTAAGAGGCTAACCTAGATTGTGTTTGGTAAGCTTTGATCGCTCGGTTAATCAGGAAACCAAAAAGTTTTACCGGCCAAGAGCGAGGGATAAAGCGGTTTTCCCAAGCATATATTTTATTGAGCAGGCCAGGCACAATAGTTGCCTTGTGGCCAAGAGCGTTTAATGCGGTTTTAGCAACGATTTCGGGACGCTGAGCAAACATGGGTAATTTGGAAAAGTCGATTTCCATGGATTGGGTGAAGGGGGTATCAGTGAGTCCTGGAGATAACACCAATACATCGAGGCCCAGTTGGGCCAATTCAACGTTCAAGGTTTCGCCCAAGGTAAGGATATAAGCCTTGCTCGCCGCATAAGCTGCGAAGTTTGGTATACCCTGATAACCAAATAGGCTTGAGACTAGAATGATTCCAGAGCATTTTCGCGCGGTTAACTTTTTGCCGAATACGTGGGCTATTTCAGAGGGTACATGAATATTCAATTTGAGCATTCGTTCAAGGCTGTGATATTCCTTGTCAAGAAATTGGCCCATTTCGTCAATACCTGCCGCCGGTATTACTAGACCGATATCCAAGGTTGAAACCTCATCATAAAGTGCTTGAACTGCGTCTGGTTTTAACAGGTCCAGTGCAACGACTCGCGTGTCTACCTGGAAGTTATTGTGTAACTCGTGCGCGAGTTCATTTAACGCATCTGCTCGCCTGGCGACAAGTACAACGTTAAAACCTTTTTGCGCCAACAGTTTCGCAAGCGCCTTACCAATACCTGACGATGCGCCTGTTATTAATGCCCAGTCTCCGTATTTTTCTTTCAATGATGACATAATTAGTTTTTCCTATTGAGTAAAATACTATTGGTTAGTTTCTATTAGTTTTTTGACGTCATCGAGGCCGAGTGCGTTACCACCTACTCCCCAATGACCGCTCTTAATTTCATCAATAACGACCCAGGTCATATCACGCAATTTTTTGTTGGTGACTTCGGTAACGGCGTTGGTAATTTTACTAATGAGATTCTTGGACTGTTCCTGATTTAGTTCGCCCTCAAAAACCTTGACTTGTATAAATGGCATAACCTTTTCCTTGAATGTTGTGGAAGTACCCAACCCGGTAGATTCTGTCTATCGGCTTGCAAATATCATCGTCTATTCGTAATTGATGAAAAACAGTGGTTTGCGCATAGGATTTATGCGAATATCGCACAAATGAATGAGTTTTCGAGTATGCAGCTTTTTGTACAGGTAGTTCAGGAGGGGAGTTTTTCGGCTACGGCCCGCACCCTTGGTATTACGCCTTCTTCCGTATCCCGCCAGATTGCCCAACTGGAAGAGGCGTTAGGAGCACGCCTTTTTCAGCGAACCACACGCAAGCAGAGTCTCACAGAGGCAGGTAATATCTATTTTCAACACGCCGAGCGTATTGTTGGAGATCTAGAAACTGCACGTTTGGCTGTTAGTCGACTCACGGATACGCCTTCCGGAAATCTACATATTACTGCTGAGGCTGATTTTGCTCTCGCTTATATCGCGCCGATTTTGCCGGAATTCCTGGAGCGCTATCCAGAGATAAGGGTACGTATATCGATGAGTGTTGGCATGATGGATCTGGTTGATAGCGGTATCGATATGGCTATTCGTATGGGACACCTTGAGGATTCCAGTTTAATTGCCCGCAAGATCGCGATGAGCCATTCCCTTGTGTGTGCCAGTTCAGCATATATTGAGAAGTATGGTTCACCGTCACATCCTGGTGAGCTTGAATCGCATAATTGTCTTTCTTTTAAGGTTAAGTCTGGAAAGAATCATTGGGGATTTAAACTTCCTGAAGGTTCGATCGAAGTGCCTGTTTCAGGTCGTTTAAATGTGAATAGTCTGGTTTTTTTACGGAATATCGCTCTGGAAGGGCAAGGTATTATCATGATACCTTCTTGGATTATTCGTGATGAACTCCTCAATGGGCAACTCATTCCATTACTAGAAGGCTACCTACTGGAACCGGGTAGTACTCCTATTTATGCCGTATTCGCACATAATAAACATCTGGCACCGAAGGTTCGTGTTTTTGTTGAATTTCTCGCAGAGCGTATGAAGATGTGTTGAACAGGGATATGAAGTAGAAGGGAACGCTTATCACCCAAGTACACATTTTTAACGTCATACTTATTTTCGTACGCTAAAGATCGTGAACAGTGCTTAGCAATAACGCTTAGATGAAGAAGAGCATGGCTCTTTTTTGTCACCTGCAGAACAATTTCACCTTTACCTTTACCTTTAGCTTTAGCTGCGTAAGTCAAAATCCCCCCAACTGTTTGTCACGTCAGATGGATTATTTGTGACACAACCTGACTGACCCCTTTTGTACTTGCCATGCTTTTGATGACACTACATATTTTGCAAAAGTGTAGCGTTATCGGGGGAAGTATGTATTATGACACTACACAAATTTAAAAAGTGTAGTGCGAAAAGGCTGCGTTAAGTGGTTTGATAACTCGTGCTCATACATGAACAAGTTAAAAAAACGATAAATAACAAGAGATTAACTATGTTGATGAGTCCTAAGCCAGAATTGTCGCCAACTCAAGACGCAATTCTTGCTGCTGCAATCAGTTGCGTGAAAAAACTGGGTATTGAGCGGGTGAACCTCAATATCATTGCCAAAGAGGCGAATGTTGCTCGATCAACTGTGTATAGCTATTACAGCAATAAAGATGAAGTTGTGCGGTTTGCGTTATTACAGTCTGCGTACAGTTTTGCAGAAAAGGTATTTGCACACCTTAGCACTTTTGATACAGCGAGAGAGCGTATTGTCGAAGCGGTTATGTTTGGTTTGCGTGAATTACCTGATGACCCTTGCTTAATGTTGGTGACGGAATCGACACTCACACAAATGGTAAATGATCATACCTTAACGACAGAAGCAGGGTTTGACATTTTGGTAGGGGTATTTCGTTTCTTAATGCAAGGTGAAGAGGTAGATGAAAACCACCTTAGTGAAATGGCTGAATTTACGATACGTACCTTATTTTCATTATTAGCGATGCAAAGTCCTGTCGAGCGAAGTGAAGAAGAAATGCGTGGTTTTATTTCCCGTTGGTTGTTACCGGCGTTAAACCTTACCTGAATAAATAGTGATAATTAGAAAGGTAGAAGTCATGTTGGATTCTTACGATTATATTGTTGTTGGTGCAGGTTCTAGCGGTTGTATCGTTGCTGGACGGCTAGCCAAAGAAACTAGCGTAACAGTCTTGTTGATTGAAGCAGGCCCGGCAGCAGAAGAAAATCCAGATACCATGAGTGCTGATGGTTTTAAATATTGTTTTGCAAACGACAATGTGATGTTAGATCGTTTTTCCGAAAAACAACACGCAATGTCTGATCGTAGAGTGTATCAAGGTACAGGCACAACCATGGGGGGTAGTGGTTCCGTTAATGGCATGGTTTATACCCGGGGAGATAAAGCCGATTTTGATGCCTGGCCCAAAGGGTGGCAATGGGATGATATTGTTCCTGCATTTGACGCGGTGGAAAAAAAATTAAAACCACAGCATCGTGTTGCAACAACATTTACCCAAGCTGCGATTGATTCATGGGTTAATACTGGACGTAAGCACAAGGACGGGCTTAATGATGGTGACCTGGCGGGATATATTGGTCATAACGCAATGAATTATCAGGCTGAACGTCGTTCTAGTTCGTACATGGCGTATTTACATGATCAGCCATTGGACAACCTCACAATTGTGAATCATTGTTTAACGCATAAAGTGATCTTCGAAAATAAGAAAGCTGTTGCTGTTGATCTGGAAAAGAAAGGTAAGAATAATGGGCGAGGAAGGTTACAGAGGATTAGGGCGAATAAAGAAATTATTCTTTGTGCGGGCGCGTTAGAGACACCCAAGTTATTAATGTTATCGGGTGTTGGGCCTGGTTCTGATTTACAACGTTATGAAATCCCGTTGGTTCTTGAACAAGCTTATATCGGTGCCAATTTACATGATCATCCCAATGTGTGTCTATTTTATAAAGGCAAGCAAAAACTCGATTTTGGGTATCCTCAGTTGTACGCTTTTGATCGCGTAAACGATAAGTCGCAGCTAATGCAATCAGGTCAGCCAGATACCTGTTTTGCCTTTTTTTCAGCTCCCATTACGTTACACCAGTCCATGCACAGAATGGTTCCTGCGTTGGCACTACCTAAACGGTTGTACCGGATAAAAGCACTACGAAGTGCTTTTCGATGGCTGATTGATCTTGCATTTAAGCTTCCAGCATTGAATAACATGATCGATAACATGTATGGCATTGTAGTGATTTTAGGAAAGCCTGAATCTCGCGGAAAATTGCGTTTGCAGTCCAATGATGTGCGTGATCAGGCGTCGATAGATACCGCCTATTATCAATCAGATACTGATATGAAAACCATGATCAAGGGTATCGAAATTGCACAGGGTATGGCTGCGGATTCTTCGTTAACCGCATGGGGTAGTACAGCTATTTCAGGCGGAGGGAAAACCAAAAATCCAGATGCGTTAAGAAAATTTATAAAAAGTGCAACGATGACAACATTTCATTTTTGCGGCACGTGCAAAATGGGAGAGAACGCTGAGTCTCCAGTGGATAGTGAGTTAAAGCTAAAAGGAATCATGGGCCTTCGTATTGCTGATGCCTCTGTTATTCCGGAAGTGCCTGTTAGTGCAATTAATGCGCCCAGCATGATGATTGGATATAGGGCAGTGGATTTTATTTTAAAAAAACAGAAGGCGTAAATTAATGAATAGCCAGCTAGAAGAAGTGATTGAAAAAACAGCCGTTTCGAAAGGGAGTGCTTCGAAAGGGGGTGCTTCGACGTCAGATACTATTCAGAGTATACCTTGTGTTGCTGCCGCTACTGGTGATAGCTTAGGCGAGGTACTTGTATTAAGCCCTGAGCAAGTAAAGGGTGCTGTTGCTCGGGCTCGTATAGCACAAAAAGATTGGGCGAAAAGTACCTTCAAACAACGCCGTGCTGTGCTAAATCATATTTTAGATTACGTGCTTGAACATACGGATGAATTATGTGAACTCATTGTTAAAGACTCCGGAAAAACCTATGAGAATGCATTGCTCGGAGAAGTAATGCCTATTTGTAATAAAATCAAATGGCTAACCAAAAATGCTGAAAAGTACTTGAAGCCAGAAAAAGTAGGGTCCGGTATTTTGATGCATAAGAAAGCCCGCATAGAATATTGCCCCCTTGGTGTGGTTGCTTGTATTATTCCCTGGAATTACCCATTACAGAATATTATTAGCTCATTAACGGCACCGCTAATGGCTGGTAATGCGGTATTGCTTAAAGCGTCAGAGCAAGTGGCATTCTCCAGTGAAAAATTTCAGATTATTACCGACCAAGCATTAGAGAAAGAAGGGTTTTCAAAAGATACCGTACAGATTACTAATGGCTACGGTGACACTGGTGCTGCACTCATTAGCGCCTATGTGGATAAAATTTTGTTTATCGGCTCGGTCGGCAATGGGCGTCGTATTATGCGAGCAGCGGCAGAGCACCTAACACCCGTTGTGATGGAACTTGGGGGGAAAGACCCCATGATTATCTGTGAGGATGCCCACCTTGAAAAAGCAGTGCATTCCGCCTTGGGTGGAACGTTTATAAATCTAGGGCAAAACTGCGTTGCGGCAGAGCGTATCATTGTGGTGGAGGGCATTTATGAGCGTTTTACATCACGCCTGGTGGACATTGCTAGTCAGTTTCGACAAGGGGTACCGGCGCGTGGAGGTAACGTCGATGTAGGATCGTTAACATCATCGATACAGGTTGATATTGTAGAGAAGCTTGTTGATGACGCGATTGAAAAGGGGGCGACGGTACTGGTTGGAGGTAAGCGGGATAAAAATTTGGCAGGTAACTTTTATCCACCGACGATTTTAGCGGATTTGACAGCAGATATGGATATTGTCAGTTCCGAAGTGTTTGGCCCTGTGATGTTACTTTTTAAGGTCAAAAATGATGTTGAAGCGATAGCGCTAGCAAATGATAGTGAACTAGGGCTGCAAGCATCCGTTATTACGCATGACAAGCAACGAGGAGAACGTATAGCACGTCAAATTCAAGCAGGAGGTGTGTGTATTAATGATTTTGGTTTGTGTTACGTCAATCAGGACTTACCTTTTGGCGGCACTAAGTATTCCGGCTTTGGTGTTATGAATGGCCGTGATGGGTTGCGTGCATATACTACGCCCAAAGCAGTTTTGACAGATCGTTTCTCCTTGGAGATTCCTCCTGAATTGTTTCCTGTTTCTCCTCATGATTATGAGATCAGCAAAAATTCAATGCGATTATTATTTGGCCGTGGAGTGGGGTTAAAATTGACAAGTCTATTTCACCTAATAAAGTTGTCTATTTTGTCGCGATTTAAAAAATAGAGTCTCTAAAAAAAGACAATAAGTCCATCAATGTTTGTGTTTTGAATATCGAGGAAAATTAGACATGAGTACATATTTATCAACAGGTATTATCCAGATTTTGATATTTACAGGCGTGCTAATGGCGCTGATGCAATGGCTGGCAGTCGTTAAAATGCCAGAAGCCCGGCTACGTACGCCCAAACCGAACAAAGTTACGTTCAAAACCAAGGTTATTAATGTTATTGGGAATTCTGCTGTAGCAGTGATGATGCTAGTCAGCATTTTATACATCGGTGGTGATTATTTGGTTTACGCTGCGAGTGATGAAACCTCGGGCATGACTATTTTTGGAGAGATGCTTGCTGTTTTGTTGGTGTATGATTTCATGTACTATTTTGCCCATAGGGCGATGCATCACCCAAAGGTAATGAAACAAGTGCATGGTGTACATCACTATATTCGCTATCCTACAGCATTTGAAAGTATCTATGTTCACCCGGTGGAGGGGATTGTTGGTATTGGTTTGTTAATGCTTTCTTTGGCCTTGTTGGGACCTATCTCAGAGACATCTTTTCTCGTTGCATTTTTTATCTATTCTTGTGTGAATATTTTGGTGCATGCCAATATCAGACTTAATCATCGTATTTTCAAATTGGCGAATTACTGGGCTGTTCGTCATGATATTCATCACGGTACCCAGCTTAATAAAAACTATGCATCAATATTTCCATTTTTCGATCAGTTTTTTGACACAAATGCAGTGCAAGAGGAGAAAAAATCATGAGTAAGAAACGTCTGTTAGTTACCGGTGGTTGTGGTTTTATTGGAAGAAATTTAGTTGATGGATTTTGTGATGCAGGCTTTGAGGTTACCGTGTTGGATTTTGGTGGAAAAGCCTTTCGTGATGATGTGAATTTTATCAATATGGATATTCGTGAAAGACAGAAAGTTATTGATGTGTGCGCGGGTATGGATACTATTGTTCACAATGCTTCTATCGTACATACAAAATCGAGTTTGTCTGATGTTGTTTGGTCTGTAAATCATCAGGGAACGCTAAATATTATTGAGGCTTGCAAAACCCATAAAATTCCAAAATTAGTATATATTAGTTCAGCCTCAGCAGTGTATGAAGGTAAAGATATCGCCAATGGTAACGAGACATTACCTTATTCAACAATATCTCAAGCAGCGTATGCGGATTCAAAAATAGCAGCGGAAAAAGACGTATTGGCATTTAGTGGCTCTGCTAACACCGCATGTTGTGCAATTCGACCCCATGTGGTGTTTGGGCCGGAAGATAATCGTTTTGTACCCGCTATTATTGAAAAAGCCAAAGCCGGAAAGCTAACAAGAGCCATTGGTGATCGTGATAAGTTGTCTGATTTCACGTATGTTTCAAATTTAATTGACGCGGTTGTTGCAGCAGAAGAAGCATTGGTTTTGGGGTCTGCCGTAGAAGGGCAGGCTTATTTTATTACCAATGGTGAGCCTATGGCTTTCTTTGACTTTATTGAAAAGCTATTGATCGACATGGGACACCCTAAGATTACCGGGAAAGTCCCTTATTGGCTGGCGTACTCTGTTGCTGCAATTGTTGAAGGTTGGGACACGTTGAAAGGCGGAAGTTTTAACGAAGCAGGGCTGACGCGATTTTCAGTAAAATATATGGTTACTCACCACTATTACAGCATTGAAAAAGCGTATAAGGACTTTGGTTGGAAGCCGGCGGTAAGTTTGGCTGAAGGAATTACCTTAACGGTTAATGATTTGAAAGCAAAGGGCATTAGCATCTAGCAAGTATAACTCATATTGAGAGGCGCTATTAACCGTCTTTCTGTATGAGTAGAGGGGTGTCGCCTTTACGAGTGGTAGTTTTAAATAGAACCAATATAACTTACACATAGTTCCAACAGATAAAATACAATCATGCTGGCACTAAGGCCTGCGGCGATTACTTTTGTAATATCCCAGCGAGTTGTGGGTTTTTCATCAATGAAATAAAAGATCGGAAAGCTACCAATAAAATAGGTAGTATAAATGATTGATCCATAAGCTAGCATAGCTTCCATATTTTCATAGTAGAAGCTGGTGGCCATTAATGGATTTGCCATTGCTTTTGTTTCTACCCATGCCCAGCAATAGCCGATGGTAAAGGTCAATGGCATAAATAATAAACCAGCTAGAGGGATGCCAGAATTCATGATGCGCCGTAATAATATGATCGCCGTTGTGTGATATGTCATAAAGTACGCGTGGGTGTAGAAATACATAATGACGGGCACGGGCTGGTTGGAATGACCTACCAGTGTGGCATCTAGCGTTGTGGTTGCATTTGGATAGTTATAAATCATACCCAGTACATCAACGAAGTATTCAGATCCTATGTAGTTTCCGAAAAAACCAAAGATAAATATATAGAGGTTTGCTTTGAACCAGTAGCTGTTTAACACTTCGTCAATAAATGAAGTGTTATTACGTCTTCTTGTTCTAGACAAAGATACGATAAATGGCACTAAGAATAGCGGCAGAGCTATTGAAGCTCCATGAAGTAGCAATGCAATGTCTCCCCAGGTTTTATCCCAACCCGTTAGCATCATAACCGCCATGGATAACATCCATATCGGGCTGTAAATGAGGAAAAATCGCTCCGCCCACGCTTTGTCTGGGTTCTCAGAAAACCAACGGTTATTGTGTGCGATTTTTTGATATGCCAGACGTTTTTGTTTTTCTGTGTGAGTTGATTCGGACATGTTATTTTCCTGTAGCAGCAATTTTTATCATGGCCATGAAGTTTCTAAATTTTTCCATCTTGCTTATCTCAGGTCGCAGTTTTCGGTGTCCAGGCAGTAACACGCCTTTTGCTTGTAAGTGTATTTTCTCTTTGACGACAGGGGATAATATGCCGGCACCAGCGAGTTCAAAAAAAGTTGCTTTTGCATTGCCCAAATCGAAAAAATCACGTTGCCATTTCCATTGGTAATTACCAGCGTATTCGAACCACGAACCACCAATGCCGGATATTTCATAATAGGTTCCGTCTTCTCGCTTCCAGGGAGTACGTTGTTTCCAAAACCCGATAACAGTGCCACGTACTTCGTCAATAATGATGTCGTGATAAGGATACTCCCATTCTTCGAACCCTTTCATTTGATAGCCTAGTGCGATGTCGCAGATTTCCTTTCTACCGTTAGCCACAAACTCCTCGTTAGGGCCGATATTCCAAGCGTAAACGGCATCTTCGGTATAAAGTGGTCCAAGGTGCGTGGTCCAGTCTGCCGCTTTCTCTGCGTCTTTATTGGCCTTTAACCAGCGAACAACCATTTCTTCCATTTCTTTTCGCTTAAACCCTGCGTTTTCTGGGTTTGAAATGCTTGGAATGGTTCTTTCTTCTACGATATTTGAGCCGATTTTTGAATCCATATTATTCAGGCTAGTGTTCATGTGGTATATCCCTTAGTGAGAGCGTTACATCTCATATTATTTTGATGCGCTGTTTGTTGTTATTGTTATTGCTGCATTGGGGCAGTGTCTTGCTGCACATTGTGCTTTTTCTAACATGGTGATTGGCGGTGTAGCGCTTGTTACTGTCGCTAGGTTGTTAGATATGTTGAATAGTTCTGGGGATTCCGCTGCACACACTGCATGCCCCTGACATAGTTGAGTGTCTATGGAAATATGAAAGTTGGTGTTGATTGTTGATTCCATTTTTTCTATCGTTTCTGCCACCAATGTGAATTGCTCTTCCTTTGCAGGTGCGGCGGGGCATTGCGAGGGAGCTTCTTGCTGATCGCCTGCCGTTCCATGTTTGCTAGTGAAGGCGTCGGCTGTTCTGCGTTTGTAGCGAATTTTACAGGGTGATTTTGGTTGAACGATCATTTCCCTATAGTCATCAACATAGGTCTCGGGAGCATCGATAAATTCAAAGGTATATTTCCGAAGTAAAATTGAATAAATGGCTTTGATTTGAAACATCGCAAATGCATTACCTGAGCATTTGTGCTTTCCGCCGCCAAAGGGTTGGTAAGCCATCAGGTTCTTATCTTCTTCTCTGCCAGGGGTGTATCTGTCGGGGTCAAATAGTTCAGGGTTACTGAATAAATGGCCCATTCGATGGGTGACAGGTGGGCTAGCCCAGACCATGTCGCCTTTCTTAATGTGATGACTTTTGAAATAGAGATCTTCAGCAACCTGTCTCATCAAAACAATGAGAGGAGGGTGTAGGCGTAAGACCTCTTTTAAGGTGTTTTCTAGTTTTGGTGTCTCGCGCAGGCTTTGAAACGTTACATTCCCGTCATACCCCAGAAGAGAGTCCAGTTCTTGTGTCACCTCTCCCATATGACGTGGGTTTTTAAGTAACTCAAGTAATACCCATGCAGAGGTACCTGAACTAGTGTGGTGTCCTGCGAATATTGCGGCGACTAACATGCCAGCGATATCGTTACTTGAAAGCCGGCTACCGTCTTTGTAACGCGTGTCGATTAGCATTTGAAACATATCGGAATGTTTTTCGTTAGACTTTTCGCGTTTTTCAATGATCTTATGCACTAGCTCGTGTAATCGCACCCTCGCCCTGTCGCGTTTTCTAAAGGATGGGATGGGTAGGTTGGGGAAGCTGTAGGCAAGAGCATTGACGCCTTTTTCTAGGTCGTGATAAATGTCGGCAAATTCATGGGTTAGTTCGTAGCGAAATTCTTTGCCTAATAAACAATGCGT
>MAAC01009554.1_pt1 | contig 20118 bp, 17 predicted proteins | sample 1115981 | NCBI WGS metagenome assembly MAAC01 (sample SAMN04961126, study PRJNA320927) | seawater metagenome | isolation source: sample BD02T64 sea water enriched with oil for 64 days | place: USA:Gulf of Mexico | collected 2013-07-27
AAGCATGTGTTTGAGGCCAAGAAGCAACAGGCCGCGCAGCGTAAAAAGCAGAAGCAAACACAAATTAAAGAAATGAAGTTTCGCCCCGGTACCGATTCGGGCGATTACGATATCAAGATGCGCAATTTAGTGCGTTTCCTTGAGAATGGCGACAAAGCAAAGATCACCTTACGTTTTCGCGGACGTGAAATGGCCCACCAGGAATTGGGTATGGAGATGCTTAAGCGCATCGAAGCTGATCTGGAAGAATTGGGGAATGTCGAGCAATTTCCAAAAATGGAAGGCCGGCAGTTGACGATGGTCATCGCTCCCAAAAGCAAGAAAAAGTCCTAAGCAAGTCCTGATTTATTCGGCACTTCTTAACTGATCGCAATCAGCCTTTTGGCAGGCTGACCGACAGTCTTTTTCTTTTATTTAACCTCTATCGAGGAGTAATCTAATGCCAAAAGCAAAGACGCACAGTGGTGCGGCGAAACGGTTTAAAAAAACCAGTTCAGGCTATAAGCATAAACATGCTAACAAAAGCCATATTCTCACCAAGATGACGACAAAGCGAAAGCGTCAATTGCGAGGAACCAGCACTTTAAACGCTGCTGATACCCCCGCCGTTGACCGTTTGCTACGTACTTAATCAGACAGGAGGATAGAACATGCCACGAGTAAAACGAGGTGTAACTGCACACCGTCGTCACAAAAAAGTTCTCAAGCAAGCCAAAGGTTACTACGGTGCTCGCAGCCGTGTTTATCGCGTTGCGACCCAGGCTATTACCAAAGCAGGTCAGTACGCCTATCGCGACCGTCGCGTTAAGAAACGTACTTTCCGCGCGCTATGGATTGCGCGTATCAATGCTCAGACTCGCGTAGAAGGTATGCGCTACAGTCAGTTCATTGCCGGTCTTAAAAAGGCGGGAATCATGCTTGATCGTAAAGTGCTGTCAGACCTGGCGATTCACGACAAGCCAGCGTTTGCGCAAATTGTTAATCAGGCTAAAGCTGCTTTAGCTTAGACAGTTGCGTTCCGGCCTGGCCGGAAACTGATTGAGATCATAAAAAGGGAAAGGGCCAACGCTCTTTCCCTTTTTACTTAGCGCGACCGAAACAATTTACATTAGCCCCAATCTATAAAATAAGCTGAGTAAGGTTACGTACTTAGTTTAAGGACAAATCATGGACAATCTTCACACCCTGGCCGACGAGGCAGAGCTATCTATAAAGGCGGCTGACACAGTCGTAGATCTGGACCAGCTTCGCGTCGAGTATTTAGGTAAAAAGGGCAAAATTACCGGCATGCTGAAAACCCTTGGCAAGCTATCAGCTGAAGAGCGACCGAAGGCTGGTGCGGTGATTAACGAAGTTAAAGTTGCGCTACAAAATACCATCAACGCCCGCCGGCAAGAGCTCGAAGCCGCACAATTACAGGCTCAGCTCGACAGCGAGCGCATTGATGTGACATTGCCGGGTCGCAAGAGCGAAGTCGGTAGCTTGCACCCGGTGACTCAGACCATGGCGCGCATCGAAGAATTCTTCACCTCTGTCGGCTATCGGGTGGAGGAGGGGCCAGAAATTGAAGATGATTATCACAACTTCGAAGCCCTGAATATCCCCGCCCATCACCCAGCCAGGGCGATGCACGATACCTTTTATATCGACCCCACTACGGTGTTGCGTACTCACACCTCGCCGGTTCAAGTGCGGACGATGGAAAGACAACAGCCGCCGATTCGTATTATTTGTCCGGGCCGCGTTTATCGTTGCGACTCCGATTTAACCCACACGCCGATGTTTCATCAGGTAGAAGGGTTGGTAGTTGATAAGAATGTCAGCTTTGCCGATCTGAAAGGCACTGTCGATCAATTCTTGAAGGCCTTTTTTGAGGCCGACCTGGCGGTGCGTTTTCGCCCGTCCTATTTTCCCTTTACCGAGCCCTCGGCTGAAGTCGATATTCAGTGCACCAACTGTAAGGGCAAGGGCTGTCGTGTCTGCAAGCAGACCGGTTGGCTGGAGATTATGGGCTGCGGAATGGTTCATCCCAATGTTTTCAGCCACAGCGGCATTGACCCCGATCAGTACACTGGCTTCGCTTTTGGTATGGGTGTTGAGCGTCTGGCCATGCTGCGCTACGGGGTGAATGATTTGCGCCTCTTCTTTGAGAACGATCTTCGCTTCTTAAAACAGTTTTAATTTCATCAAGTTATTTAATTTTATTTAAGTAAATCCGAGAATAAATCACAATGAAATTCAGTGAATCCTGGTTGCGCGAACTGGCCAACCCCGACCTAAACTGCGATGCACTTATCGCCCAGTTGACCATGGCCGGTCTTGAAATTGACGGTGTCGAAGCCGCGGCTAATTTTGAAGGTGTTGTCGTTGCTCGCATCGAATCTGTTGCTGCCCACCCCAAGGCCGACAAGTTGCAGGTCTGTCAGGTTAATTGCGGCAGTGGTGCGCTTGTACAGATCGTTTGCGGTGCGCCCAATGCCCGTGAAGGTTTGGTTACGGCCTTTGCCCAGGTCGGTGCGACGCTGCCCGGCGGTATGAATATCGGTCAGGCTAAACTGCGTGATGTTGACTCCTTTGGCATGCTTTGCGGTGGCGATGAGCTGGGGCTGAATGAAGATACCGGCGGCATTATGGAGCTACCAGCTGATGCGCCCGTGGGACAAACCCTGAATGAATTTTATGGCCTCGATGACCAGATTATCGAAGTCGACTTAACCCCCAATCGCGGTGACTGCCTGAGTATTCAGGGCCTGGCACGCGAGGTGGGTGTGCTCAATAAGCTTACGCCCAAATTTGTACAGACCTCGGCAGCAGCGGTGAGCGGCGAGCAAAGCGTGTCAATTGGCATCTCCGCGACCAGTGCCTGCTCCCACTATGCGGGTCGAGTGATTAGCGCCGTCGATATGAGCCAGTCTTCACCCCTGTGGATGCAGGAGAAACTGCGGCGCAGCGGTATTCGCTCTATCGACCCGGTTGTCGATGTCGGTAACTACGTCATGCTCGAGCTTGGCCAACCGATGCACGCCTTTGATCTCGATAAGTTGTCGGGTGCTATTGATGTGCGCTTTGCAGAAGACGATGAAAAGCTCGTCCTGCTCGACGGCGCTGAAGTTGAACTTAAAAACGAAACCCTGCTGATTGCCGATAAAAACGGCCCGCTGGCAATAGCCGGCATTATGGGTGGCAAAGACAGCGGCGTAAGCGCAGCGACAAAATCTATCTTTCTTGAAAGTGCTCACTTTGTCCCCCTGGCACTGGCGGGTAAAGCCCGTGAATACGGTCTGCACACAGACGCTTCTCATCGCTTTGAACGCGGTGTCGATACTCAGTTGCCGCTTGTCGCTCTTGAACGTGCAACGGAGCTTTTACTGCAGATCGTCGGCGGACAGGCCGGCCCTGTGACATCTGCCGGTAGTGCGCCGCAGGTGGGCACTGAGCGCATAATTACTCTGCGCAAAAGCCGCCTGGTACAGCAGCTAACTCTCGAGCTTGCCGACGATCTGGTCAGCGATATGTTGACCCGTCTGGGCCTCGACGTAACTCAGCCCTGCGCTGATGAATGGCTGTGCACCGTGCCAAGCTGGCGTTTCGATCTGGCCATTGAGGCTGATTTGATCGAAGAGGTTGCCCGCATCTACGGTTACAACAACCTGCCCGTGGCAACCATCAATATGCCCCTCGAGATTCAGCCCACGGCCGAGGCGACATCCAGCCTCGCCGATATTCGCCAGCTGCTGGTGAGCCGAGACTACCAGGAGGCCATTACTTACAGCTTTGTTGACCCGACAATACAGAGCCAGGTTAACCCTGGTGTTGCCAGTGTCGATGTCGCGAACCCCATTAGTGCCGACATGGCGGTGATGCGTACTAGCTTGTTGACGGGGTTGCTCAGCACCGTTAAATATAATTTAAATCGTCAGCAATCTCGTGTGCGAGTGTTTGAAAGTGGCTTGCGCTTCGTGAAAGAGGGTGGTCAGCTGAGTCAGCAAAAAATGCTCGCCGGTGCGATTACTGGTACTCGCACCCAGGAGGGTTGGGCAGACCGGGCAAGTGAGGTCGATTTTTACGATATTAAAGGCGACGTCGAAGCAGTTCTCGACTTTTGTGGCACCGCGACCCAGGTGGAGTTTGTCTGTGCTGAACATGCCGCGCTTCACCCCGGACAAACTCTGGCGCTGGTTAACAAACAGGGTGAGACCTTCGGCCATATTGGCAAACTGCACCCAAGCCTACAGCAGTCACTGGGCTTAAGTCAGCCGGTGTATATTTTTGAGCTGGTGCTAGCCGAAATCATCCAGGGCCAGATAGCAGCCTTCGATGAGATTAGTAAATACCCCGCTGTGCGCCGTGATATTTCCCTGTCTCTGCATCGCGATGTGGTTGTTAGTGATCTCATTACAACGGCGAAAGCGAGTGCTGGAGAGTGCCTTATTGACTTAAAGGTTTTTGATGTCTATGAGGGGAAACACGTTGAAACTAATAGGAAAAGTGTCGCCATCGGCTTGACCTTTCAAGATAAATCACGCACCCTTAATGACGAAGATGTGAATGCCGCAATGGGTGCCGTTATCAAGGCACTTGAAAGCGATCATGATGCGAATTTAAGAGGGTAAGGATGTCAGCATTAACCAAGGCCGATATTGCCGAAATGCTCTACGAAGAGCTCGGCCTTAATAAGAGAGAGTCAAAGGAAATTGTCGAATGCTTTTTCGAAGAAATCCGACTATCTTTAGCTGAAAATGAGCAGGTCAAAATATCTGGTTTTGGTAATTTTGATCTGCGCGACAAAAGTGTCAGACCGGGCAGAAACCCCAAAACAGGCGAAGACATCCCCATTGAAGCGCGCCGCGTCGTCACATTCAAACCCGGGCAAAAGTTAAAAGTGAGGGTAGAGAACTATGCTGGAAGCGAGTAACAACAGCGAGCTAGCGCCGATCCCAAGTAAACGCTACTTTACCATTGGTGAAGTGAGTGAGCTTTGCGAAGTTAAGCCTCACGTATTACGTTACTGGGAACAAGAATTCCCCAGCCTAAGCCCCCTGAAGCGCCGTGGCAATCGCCGTTACTACCAGCGTCAGGATGTACTCTTAATTCGCCAGATTCGCTCCCTGCTCTACGACCAGGGCTTTACTATCGGTGGCGCCCGCCAACGCCTGGGTGGCGAGACAGTGAAAGAAGAAGCCACGCAAATCCGTCAGATCATCAATCAAACCGTCAGCGAACTGGAAGACGTATTGAGCATGCTCAAGGTCTAGCCTTTATATTGCTCAAACCCTGTTGTATAAGCACTTTTTACTTGCTTTCAAAAGGTCATCAGGTAAGATGCTCGCCTTGTCTCAAAGAGGCAAATATCGGAGCGTAGCGCAGCTTGGTAGCGCACCACACTGGGGGTGTGGTGGTCGTCGGTTCAAATCCGGCCGCTCCGACCAAAACATACTGAGAATTAGTCAGTTATAAGCCTGCTTAAACGCGGGCTTTTTTATGTCCAGGTTTTACTAAAGAGGAATTGGGGTGCTTCAGCAATGGCCAGGTTATTTCTGTGCTGGCTGCGGAGTGCTTTTAACCCATAATCAAATCTAAATCGTGTTTATTGGCTGTTCGTAATTCTTTAATGGTAAGGGCATATTTTTCCAGTCGAATATCTTCTTCGGTTCTGGCTTTCCATACGGGTACCTGAGTAGGCAATCTATTTTTATCGACGGCGACAAAGACCATGATGCAGTGCATAGCTTTTTCTAGCTCAGTGCTCGTGGTGTCCCCCGCGCTAAGATTTACTGCGAGATACATGCTACTTGTGCCGGTATAAATGACTTTTGCGTTTATTTCGATAAGGTGGCCGACGCTGATGGGTTTACGAAAGTTAATATTGCCGACAAATGCGGTAACACAATAGTGGCCGCTCCAGCCTGTGGCGCAGGCGTACCCGGCTTGATCAAGCCACTTCATCGCAATACCGCCGTGCACGTTGCCGCCAAAATTTGCATCCGTCGGTTCGGCAAGAAAGCGTAAGGTTAGTTCTCTTTTACTAGCGTCCATGTTTATCCTTTTTCACACGCCGCAACGGCTTGTAATTTTCCAGTTTTGAGATTTGTTAGTCGGGGTTTTTGTTGTTGTCCACTGCTACTATTTCGACAACTCTTACACAGTTACGGCCATCTTCCTTCGCCCGGTAAACACCTTTATCAGCTTGGCTAATAAGGTGGTTTTGTATGGCTTCGCTATCGGCAAAGCCTTGTTGGTCTTCTTGCCAGTAGCTAACACCGATGGAAACTGTGAGCTGAAAGTTCTGATTGTTATCATTGGCGATATCGACGTGACTTATTTTGTCGCGAATTCTTTCGGCAATTTCTTTGGCGTGGCTGAGGTCGCAGTCGGGTAGCATGACGGTAAATTCTTCGCCGCCAAAACGGGCCAGCACATCGGATTGTCGCAGCAGTGGGCCGATGGTGTCCGCGACACAACGCAGTGCTCGGTCGCCGGTTAAATGGCCGTGTAAGTCATTCACTGCTTTAAAATGGTCGATATCAATAAACAGGCAGGAGAGGGGCTTTTTCGAACGCTTTGAACGGGCGATTTCGGTGGCCAGGGCCTGGAAGAAAAAGCGGCGGTTTTTGGCTCGAGTTAGCAGGTCAACCAGGCTGAGGTGTTTGTAGCGCTCCTGGTTAATAGAGCTTTCAATACAGACGCTGATCATCGTTCCAAGGTGTAGCAAGAACTCCCCTCCCAGCCCGGGGTGGAAGCGCTGCTGGTCACGACTGCCCAAATGCAGGCTGCCGATAATATGGTTACCTCGGCGCAATGGCAGCAGGGCGACGCTCTGGCTCATGCCGGGGCCGAGTTTGGCAATGTCATGTTGCTCATTGCTGAGGATCAGGTGAATGTCACCGGAATAAAGCGCTTTTATTTCGCTGATGGAGTCCGTGTAGATAAGGTTTTTATAATTGAGTTGACCGTATATTTCAGAAATTAATTGTTGTGTTTCTTGCTGTGGGTCGAGTAAAAACAATTCGACTTGGGACAGTTTTAATTGGCGTTTAAGATCTGTCAGTATGCGCCTGATCAGTAGCTCGTAGGAGTTGGCTTCGAGGAAGTAGAGTTCCAGCGCATAGAACCTGTCCTGCGTTTGCTGGTTGTAGCGGGCACTTTCGAGCAACTCTTTGATGGTTGTTTTTAACTGGTTATTTTCATCCGTCAACGAACCTGTATAGACACGCGAGGCCTGTCGTTTTGACAAGGGCGATTTATACCTGCTCGAAAAATGCTCTCGCTTGTCGAATTTATCCATAGCCCAGCATAACCAGTGACAACGTGCTTTTCAGCGCGCCAGTAAAGTAATTGATTGAAGCATAAGTCGGCCGCCGAAACAGCATAAGTGGGTCAATCAGTTGATATATAGATCTTGGGGATGACGGTATCAGGTCATGAAGGGTAGTTTAACAGCTTGTTAATGTGTGCTTACTTGATTTCCCCCTGTGTCTAGCGGCGAATACTTTTCTATACTCAGACGCTTGATCGCGAGTAGACCGGGATATCATGTTGCTACGACATATGCCGATAATGGGAAAAATTTCATATCGCTCCATGGATGGAGGGCTAAATCATGAAGGATAAACCAACCCCCCCGCGCTATATCCGCAGGTTTGAGCAACTGAGTAATGACGACGTTGCCCTTGTTGGCGGTAAGAATGCTTCACTGGGCGAGCTGTATCAGCAGTTAGTCCCGGCGGGCGTCAAGGTGCCTAATGGCTTTGCAATTACTGCCGAGGCTTACCGCTATGTACTTGAGCAGGGTGGTGCTTTAGAGGCTTTGCGCGCGACGCTTGCCGAACTCGACCCGGATGATATTGGTTCTCTATCCACCTGTGGCGCACGGGCGCGAGCGATTATCTACGATGCCGGTCTACCCGCCGATTTACAGGTTGAAATTATTGCGGCCACTGCCCAGCTACGCGATCAGTACAGCGGCGAGCTCAGTTTCGCCGTGCGCTCGTCGGCCACGGCAGAGGATTTACCCGAGGCCTCCTTTGCCGGCCAGCACGACTCCTTTCTTAACTTACGTAGCGATGAGCAGTTAATCGAATCCTGCCGCCGCTGCTTCGCCAGCCTGTTTACCAATCGTGCCATTCACTATCGTGTCGATCAGGGCTTTGACCACTTTTCCGTAGCCCTGTCGATTGGGGTGATGAAAATGGTGCGCTCTGACCTCGCCGCCAGCGGTGTGATGTTTTCCATCGATACCGAAACCGGCTTTTCCGATGTCGCTTTTATCACCGGGTCTTATGGCCTGGGTGAAACGGTGGTGCAGGGAGCGGTCGCCCCCGATGAATTTTATGTGCACAAGCGAACCTATGAACAAGGTCATCGTGCCGTGCTGCGCCGCAGTCTGGGCAGCAAGCGCGTGAAAATGGTGTATGCCAGTGCTGAGGTTAAAACCCAGGCCACCGAGACTATCGACACTGAGCTGGCCGAGCAAAAGCGTTTTTGTATTGACGATAGCGATGTTCTGCAATTGGCGGGCTACTGCATCAAGATCGAAAACCATTATTCGGCAAAGGCAGGCAGGGAAAAGTCGTCCGTGGCGATGGATATGGAATGGGCAAAGGATGGCATCGACGGTGAGCTGTATGTCATTCAGGCGCGGCCAGAGACAGTCGTCGCCCGGCAAAGCAAAGCCGTATTAAAGCAATATCAGCTCGGCAGCGAGCGGGGTGAGGTTGTCACCCGAGGTCGGGCGGTGGGTACATCGATAGCGACGGGGCGGGCGCGTATTATTCGCCACGCCAGTGAGCTTGAGGACTTTCAGCCCGGTGAAATTCTGGTGTCGGGCATCACCGCCCCCGACTGGGAACCGGTGATGAAAACGGCCGCGGCGATTGTCACCGACAGTGGTGGACGTACCTGTCACGCCGCGATTATCGCCCGCGAGCTGGGCATCACCGCCGTGGTTGGCACCGGCGATGCGACGACGAGTATCGAAAACGGACAGGTGATGACCGTCAATTGTGCCGAGGGTGATCAGGGTGTGGTTTACGATGGTGCACTCGACTGGCAGGTGGAAGAAACCAATATTGCCGAACTGGCTCGACCGAAAACCAAAATAATGGTCAATCTCGGTAATCCGGAATTAGCCTTTAAAACCAGCTTTATTCCCAATGACGGCGTTGGCCTCGCGCGCATGGAATTTATTATTGCCGAGTACATTAAGGCCCACCCCATGGCTTTGTTGTACCCGCAGCGTGTCAGCGACAATCGCCAGCGCGAAGCCCTGCAAAGCCTGACTCAGGCCTATGCATCGCCCAGTGACTATTTTGTTCAGCGCCTGTCGGAAGGGGTGGGTACCATCGCCGCCGCCTTCTATCCGAAGCCCGTTGTGGTGAGGATGTCCGATTTTAAAAGTAATGAATATGCCGCTTTATTGGGCGGTGCTGACTTTGAGCTCGACGAAGATAACCCGATGATCGGTTTTCGCGGCGCCTCCCGTTACACCCACCCGGCCTATGCCGAGGGCTTCGACATGGAGTGCAGGGCCATGCTGCGGGTGCGTGAGGCAATGGGTCTGAGCAATGTAATTTTAATGATCCCCTTTTGTCGTCGTATCGACGAGGCGAAAGCCGTGCTGGCGGCGATGGCGCGTAACGGCCTCAAACGCGGTGAAAATGGCTTGCAGGTTTATGTGATGTGCGAAATCCCCAACAACGTAATTTTGATCGATGATTTCGCTCAGCTGTTTGACGGCTTTTCTATTGGCTCTAATGACCTCACCCAGCTCACCCTGGGTGTTGATCGCGACTCTGAAATTGTTGCCTTCGATTTTGACGAGCGCGACCCCGGCGTAAAACAAATGATTCGCCTCGCCGTTGAGGGTGCTCAGCGCAATCATCGTCACTCGGGTTTGTGCGGGCAGGCGCCGTCGGATTATCCCGATATGGCAGAATTTTTGGTCGAGCTGGGTATCGATTCCATCAGCCTGACGCCGGATAGTTTGATTGCCACTACTCGATTGGTGCTTGAGGTTGAGCGTCGTTTAGGACGTTAAAGCAGAATGGCTTCTATCAGTCCCCGTCATAAATAGTCGTGCAGTGTGAGACACTAAGCGGATGAAACTCCTGTTCCGTCTCTGTCTATTAACACCTTTATTACTGCTTCTTGGCGTGCTCGCTGTGCTTGCAATGTGTATTGAGCCTTCACCATTGGTGGCTGAGCAAGCTCAGTTAAGTCCCGCCAATATTGATCGTGTGAAACAACTTTTACGCCAACATAAGCCGGGTAACTTACTTGCCGGTGAGACGAATAGTATTGCCCTGAGTGAAAAAGAGCTCGATCTGCTAGCCAGCCATTTACTGCATCGTTTAAACGCCACTGGCGCTGTGCTGAGCATTAAACAGGGCTTGTTGTCGCTTCGTAGCAGCTGGAACATATCTGCGTTTCTGCCCTATAAACAGCAGGCCCCAAGCTACCTTAATATCGAAACTGTTTTGGCGACTCGTATTGGAGGAGCAGGTTTACATAGCGTAAATATTCATTCCCTAAAAATTGGCCGAATTGACATTCCGACGGTATTTATTCGAGCTTTGGTGCAGTTTTCTCTGGCTCGTCTGGATTCGCTTCCCGATCTGCGGGATGCATTTACCGTCATTCAGACAATTGACATTCGTGCTGAGGATGTTGCTTTAACCTATCAATGGCAGGAAGGTCTGGCGGAGACGATACGAGGCGGTTTGATCACCAGGAAAGAGCGTCAGACCTTGGCCATTTATCAGCAATTTCTGGTGGCAGAAGTTGATCGACAGGGTAAGAATTTAACATTAATCCGCTTATTTGAAGCGGTATTTCGTTTCGCGCAAGATCCTTCACAAACAGCTGATCCGGTTATGGAAAACAAAGCCGCGATTATCGTACTGGCTGCTTACGCTAATGGTGGTGGCTTGAGTACCTTGCTTCCAGAGGCACGTCATTGGGCAAAGGCCCGGCGTGCCAGGTTGCGATTAAACGGCCGGCACGATCTGGTTTTGCACTTCACAGCATCTGCTGCACTGGCCGTCGCGGGCGGCGGGGCAATGTCGAATGCTATTGGTCTGCGTAAGGAGCTGGACGATGCCAGCAGCGGCAGCGGCTTTAGCTTTAAAGATCTTGCCGCTGATATGTCGGGAGCGCGTTTTGGTGAACTTGCCGTAGCGTCTTCTGCTTCGGCAAGCACGTTGCAAAACCGGCTGGCAAAGGGTGAGGGTGATACGCTGTTGATGGCAGGCATTGATGGGCTTGAAGAGCGGCTGAACAAAGCGCAATTCGAGCATGGTTACGGTGGCCCGGGTGATAAACGATATGAGCAGGAAGTGCGAAAGATAGACCAACGGATAAATAGCTTGGCTTTGTATCGTCGTAACTAAGTCACTAACAGCCGTAAAATAGAAAGCTAGCCTTTCTTTATTCTCTTAGGACTACGCTGCTATTGTTAGCAGTGCTAATTAAATACTTGGCTAACTATAAATAAAAAAAAGGAATAGAAAAATGCCCAAACCACCACTACTTAATCACACTGAAATCGACCAAAGCCTGGCGCTATTAAATACGGATGCTCTTGCACCCTGGGTTGTTGCTGATGGCAGGTTATCGCGGCGCTATGAATTTAAGAGTTTTATTGATGCCTTCGGTTTTATGACACAGGCGGCCATCGCCTGTGAGGTGATGTGTCACCACCCACGCTGGGTGAATGTCTGGAATGTCGTTGAGATTGATTTACTGACCCACCGTGCCGGTGGCATTACCCATCTAGATTTTGACCTGGCCGGGCAAATGGAGCCGCTGGCGAAAAAGCTACTCGCCTAACTTTATTCGCCCAGGTTTGACTTGCCTAAGCTTGATTGGGAGGTAGTCTATTGAGCGGACTTTATTGAATAGCGCCCGTAGTTCTCACTCGTTTTGAGCCTTGCACTGGTGCTGACTGTGTTTCTGCAAGTCGGGCTTGCTGGCGGCTATCGATTATATTCTTTAGGGCGATTAACAGCCCGGTTACCAGAAAAGCGCCGGGGGGCAGGATCATTACCAAAAAGCCGTAATTGTCGCCGAACAGCTGTAAACCCCAATTGGCGGCCATGGGGCCAAATAGTAGATCCATATTAGCGAACAAAGTGCCGCTGCCAATAATTTCCCGTATCGCGCCCAGCACCAAAAGCACGGCACCAAAGCCCAGGCCCATCATTAAACCATCGAAGGCGGCGGGCAGTAGGGGCTGCTTGCTGGCAAAGGCTTCGGCGCGGCCAAGAATGGCGCAGTTGGTAACGATCAGCGGAATAAAAATACCGAGGATTTGATACAGCTCGAAGGTGTAAGCCTTCATCAGCATTTCGGTGCAGGTGGTGAAGGTGGCGATAATCATTACAAAGGCTGGAGTGCGAATGGCGTCGCTCACCTGATTGCGAATCAACGAGACCGTCATATTTGAGCCGATCAGCACTGCCATTGTCGCCAAACCGAGGCCGAGGGCATTCACGACTGAGCCAGTGACGGCGAGCAGGGGGCAAAGCCCGAGTAGCTGCACCAGCGCGGGGTTGTTGTTCCACAGGCCATTGCGACTTATTTCGCCGTAGGATACATCGCTCATGGTGCGTCTCCCGTACTTTCTTCTGTTCTAGTACTTGTAGTGTTTACGTTTGCTGGATCTGCGCTTGCTGTGTCCGTGCCCGCTGGCACACTGTTGGCACCGGCTTTGATGATACGCTTTTTGTCTTCGCCAAAATAGTGGAGTGCGCGCTCCACCTGGGCCACTACGGCACGGGGCGTAATGGTTGCCCCGGTGAACTGGTCAAAATCGCCTTTGTCTTTTTTCACTTTCCAGCGGGTCGCAGGTGGGGAGCCGAGGGACTTGCCATCAAAGCTGAGTACCCAGGGGCTTTTTTTCAGCTCGACCTTGTCGCCCAGTCCCGGCGTTTCGCTGTGGTTGAGTACCCTGACGCCAGCGACACTACCGTCCAGATTAATACCGACAATCATAGTGATGGCACCGCTGTAACCGTCCGGTGCCACGGCGGGAACAATGATCGCGAATACTTCGCCAGCTTTGCGCGCCAGATGTAATTCGCCGCCTTTTTTCAGGCCGAGTACCGACCAGTAATGCTGGGGGATAGCCAGTGTGTCGGTGAGTATGTCGTTGTCGTGGCGCTCTTCGGGAATGATTTCGAGCAGGGCTTTTTGTGCGGCGCGGCGTTGTGACTCGGCAATTTTATCTTTGGTGCCGAGGTGGGTGCCGGCGAGTAGCAGGGAGGTGATGAGAGCAAACAGGCCGAGTATCCTGCCATTTAAACCCATTGATTTTTCGAGTTGGCTGCCCATCTTAATCCTCCTTCGAGCGGTGGATGATGGTGCCCGATTTGCCGTGGCCGTAGGTGCGCGGCGGTGTGTAATAGTCGATAAAGGGCGCGGCAAAATTCATTAGTAACACGGCAAAGGCGAGGGCATCGGGGTAATTGCCCCAGCTGCGGATGACAAATAATATGACGCCAATCAGTGCGCCGTAAATGAGTCGTCCCCGGTTGCTGGTAGTGGAGGTCACCGGGTCGGTGACAATAAAAAATGCCCCGAACATGGTGGCGCCACTGAGCAGGTGGAAGATGATGGAGCCATCACTGGCCGAGCTGCCGCCATCGTAATTAAACAGTGCCATCACCGAGAGGCCGAGGAGCATGCCGATGGGCGCGTGCCAGGTAAAAACCTTGCGCGCCAGCAGGTAAATACCACCGATCAGGAAGGCAATATTGACCCATTCCCAGCCCAACCCAGCCCAGCGAGCCTGAGAAAATTGCGGTGTTTGCTGGTAAAAGTGATCCACTAACAGGCTGCTATTGTGCTTGAAAGCATCGAGGGGGGTTGCTGCTGTAAAGCCGTCAACACCGCTGCCAGAAAAAACGATTTGCAGGGAGGAGAGAAAGTCCGGTCCAAGGGCGCTTACACCATCGACCATTAGTCCCGTCGGGGCGACCCAGGCACTCATTTGCAGAGGAAAGGAAATCAACAATACGACATAGCCGATCATCGCCGGATTAAAAGGGTTGTAACCCATGCCGCCGTAGAGGTGCTTGGCGATAATAATCGCAAAAGCCGTACCGGTGACGGTCAGCCACCAGGGTGCCAGTGGTGGAAGAGCGAGACCGAGTAATACAGCGGTGACCAGAGCACTGTAATCACGCAGGTAAAAGCCGATGGGGCGATTGCGCAATTTGAGGATGGCCGCTTCACAAGCCAGGGCAGTAACACTGGCGATAAGAATATTGAGGATGCTGCCGATACCAAAAAAGCTGGTGAGCACAATTAAGCCGGGCACCGTGGCGACCAGTACTTGCTGCATCACCCACTGTGTTGAGCGGGGGCCATGGGCGTGGGGTGAGCTGCTGCGACCGAGGGCCATTAGCTGTTTTCCTCGGTGGTACTTGCGGGATTTTGGTTTGGCGCATTTTCAGCATCAGTCAGTTTGAGTTCGGCCGTTGCCAGCTTTTCCACTAGCGTCGCCACCGCATTACTGAAAGCGTCTATCTGTTCACTGCCCTTACTTTCAGCTTGCACCAGTCGAGCCTGGGCTTTGTTGAGGCGATTTTGCAGAGCGTCACGTTGCTTTAGTAACTTTTGCTGAGGTGACATTGATGCTTGTTCGGCGGCATTCTTTTGCGCACGAGCAATGGCGGTGGCGGCGCGATCCAGACCGGGGTCATCTGTGTTAGCCGTGGCTGTTTCTGTTTGAGGCTTACTTTTGGCGGGCTCTGCTGCTGGCTGGTCAGTATTGAGTGCGGCCAGTTTGTTCTTGGCCTCCTCGTGGCGTAAACGGGCCTGTTCAATGGTAGCTCGTTGCTGCTCTATCTGGGCTAATTTCTCGGTGCTTTGTTCAGCGTTTTTATCTTTATTGAGTACTTCAAGTGCCTGTTCAGCCTTGGCGAGTCGCGCAGCCGTAGTTTCAATGGCTCGCTCAAAGCGCTTGCGCTGATCGGCCGGGGAGGCTTTATTCGCGGCAACCCGGGCCAGTGCCGCCTGAACAATATCAAGCTCGCCAGTGTTTTTAGTATCACCGTCGGCAGGGGTATTCTTTGTCGTGCCCTCTGGATTTTCCTCGGCAGCTTTAGCCTCAGCTTCCCGTTTGGCTTTGGCGGCTTCTGCTGCCAACTTGCGCGCTTCACGTTTGGCGGCTTTTTCTTTTTCTTCCCGCTCGACACGAGCCTGGTGATGTTCAAAGCGTTCGCGGGCACGGTCAGACTGACGTTTCTCTTCGGCGATTAAACGGATTTCGCCCTTAGCAGCCCGGTAATACTGCACCAGTGGGATGCTGCTGGGACAGACGTAGGAGCAGGCACCGCACTCAATGCAGTCGGCTAAATGGTGAGCTTCGAGGCGTTCGTAATTCTTTGACTGAGCATGCCAGTACAGTTGTTGCGGCAATAAGCTAGCCGGGCACACTTCGGCGCAGTGGCCACAGCGAATACAGGCCTGGGCCGGTGGCGGTGCGGGGTTTTCTTCGGCGGTGGTGGCGAGCAGGCAGTTGGTCGATTTAATAATCGGCACACTGGTGTTGGGCAAAGTGAAGCCCATCATCGGCCCGCCCATGACAAGGTTGGGGCAGAGGGCGCTGTTGAATTCGGCCTCAGTCAGCAGGTGTTCAACGGGCGTACCGATCAACACCTCAAAATTACCGGGTTTGTCACAGGCCTTGCCGGTCACGGTGGTGACACGGGAAATCAGCGGCTCGCCGTGACAGATGGCACGGTAAATAGCGTGGGTAGTGCCGATGTTCTGGCAAACAATACCGAGATTAGCGGGCAATTGGCCGCTGGGGACTTCTTCGCCGGTAAGAATTTGAATCAGTTGTTTTTCACCGCCGGAGGGGTATTTGGTGGGAAATTCGACCACTTCAATAGCAGTGGCATTTTCTACAGCAATGCTATTTTGTAGGGCCGTGGCCAGTACTTGCTGAGCTTCGGGCTTGTTGTCTTCTATGCCAATCAAGACTCGCTCGGGATCACCTAAAATATGCGCCAATATGTCGATACCGATTAATATATCGTCAGCGCAGTGGCGCATCAGCTGGTCGTCGGCAGTAATGTAGGGTTCGCACTCGGTGGCGTTAATAATGAGCGTGTTGATGGTTTGCCGGGGCTGCAGTTTAACGGCGCTGGGAAAACCCGCGCCGCCCAGCCCGGTAATACCGGCATCGCGAATCATCGCGATTAATTCCTCAGCTGTCTTTTCGCGATAGTGTGTCGTGCCACTATGTTCAATCCAGCTGTCGTCACCGTCTGTTGCAATCACGATGCAAGGTGCTTGCATGCCCGAGGCGTGGGGCACGGTCTGCTCTTCGATGGCAGTGACGACACCGGAACTGGGTGCATGTATTGGGGCGCTGACAAAGCCCTTCGCAGCGGCGATCATTTGCCCCTTTAAAACCTTGTCACCCACCTTAACCAGAGGCGAAGCCGGCGCGCCGATATGCTGACTCAATGGCAGTATTAAGACATCGGGCAGGGGCACGGCCTGAATCGGGCCGCCCAGTGACTGTTGTTTGTTTTCAGCCGGATGGATGCCGCCATGAATATCCCAAATTTTGCTCATGCGGCGCGATCCGTTGTGTGGTCTGTGCCGCGATCTGTGGCGATAAGATGGGTGCCGGACTGGGCGTGAGTAAAACGTTCAGCAGGCGGGAGCGGTGCTTGCCAATGCCAGTCGCTTAGAGTTTGGGGAACTTCAAGCATATCAATACAGTCAACCGGGCAGGGTTCGACACACAGGTCACAGCCGGTGCATTCATCGACAATAACGGTGTGCATTAATTTAGCAGCACCGAGAATGGCGTCGACCGGGCAGGCCTGTATGCATTTGGTGCAGCCAATACACTCATCTTCGCGAATATAGGCGACGCTTTTTACCTCGGCCTCTGCGCCGTGTTCGGCGTCGAGTTCGGGGGCGGGCACGTCGAGTAAGCTGGCCAGGGCTTCAATCGTCGCCTGACCGCCGGGGGGGCATTTGTTGATGTCTTCGCCATCGACAATGGCCTGGGCATAGGGTTTACAGCCGGGGTAGCCACAGTTACCGCACTGGGTTTGCGGCAGCAGAGCGTCGATTTGATCGGCGAGGGGATTGCCTTCCACTTTAAAGCTGACAGCGGCGTAGCCCAATATGATTCCAAACACTGTCGCCAGCGCGACCAGAGCGATGACGGCGGTGAGCAGGAGTTCGAGGGAGGAGAGTTCGTCCATTATTAAACCAAACCCGCAAAGCCCATAAAGGCTAAGGACATCAGGCCGGCCGTGATCATGCCGATGGCGGCACCCTGAAAGGGCTGGGGCACGTCGGCAACGGCGAGGCGTTCACGCAGTGCGGAAAAGAGGATAAGTACCAGTGAAAAGCCCAGGGCGGCACCAAAGCCGTAAAGGCTGGCTTCAAAGAAGGTGCGGTTCTTTGCAGTGTTCTGCAGAGCCACGCCCAACACCGCGCAATTGGTGGTAATTAAAGGCAGAAAAACCCCTAGCACCCGGTACAGCAGTGGGCTGGTTTTTTCGATGAACATACGGGTGAATTGCACCACGACGGCAATCACCAGAATGAAGGCGATGGTTTTTAAATATTCGAGGCCGAGGGGTTCGAGTATCCAGCTATTCACCAGGTAGCTGGAGATGGCAGCCAGAGTCATGACAAAGGTTGTGGCGCTGGCCATGCCGATGGCCGTTTCGAGTTTATTGGATACGCCCATAAACGGACACAGACCAAGAAACTGCGCCAACACAAAGTTGTTGACGAGTATCGAGCTAACGAGAATAAGCGCGAATTCTTGCATGGGGCCAGCCGTGGTGTGGTTTATCGGTAAGGGCCCTATTATCGAGGATGAGCTTCGCTGCATTCAATAATAAAGCCGGGCGTTTTTAGGCTATTTAGTAATATCTCTTATCGGCTACAGTATATCTTCAAAACACACACGGGGCGTTTGCTCGCCCCGTGTGTTGCTAGGGAGCCTCTGAACAAGTCATGAGCTCGCATCTGGCGGCTAAAATATTCAGCTTCTTCGTTGTAAATCTTCGCAATAGCTCGCTATTACGTGCACTTTGTGCCTCGCCTAGAGCGCCTACTGTTGGTGAATTTAAAGATTTTAGCTCGCCATCTACTTCGCCCAGACTTGTCCAGAGGCTCCTTAGCTTATGTCACCCGCTGACCGGGCTGGGCACCGCTGTCGGGTTCGAGCAGATAAATGCCTTCGTCATCGCCCGCCGCCAACACCATGCCTTCAGAAACACCGAAGCGCATTTTTCGCGCTGCCAAGTTGGCGACCATCACCGTGAGACGGCCTTCGAGCTGCTCCGGTTGATAAGACGATTTAATACCGGAGAACACATTGCGGGTTTCGCCGCCGATATCGAGAGTCAGCTGCAATAACTTACTCGCCCCTTCAACGTGACAGGCGGCAACGATGCGTGCGACGCGCAAATCGACCTTAATAAAATCATCGAAGGTGATTTCGTCAGCCAGGGGTTCGGCGGCGAGCGGTGAGTCGGGTGCGCTTGCTTCTTTCGGCGCTGCAGCGGCAGGTTGCGCCTGTATGCCCGCCTCAACCATGGCTGTGACCTTATCTTTTTCAACGCGCTTCACCATCGGTTTAAAGATTTCGATACGGTGATTGAGCAGAGGTTCGATAGCGCCATTCCATACCAGCTCGTCGTTGAGAAAGGCACTGGCTTGCTCGGCCATACCGGGCAGGATGGGTTTGAGGTAAATCATCAGGGTGCGGAACAGGTTAATACCCAGCGAACAGACGGCCTGTACCTCGGCCTCAGCACCTTCTTGCTTGACGAGTTTCCAGGGCTCTTTGGTGGCGATGTATTCATTAGCGGCGTCGGCAACGGCCATAATTTCACGTACCGCTTTGCCGAAATCGCGGTTTTCGTAGTGCGCTGCGATGACCTCACCGGCGTCGACGGCCTGTTGCCACAGTGCCGGTTCAGCAATACTGGCGGCCAGTGTGGCGTCCCCATCGCGGGTGACAAACTTGGCGCAGCGGCTGGCGATATTCACCACCTTGCCGACCACGTCACTGTTCACCCGTTGAATGAAATCATCGAGATTAAGGTCGAGGTCTTCAACGCTTGAGGACAATTTGGCCGCGAAGTAGTAGCGTAAATATTCCGGCTCTAAAAAATTGAGGTAGTTGCGGGCATTAATAAAGGTGCCTCGCGACTTCGACATCTTTTTGCCGTTGACCGTTAAAAAGCCGTGTACACAGACCTTATTCGGTGTGCGGTAGTTGGCGCTGGTGAGCATGGCAGGCCAGAACAGGGCATGGAAGTTAACGATGTCTTTGCCGATAAAGTGGTAGAGCTCGGCCTCTGAATCCTTTGCCCAGTAAGTATCGAAATCAATACCTTCGCGATCACAGAGGTTTTTAAAGCTGGCCATGTAGCCGATGGGCGCGTCGAGCCAAACGTAGAAATACTTGCCCGGGGCATCGGGTATTTCAAAGCCAAAGTAGGGCGCATCGCGGCTGATATCCCATTCCTGCAAACCGGAGTCGAGCCATTCGGCCAGCTTATTGGCGATTTCTTTCGAGACGTGACCGGCGCGGGTCCACTCTTTGAGGAAACTTTCAAACTCGGGCAGTTTGAAAAAGTAATGGATCGATTTTTTTTCGATGGGCGTGGCGCCGGAGATGGCCGACTTAGGGTCGATTAAATCGGTGGGCGCGTAAGTGGCACCGCAGGCCTCGCAGTTGTCGCCGTACTGGTCGTCGGCCTTACACTTGGGGCAGGTGCCTTTAATATAACGGTCGGCCAGAAAGAGGTTTTTTTCCGGATCAAAAGCCTGGGTGATTTCACGCTCGGCAATGTGGCCGTTGTTCTTTAAGCGAGTATAAATCTCGTTGGCAAATACGCGGTTTTCCTCGGCGTGGGTCGAGTGATAGTTGTCGAAGCGAATCAGGAAATCGGCAAAATCTTTTTCGTGCTCGGCTTTTACCTGTTCTATTAAAGCTTCCGGGGTAATACCCAGCTCCTCGGCCTTCAACATAATCGCCGTTCCATGAGCATCGTCGGCGCAGACGTAGTAACATTCGTGCCCCCGCGCTTTCTGGAAGCGCACCCAGATATCCGTTTGAATATA
>MAAC01010492.1_pt1 | contig 20112 bp, 20 predicted proteins | sample 1115981 | NCBI WGS metagenome assembly MAAC01 (sample SAMN04961126, study PRJNA320927) | seawater metagenome | isolation source: sample BD02T64 sea water enriched with oil for 64 days | place: USA:Gulf of Mexico | collected 2013-07-27
CAAACTTTTTCGCTGTTACTCGGTGACAATGCTGTGATCATTGGCGATAGCCTGGGCCGCTTGTCGCAGTGGTTTTTAGTCAGAGATGCGCAGAACGACTGGAAATTACAAAAAATCAGAGAGCTGGAGAGCTCCAGCAATGCCATTTCGGTCATCGCCATGGAGCACCGCCGCAAAGGCTTTGCCACTGTCGATGCCAGGGGTGAATTGCGCTTGTACAACACCACCGCCAATCGCAATGTATTAACCGCCAATTTAACTGACAGCGGCGCCGCGGCTATCGCCTACTCCCCTCGCTCTAATGCACTGCTGGTCGAGCAGAACAACAGCCTGCAACTCTGGCATATTGATAACGAACACCCGGACATTTCCTGGGCGGCACTCTGGGAGAAGGTCTGGTACGAAGGCTATCAGCAACCTGAATACATCTGGCAGTCCTCTGCATCCAATAATGACTTTGAACCTAAATACAGCCTTATGCCGCTGGCCTTTGGTACTCTCAAAGCCGCTTTCTACGCGATGCTGCTGGCCACTCCGCTGGCCATCTGTGGTGCCATTTATACAGCCTACTTTATGGCCCCGGCAATGCGCAGAAAAGTTAAGCCGTTAATTGAATTAATGGAAGCACTGCCCACTGTGATCTTGGGTTTCCTGGCAGGTCTGTGGCTGGCGCCTTTTATCGAGACCAACTTAGCCGGTATTTTTCTCAGCCTGTTAACCATACCTACAGCTATTCTGGCCTTTGGTTACGCCTGGGCTAATCTGCCAAAAAGACTGCGCAACATCATTCCGCCGGGATGGGATGCAGCGCTGTTAATTCCAGTGGTCGCAATAGCCACCTTAGTGGGTATCAGCGGAGCGCAGTTTGTTGAACAGCTGTTATTTGCCGGGGATCTGCGCCAGTGGTTGACCGAAGAAGCTGGGATTCCCTTTGATCAGCGCAACGCGCTAGTGGTGGGAATTGCGATGGGCTTTGCGGTTATTCCAACCATCTTTACCATCACCGAAGATGCCATATTTTCAGTCCCTAAACATCTGAGTTACGGCTCTCTGGCACTGGGAGCGACTCCATGGCAGACCTTAGTAAGAGTAGTACTACCCACAGCCAGCCCCGGTATATTCTCCGCCCTGATGGTAGGTATGGGACGGGCGGTGGGTGAGACGATGATAGTACTGATGGCGACCGGTAATACCCCGATCATGGATGTCAATATCTTTGAGGGAATGCGCACTCTGGCTGCCAACATTGCGGTGGAAATGCCCGAGGCAGAAGTGGCCAGCACTCATTATAGAGTATTGTTTTTAGCTGCTTTTTCACTGTTCTTGTTTACCTTTGTGGTCAACACCTTCGCCGAAGTTATTCGCCATCGGCTGCGTAACAAATACGGCTCTCTTTAAGTTTAGCCTGTTAAAGGATATTGCAAATGAAAACATCCATCTCCAGCTGGGTTAAATCCGGTTCACCTTGGATCTGGCTAAACGCCGGTGCTGTCGCCATCAGTGTAATAATGGTCGTAAGTTTAATTGCGTTAATCGGCGTTCGTGGTCTGGCGCATTTTTGGCCCGCCGATGTGCTGCAGGCCACTTATAGCCAGGGCGGCAACAGCCGCACTGTGATAGGTGAGATAGTCCAGTCAGAGCAAGTTAGCGCCGTACAATTACGCGACGCGGGCATCGAAGTAGCCGCTGGGGTTGATAGCTTAGAGCGTAAACTACTGAAAACCGGTAACCGTGATATAGGTGGTGTAGATTTCACTTGGGTGCTCGATAAAGACCTTAGTGAGCGGGCCTACCCACAAATGTTATTTACTGCTGAGCGCTACGAGTGGGGAAATTTTTACGGTTTCCTGCGCAGCTTCAAGCGTGGTGATCAGGTCATTGCCAGCTATAACGATAATGCTAAAAGCGCTGATTATTTAGCGCTGTGGGAACTTTTAGAGTTGAGCATCGCTCGCGCCAGCGGCATTAGGGACAAGATTTATAAGATTGAAAAAGACCAGATTGGCACTATCAACCATGAAATGGAGCGCTTGCGTTTAGAGCAGCGACGCTGGCAGTTGCAAGGCATTGAACAGGGACCGAAGATAGACGCTATTGAACTGCGCCGTCAGCAGTTGGATCTGGATTACAAGAAATTAGAAGATAAGCTGATTACACTGTATGGCGATATTAACCGCGACAGCATTAGCGCACAAGTTTCCGATGGACAGATTGTACAGATTGAGGTCGCTAAACTGGTGCGGGTATTTCGTGCCAATGATATGGATCAATGGCAAAAAAGCCTGCACTACTTAGAGAAAATCTGGGAGTTTGTCTCTGAAGACCCCAGAGAAGCAAATACTGAAGGCGGGATATTTCCTGCAATCTTCGGCACAGTGATGATGGTGATCCTGATGTCGATTATGGTCACGCCCTTTGGTGTGGTGGCCGCCGTGTACTTAAGCGAATACGCCAAGCAGGGGTTCACCACCCGATTGATCCGCATCGCGGTTAACAATCTGGCCGGTGTACCCTCGATTGTCTATGGGGTATTTGGCCTGGGCTTCTTTGTCTATATGTTAGGTGGATCGCTGGATCAGCTGTTCTACCCCGAGGCGCTGCCATCTCCTACCTTTGGTACTGGCGGTTTACTTTGGGCCTCTATCACACTGGCGCTGCTGACTGTGCCAGTAGTGATTGTCGCGACCGAAGAGGGGCTTAGCCGTATTCCAAACGCGCTCAAAGAGGGCTCACTGGCACTGGGGGCGACCAAGGCCGAAACCTTATTTAAAGTGATTCTGCCGATGACCAGCCCGGCGATGATGACCGGGGTTATCCTGGCTATCGCCCGTGCAGCGGGAGAAGTGGCACCACTGATGTTGGTAGGTGTGGTTAAGCTGGCTCCGACCTTGCCACTAAATATGAATTACCCCTATTTGCATCTGGATCAAAAAATAATGCATTTGGGCTTTCACATTTACGATGTGGGTTTTCAGAGCCCCAATGTAGAGGCGGCCAGGCCATTAGTGTATGCCACCGCTTTTCTATTAATTTTAGTAATAGCCCTACTGAATTTATCTGCGGTAGCTATTCGCAACAGACTGCGTGAAAAATATAAAGCTCTAGAAGTTTAAACAGTTGCTCTAACCGACTGTGGAGCATGCTCCCCAATACCAGTCAACTGAGCTATATTTTCGTAAAAGATTTAAAGGACATAAAATGTCAGAAGTTAAAACAGCCAAGATTGATCTAAGCTCTATTATCAATAGCCAGAAAGCCCTGCAACTCGGGGATGAGCAAATCATGTTGCGGGCTCGCGACCTGCGAGTCAGCTACGCAGAGAAAGAGGCGCTGCACGGCATCAACATGGATATCCCCAAGCATAAAGTGACCGCTTTTATCGGGCCCTCGGGCTGTGGTAAATCTACCTTCCTGCGCTGCTTTAACCGCATGAATGACTTAGTTGACAGCTGCAACATTGACGGTGAAATACTGCTGGATGAGAAAAACATCTACGCCAAAGATGTTGAAGTGGCCGAATTGCGCCGCCGCGTCGGCATGGTATTTCAAAAACCCAATCCCTTCCCTAAAACTATCTATGAGAATGTCGCCTACGGTCTGCGCATTCAGGGGGTAAAAAAGAAGCGGGTCATCGATGAAGTAGTAGAGTGGTCATTAAAATCTGCGGCTCTGTGGGATGAAGTGAAAGACAGATTACACGAGAGTGCCCTGGGCCTCTCCGGTGGTCAGCAACAGCGCTTAGTGATCGCCCGCACTATCGCCGTTAAACCTGAGGTATTGTTGTTAGATGAGCCCGCTTCGGCACTGGATCCTATCTCTACTTTAAAAATTGAAGAATTAATTCACGAGTTAAAGAAGGACTTCACTATCTTAATCGTCACTCACAACATGCAACAGGCGGCACGGGTATCCGATTACACCGCCTTTATGTATATGGGTGACCTGATTGAATTTGGAGTGACCGACACTATTTTCACTAACCCGGAAAAGAAACAGACCGAAGATTATATCACCGGCAGATTTGGCTAAACAGGAGCTATTACAATGGAAGCGAACACCGAAGGTTACTCTAGCCATATCTCAAAAAAATTCAACGAGGAGCTGGAGCAGATACGCACTGAACTGCTGGCCATGGGCGGCATCGTGGAGCGACAAGTACACCAGTCTGTTGAAGCGCTGTTAACCGGCGATATGCAACTGGCTGAAGAGGCGCTGGCAATTGATATCCAGACCAATCAAATGGAAATAAACATCGATGAGCACTGTACCAGCATCATCGCCAGACGCCAGCCGGCAGCCGGTGATTTGCGTTTGATCGTGGCTATTTCCAAAGCGGTAGTAGATTTGGAGCGCATGGGTGATGAAGCGGTACGTATCTGTCGCCAGACTTTGGAATTGCAGAGCACCGGCAATACTCAACACGGTTTTCAGGAAGTGCGCCATATAGGTAATTTAGTGCGCTCTATGGTTAAAGATGTACTGACTGCCTTCGCCCGCGCCGATGTTGAGCAGGCCTATAAAGTTGCCAAGAACGACGGTGCTGTCGATCGGGAATACCGCTCGGCGATGCGCACACTGGTCAGTTTGATGATGGAAGATCCACGCTCCATCTCCAGCTGCCTGAACGTAATTTGGGTACTGCGCTCACTGGAGCGGATCGGCGATCACTCGCGCAATATGGCAGAGCATATAATCTACCTGGTCAGCGGCCAAAATGTCCGACATTTAAGCCTCAATGATATGAAATCGGCTATGGATAAAGCTAGGTAGAGCCTGCAATGAGAGCTCGCGCACTATTCAGGCACTTAAGTTTCATTGATATGAAGTCGGCTATGGATAAAACCAGATAACGTCTATATAGCCACTGCTGGGGGAGTTTCCTCCCTCAGCAATAGTATTGAGTGACCATACTTCCCTCCCCGCTGCGCCATTTTCCACGCACTTTGAGACCTTTTAACACAACTCCTGCAGTATTATCTCTAAAAAAACTACTCCGGCTTGTCCGCGACGCGCCAATATAGACTAAAATTCTGCTATTGCCCTAACACCCATATTACCTAGGGATTTATAACTGCGGCGCCAAGCGTCAATCAAAACTTGGGTTCGCTGAAAAAACCCTTTACTATGACTGAACACAGGCAGTGGCATACAGTACGCAAGCTGTAGCTGTAATGAATAGATAATATTTACACTTTACACAAGTCTTACCCAGGAGCTTTTTTGATGGATAAATATATCGTCTATGGCGATCTTAACTGCCCTTATAGCTACGCTGTACATCAGAAATTAAAACTGCTGTCGCTACTCGATCAAGTTGAGTTCAGGCTAGTGGAACACGCTCCCGATTTAGGTCTGTATGGCAACCGCCCAGAAATTTTAACCGAGCTGGCCAGCGATGTCTTTGCGGTGCGCTCACTGGCAGAGGAAATACCTCTAGCCCTACCACCGGAGCGGCCTGACAGTCGCTTTGCAATTCTCTGTATCATTGCTGCTCAAGATGTAAACCGACAACAAGCTGAAGTCTTACGCGACCTCTTTTACACGGCTCTTTGGGTAGATGGCAAGGACATATCCTGCCCCAGTGTTATTTTTAACTGTATCGAAAAGGCCGGTTTGCCGGTGGAGTTAGAAGTTGATGAGCACTGCGAAGAGCAGCTGGAGCGCTGGCAGTCGCAGTGGGACAAGAGCAAAGTCGGCTCTAGAATACCGGCCATAGTCGCAGCCGATGACCGCAAGTTGTTGGGCCTGCCCAGCGCCGACGATTTAGCGGCCTTCTTTGCCGGTGAAGAACACAACATACAAAACGACTCAGCCAAGCTACAGCGTTCCTCCAGTTTGCACTCTATCGCTATATTAAGTACCGGGGATATCACTTCTATGTGGGCCCCTCTAGATGCTATTCGCGGCGATTATAACTTGTTGTTACCCGCTAGCATGGAAGAGCTGAAGCAGTTGTTCAACTCAGATAATTTTTCACCCGATCTGGTGCTGTTACACGCCGATGAAAACTGGCATGACCTACTAAGAGGCTACCAGAGCTTTATTGAACGAATGAAGATCAGCTACACACCGATTGCCATCGTCGGTGCCGAAGACGATGACAGCTTGGAGTTAGCGGCTTACGCTGCCGGTGCCGCCGATTACATCCCGGCGGGGCGCTCGGCGGGAATTTTAAAAGCGCGCATCAGCATGATGCTAGACCTGAAAAAGTCTCGCGACTTTCTGGAGCGTTCAGCGCGAATCGATGGTCTGACCGGCATCAATAATCGCCGTGAGTTCGAGAAACTCTTAGAGCAGGAGTGGCGCCGTAGCTCCCGTACTAATCAGAGTCTGGCACTGATTATGTTGGACGTAGATTTCTTCAAACCCTACAACGACAGCTACGGTCACCTGGCCGGGGACTCAGCGCTGAGACAGATTTCAGAAGTGCTGCAAAGCTCTCTGAGTCGCCCCTATGACGCCGTCTGCCGATACGGTGGTGAAGAGTTTGCCATTCTGATGCCGGAAACCAACATCAGTGGTGCACAGAAAGTGGCAGAGCTAGTCCGCGAGGCGGTAATCAAACAAGCTATTCCCCACGATCGCTCCAGTGTATCCGATGTAGTCACTGTCAGTCAGGGGGTCGCCAGTTTTGTTCCCAGTGACTTCAATTCTCCGATGCAGTTGATTCAGGCGGCGGACAAAGCGCTGTACCACAGCAAAGAGACCAGCAGAAACGCAGTGACAATAGACGGTCAATACCGGGAAAACAAAGACAATTTACAGTAAACCCCAGTGCCACTGATACCGCTTAAATTACTGTTCTAAGTATAGTCGGCAAAGGGTGGAAAACGCTGTATCAATTCAGCCCTGCCTAACTCCCTCAGCAACTGAATATTGCGCTGCGGGATACTCTCTGGGTTGGGATAACCCGCCAATAACCGGCTCATTTGCCCCTGGCGAATAATATGTAACATAGGGTAGGGTGATCTGTTGGTCCAATGGCTCATGTCATCAATATCTACCCCGGCAAATAAATACCCGGGATGAAAACTGGCCAACTGGAATTCATCTGCTAATTGCGCACTTTCCAGCAGCCCTTCACACTGCGCCAGTAGATCTAAATAATCGTAAAAATCTGCCACCGCGCTAGGCATGATCACTAAAGTTGTGGCGATTTGTTGTTCACTCGCCTGTGCTATTTTCTCTAATTCGGCCAGAAAAAAGCGCAGTAATTGCTCGCTATCTGACGTTTGCGTAAGGGCGTAGCGCAAGCTTTGCGCTTTGACTACAGGTTTCGCAAAAGGGCACAAATTCATACCTACGACTATCGTTTCCAGCCATTGCTGGGTCAGTGTAAGCTGTTGTTGCGCTGTGTTTTTAGACATTAATATATACTCATATTTACTACTGTATTACCGCGACAGAACTCGCTACTATATGCGCAATAATTTTAGCATGTTCGCCCGCTAGATATACGAATAGATCCGAGGCGGGAACGCAGGCCTCTATGGTTGAGTGACACACTGTACTCAGGAGCTGTCGAACTTTTATCGCTTGTTCTGTAAAACATGTTCTACAGGAGTATTGGTTTGCCCATCAAAGCCGCGTTATCGCAAATTAATTTCGATACCCGCTGGACTACATACAGACGCCCCAACAGCTTGCAAGCCCCGCACCTCTGGCGGCAATGGCTGTGCGATCGCGGCTCTCTCACCGAGCATTTAATCAGCGCCAGTGAAAACCAATTTCGAGTTGCTGTGCAACAGCAGGGGTGGTTTTTACCGAGTCGCTCTGAAGCAAAAATACTCGGTATTAATCAGCGTCAGGTCGCCTTGATTCGCGAGGTCGATTTACTCGGTGGCGATCAGCCTTTAGTTTATGCCCGTACTGTTATTCCGGCCGATACTTTAACCGGCGAACAGAAACAGCTGGCCATGTTAGGCAATCGCTCGCTGGGTACGCTGCTGTTTAGTGATAAAAGCATGCGCCGCGGTAAATTCCAGATCAGTAAACTTAAGTTGCCCTCTGGAGAATCGGTATGGGCCAGGCGCTCGGTTTTTTATCTCTCTGGAAAACCGCTGTTAGTCTGTGAAGTCTTCCTACCTAGACTGGCGCAACTTTGCTACCAGCCACCGCTGCTACCTAAGCGAAGGCATTAACAACTCCTGGAGCTATTAAAACTATGACGTTGCTAAATCGCCTTAAGAGCTACATCGCTCTGACACGCTTTGATAAGCCTATTAACTATGTTATTAGTCATTCTCACCTTAACTAATACATTAGCCATCATTAATCACTCTTGGAAGTATTGATAACTATGACGTTGCTAAATCGTCTTAAGATATACATCGCTCTGACACGTTTCGATAAGCCTATAGGCAGTTATTTACTGTTGTGGCCGACACTCTGGGCGCTGTGGATCGCCAGCGAGGGCAACCCCGATCTGACCTTGATTATTGTCTTTACCTTGGGGGTTTTTTTGACCCGATCAGCAGGTTGTGTGATCAACGATATTGCCGATCGTAAGATAGACGGCAAAGTTAAACGCACTGCCAACCGACCACTAGCCAGAAAGTTGATTTCCACTAGAGAAGCGCTGGCACTATTCACCCTGCTGATGGGCTGTGCCTTTTTTCTGGTACTGCTAACCACTAATAGCATGACTGTGTACCTATCATTTATCGCCCTGGGTTTAGCGCTGCTCTACCCTTTTATGAAAAGGTTTACCCAGTTACCACAGCTGGTATTAGGCGCTGCTTTTGCCTTCGGTATTCCAATGGCTTTTACCGCAACTTTAGAACAATTGCCGATAATTGCATGGCAGCTGTATTTCGCCAAAATCCTTTGGACAATTGCCTACGATACTATGTACGCGATGGTCGATCGCGATGACGATTTAAAAATTGGGGTTAAGTCCACCGCTATCTTGTTTGGTGCTCAGGACCGATTGATCAATGGTATTTTGCAACTTCTGACATTGGCACTGCTGATCAGTGTGGGTCTGAGTGCTAATTTGGGTAGCATTTACTATGTCGGTCTGCTGGGCATGGCCGGCCTGTTTGTCTACCAGCAATACCTGATCAAAGACCGCAAGCGAGATCAGTGTTTCAAAGCATTCCTGAATAATCACTATGCCGGTTTACTGGTATTTGTCGCTATTGTGCTGGACTATTTATCCCGCTAAGTGGCGACTGCTGCGGCAAAACCGACAATTGTGCGGCATTTTTCTTCCCTGTAACATATTTGTCATATTATTGATTTGTAATACCCTGAGAGATAGCAGTAACAAAACAATTAGCATTAGATCAATACCCACCATTAAAACGGTATTTATACGCTGATTTTTTTACCGCGCTCTTTTTATCTTATATGGATTTTGAGGTTGGGCATGGGACAAGTTAAACAGATTCTAATCGTTGACGACGAAACAGCTATTCGGGAGATGATTGCCGTCGCTCTGGAAATGGCCGGTTTTGAATGTATTGAAGCCGATAATGCGCTGACTGCACACGCGTTAATTATCGATGCGAAACCAGATATGGTACTGCTGGACTGGATGATGCCAAAAATGAGTGGTATTGAGCTGGCGCGCCGCTTGCGCAGTGATGCGTTAACGGCTGACATTCCGATTATCATGCTCACTGCCAGAGATGATGAAGATCATAAAATTCATGGGCTGGAGGCGGGAATTGACGACTATATCACTAAACCATTCTCTCCCAGAGAATTAGTGGCACGCTTAAAATCGGTACTGCGACGGGTCACCCCCAAAGGTATCGATCAAGTAGTAGAAGTTGAAGGTTTGAGGCTAGATCCGGTATCACATCGCGCCAGTTCCCAGGGGACAGCACTTGATCTGGGCCCCACTGAGTACCGACTGTTGCAATTTTTTATGTCCCATCAAGATCGAGCCTACTCGCGCACTCAGCTATTGGACATGGTCTGGGGCGGTAATGTGTACGTGGAAGAACGTACCGTAGATGTGCATATCAGGCGCTTACGCAAAGCCCTTGGCGACCGTCATCAGTATTTAATCCAGACTGTCAGGGGTACTGGGTATCGCTTTTCAACCCAGACTCAATAGCAACAGGGGCTTAACACAACACCCTGGCAGCCAAATACCAGCGATACCCATAGAACAGCAGCTTTGTTCCATTAGACTGCAAAGTAGAAATGGCTAGCGGACACTAAGGATATAATTTTAAAAGTATTTAGCTTAAGATGAGCGCCAGTACTTAGATGCTTAGCATGCTGATAAGCACCCTAGCTATTATTCCCCTGAGCCCAGTAATTTTTAACAGGATTTCACTTTGGCAAAATCTCCCTATCGGGCTCTAAGTAGTTTTTTTATCACTGTCGGCGTCGCGGCGCTGCTGGGGTGGATTATTGACTGGTTGGCCTGGAGCCTGGTAATTGCGCTTTTTTTCTGGTCAGTACTGCAATTGCGAGAAAAAAGTAAACTGCAGCTTTGGCTGCAACAGGGACTAAAAAAAGAGCCTCCCGAAGCCAGAGGTGACTGGGGCGAAATTTTTGATCAGTTGTATCGATTTCGCAAGCAGCGCCGACGTCGGGAAAAAGAGTTGCTGGAAGTTATCAGCCGATTTCAACAGTCTTCTGCAGCACTCAAAGATGCGGTAGTTATTGTCGACCCGCAATTGTCGATGCAGTGGTGGAATCGCTCCGCTGAGCGTTTATTAGGTCTAAAGAAAGATTCCGATCACGGTCAACCGCTGTTTAATTTACTCCGCGATCCCCGATTTATTCGCTATTTCCAAAGAGCTGATTACACTGAACCTCTGCAGCTCAAAAGCCCGCACGATGCCAATATCGAGTTACAATATTCGATTACCGAATTTGGTGAATCGGAACGTTTACTAGTCGCCAGAGATATCTCCCACTTAATCAGACTAGAGCAGACTCGGCAGGATTTCGTCGCCAACGCTTCACACGAGCTGCGTACGCCTTTGACAGTAATTCGCGGTTATCTTGAGACCTTTCTCGACCAACCGCTGTCCAGGCCTCTACACAAGGCCATGGGACAAATGCAGCAGCAATCTAATCGGATGCAAAGCTTAGTTGAAGACCTGCTACTTTTATCCAAGCTAGACTCCACTGACATTATTATGGATGAATCTCCAGTCAACGTACCGACGCTGATTTTAACCATTATGGAGTCAGCACAGCACTTAGCGGCTGATAAAGAGCATAATATCAGTGTTGATCTAGCCGAAAATATCGGCCTGTTAGCCAGGGAGAAGGAGCTGCACAGTGCTTTTTCCAACTTAGTTTACAACGCAGTACGCTACACTCCAACGGGCGGTAATATTCATATAAGTTGGAGCTGTGATGCCACTGGCGGCTACTTTACAGTGGCAGATAACGGCCCGGGGATCAGTTCGATACACTTAGACCGACTGACTGAGCGTTTTTACCGGGTGGATGACGATAGATCTGTCAGCACCGGGGGCACTGGCTTGGGCTTAGCCATCGTTAAAAATGTCTTGAGCAGACACCAGGCAAACTTGCTGATCGACAGCACTGTGGGTGAGGGCAGCAGTTTTAGCTGCCACTTCCCGCTTGATACTTTGACAGAGCTATAGAAAGAGTTGGCTATCAGTCACAGCGACAAAGCCAACTGTTAAGCTGCCCTGCTCTTTAACTCAATACCCAGTAGTACTTAGAAGCGCTACTGACGTCATAATGAATCAACTGTGCTCTTCAATCCAGTATAGTGTGGCACCTATTACCGCCACTGGCATCATGATGAAGTTCAAGATCGGCACCATCATGCCCAACTGCACCAGAGCGCCGAACCCCAGCCCGGTAAAACGCTGCTTCTTGAGTTGGCTACGCATTGCAGAAAAAGATACATTGTTGTTATCCATTGGGTAATCGCAATACTGAATTGCCATCATCCAGGCACCAAACAAAAACCAGAAAAGGGGTGCAAACAAGTTTATCCCGGGGATGAAGCTGAGAATAAGTAACAGTATTAAGCGCGGAATGTAATAGGCCAACTTAGCGAATTCTCGACCGATAGAGCGGGGTATGATGGCTAACAACTCTTTAAAGCTTGCATCTGCCACTTCCCTTTTAGAGACCATCTGCTCGACCCGCTCAGAGAGCAGACCGTTGAAAGGCGCCGCTAGAATATTGGCCAGGATACTGAAACTATAATAGACCACCAGTACTGCAGTAAGCGCAAACAGTGGATACAAAATAAACTCTAGAAAAGACAGAAAACCGGGCAGTAAGCTCAACCAGCTATCTATCCAATTGGGCAATTGGTTAAACAACACAGACAACGCTATCGAGAACAGTAATATATTGATGATCAGTGGTATTAATACAAAAACCCGCAGCTTTTTTTCTGCTAACAGCGCTAAACCACGCAATACATATCTTCCACCTTTGACTGGATTACCTATCATCGTTTCTCTCTTGGTTGATCAAATTGTTATTTTTTCGCAGAGCAAAAGTAGCTCTGTTGTTTAAGTAAAAATCTGCAGCTCTCGCCATTTAAATCTTTGTTCCAACAGCCGTCCTTCAGCCATTTTTTAGCTTCTTCAGACATTTTTTTCGAGTAATTGGGTACCCCGTCACAAAAATGCTCACTGCTCGCGGCACCTGCTAAACAGGTCTTGAGAAACACCGCCTGATCCAAAGTGCATTTCGCGGCAAAACATTTTCCCAGCTGCGAAAAGCTCTGTTGCAGACACTGGTCTTGAGTTGCTGTTTTAGCAAACAAACTGCCCATTTGCGTATATTTTTCAGTTTGCTGCTGACGTTCGAGGTTAAAATCGGCCAGCCACTGCTCGCGATTAAGCCAGAATAAAACAGCACTAATTACCGCCCCGAGAAGGGCCACAATCAGCAGAGCCCGCCAAAGTTTCTTTTGCATAGTACTCAGCGCCCTTTTCGAGGCCGATACAGGCCGATCACACAGAGGAAAAAACCTAGCATAGCCAGCAACATTGCACTGTTAACTAAGCGGGTGTTGCCAGCCATAAAAGGCAGCACTGGATGACTATTTTGCATATCACATAATTGCTGCACAGAATCGTAAGACCCGCCTGCAACAAGGCAGTCTTCGACCCGGGAAAGATCGGACATATACAGCCCCATCAATAGCAGACAGGGAGCAATAAGCAGTATCAGGCCAATCTTAATCATGAAATACCGATAGGATTAAATAATGGAACAGATCTGAGAGCACTTGCCCTCAGTCGTAATTTAACAGGTCTGACTAGTCCAGGCTGATGCCAATATTACTGACACCCTGATTACTGGCTAATTCTTTTAACGAGGCAATAAAGGCTTTATCTAACGCGGTGGCGCTTTGTAGACGTTGCAGTACTTCGCCCTGGAATTCTTCTTCCTGCTCAATCAACTGATGGTTGCTGATCAAACGCATTATTTCAGCATCCGACATCTGATCATCACCTTCAGAGACTTCGATAAAGCTGGCGACTGTTTCTCTGGAAACTAGCCCTATCGTGACTGCCTCCTCGTATTCAGTTTCTAAGATGCAGGAGATAGTCGCGTGCAAACAGGTAATTGCATCCAGGGCAGGGGCGGCACCATACATATCGAAGGCGTCTAAGTCGGGCATATTATCTTCAACTTTTTCCAGCTGCAGTGAAAAATTCATCTGCGCACCGCCGGGTATTAAAGACTGCCAGATACCGTCAATAATATTCGCCATCTTTTTGGCATCACCGAACTCCACGATATTGCTGAACAGTGCAAAATTTGGAAACTGCCGTTGCGTCACTGCGATGCAGTAAGCGATCAACTTAGGTTTATCGAGTTCCCGTAACTGCGGTTCTAACAATAAAGTATCATTCATGTAAATCTTCCAATGTGTTATAAAACAGCTTGCGCCAGATGCGCTTAACTTCTCAGAGACATCCGGCAATTATCATACGATTGTCGCATGGCGTATTGTAAAGTTTTTTCCTAATATTGCAGCCAAATATACAATTTTTTACCGATTTTTGGGCTTTTTACAAATATCAGGCTCGCGACACTGGTTGTTTCATCTGAACCAGCACCCAGATGTACCTGACTTGTTCAACAGCCAACTGCTACAATAAAGCTGTTTGTCTCTGGCACAGACTTATTGGTAGGCTCTGCAGCATTAACATTATAAACTATATGGATATAGGCCAACATGCGGTTACTGTGAAACCTGCCGATACGTTATAACTTTTTCTACAGGCTCTAGCACTTAGACATGCAGTTTAAAACCTGCTTCCTATTGCAATAACAATAATTAATGGACGTACCCAGACTTGAACTCTAGTAACTTATTAAAATCAATTGAAAGCGCCCGTGACAAATTAAGAAAATCAGAGCAAAAAGTCGCTGATTTTGTATTAGAGCACGCAGAAGATGTCATTCATATGCGCATTATCGATCTCGCGGCTAAAGCGAATGTCAGCGAGCCCACTGTTGTGCGTTTTTGCCGTGCTTTAGATTACGATGGTTTTCAAGACTTCAAGTTAACACTGGCACAAGGCCTGGCCAGCAATCCAAATTTTGAGCAGTTCACCCTAGATACTGACGACAGTGTCAAAGATTTCCAAAAGAAAATTTTTGATTCTATGATCGGCAACTTGATTAACATTCGAGATCACCTCGAGCCCGCTCAAATAGAACGGGCAATCGATGCGCTAGCTAAAGCCAGACGTATAGAGTTTTATGGTTTCGGTGCCTCAGCTGCGGTCTGTAGCGATGCACAACATAAATTCCATCGCCTGCAAATATCCGCTGCTGCGCACAGCGATCCTCACATGCAAATTATCTCTGCTGTGACCATGAACGAGCAAGATGTCGTGGTCGCTATTTCGCAGACCGGGCGCACCAAAGATATGCTACACACTTGCAAATTGGTGCGCGAAACAGGGGCGACTCTGCTGACTTTGTGCCCTGGTAACACTCCTTTAGCCGACTTGGCCAGCATCTCCATCGCGATAGATTTGGAAGAAGATAAAGACCTCAGTGCCTTAATGTCATCCCGAGTTTTACATTTAGTGGTTATGGATGTACTGGCTGTGGGGGTTGCCATGAAGCTCGGTCCCAGAGTGCTGGATCATTTAAAAACCATCAAGCGCAGCTTGCGCAATTTACGACAAAATGACAAACGTGGCTTTAGCTCCAAGTAAAGCGAACGAATTGCCATGTAGCCCCCTTTATTAGATCAGCAGGCGTGCAGATAAGCCCGGTAAACCTCAGTTGTATGTCGCCAAAAAATGACGGCATTATATTCAGCATTGACATTTATGCTCAATTGAACAATTATTGAGCGACATCTGAATCTGGCTCAACAGCTAATGACAGGTAAATTGTTTATCTGTCACCGGTTTTGACCTATCGTGAGGGGGATGAATCTGATGTTTAGTGATGCTAATAAAAACAATCAACTTAAAACTGAGATCATTGATACTATTATCGGCTACGATGATCGTGCCAAAAATAAAAACAGACAACTGCTGTCAAAACGTATCTTAGTAGCACGTCGCGCTATTGAAAAGCACCATGAAAAAAAAGAACTTAACGAAAACTTAGACGATTACTGGCCCGGCCTCGAAGCCGAATAGAGCGTGTAATGCCCAGCACTATCGGTAATCCAAGTAAGCTATTGGCAAAAACCATGGTTGTTTTTGGCTGTTGCTGATAGCACTTATATCCAATACTAATATCCCAGCTAATCTTCAGCGACCTGTCCCGCACCTGCTATGGTGTGAAATACCCTTCCAGCAAAATTGCAGCTTAACAATGCCGTCTTATATCTGTCATCGCCCAGTAATATAGCTGCTCTATTGTAACAGCTGAGAGTTTCAAACTATTAAGGAATGCCACTATGTCGATAGATATTCAGCAACCAGAGCTCGGCCTTGAAACAGAGATTTTTAATGCTTTCGTCGGTCATAAAGAAGATGAAAAACACCAGCGTAAAAAACACAAGGCGAAGCGTCTGTTTGCGGCTAGGCGAGCGATAGAAAAACATCGCGAGAGACGCGAATTAGCAGAGCATTTAGAAGATAACTGGTTGTATTAAAACCCTTCTTAACTAACATTAGGGTCGGTTATCTTGACCCTATACCCCCTGGGCATAGTAAGATAATGCCCAAGGCTCTTATACACTTCACTGCGCCTATATTAACCACTAACAGCGCCTAGCACCTATGCCATAAACAATTATGGATTCTTGCATGAGAGGCAATAATGACCGATATTTCATTATTGATGAACCTCAACTTATCACTATTACTAGTACATTAAGCCGTGATCAGGAAACAGAGACCGCCACAATCAATCTGAATTACAGAGAAGTCTGCTGTGATTTACCGGACTCTGAGCAGGCACTAGCTTCAAGGCAAATTTATCAACTGGCTCTTACTGCGTAGAAAAATACCACCAGCAGTACTTAGCTAAAGCAGCCCGGTGGCTGCTGCGGGCATGGCGGTACCCGCATCAGTTCCAGCAATATAAAAAACGTCCCTTGTACTGATCAGCGCGAAGCGGGCAAAAGCCTGTCGTCAGACTATAATTTTTGCAGCGCCTGCTGTACATCCGCAATCAAGTCTTCGACATCTTCTATACCTATAGAAAAGCGCAGTAAATCACTGCTAATGCCCAAGCTTTTACGCAGCTCCAAAGGCACTGAAGCATGAGTCATCGTTTCGGGGTGATTAACCAAAGACTCCACTCCCCCCAGGCTCTCCGCTAAGCTAAATACTTTTAGATTCTGCATAAACGCAGCGACGTTGGCAAAATCGGCATTTAGCCGCACACTGACTATCCCGGAGAACCCTTGCATTTGCGCCTTGGCCAACTGATGTTGCGGATGACTCTTTAAACCCGGATACAGTACTTCACTGAATTCAGGTAACTGCTGCAGAGCCTCGGCGAAGATTTGCGCATTACGCTGATGTACTTGCATACGGATCGCCAAGGTTTTGATACTTCTAAGCAGTAAAAAACAGTCTATAGGAGCGTTCACGGCACCGGCGGCAAATTGCACAAAGCGCAATTTTTGATAGAGTTCCTCATTATTGAGCATAAGAGCGCCACCAATGATATCGCTGTGCCCGCCAATATATTTAGTCACACTGTGCATCACTAAATCAGCACCTAAAGCCAGTGGCGACTGAAAAATAGGCGAGGCAAAAGTATTATCGACCGCCAAAATCACCCCTTGCTGTTTAGTCAGTGTGGCCATAGCGGCAATGTCTATGATCTTTAGCAACGGATTGGTGGGTGATTCTAGCCAGACTAATTGAGTATTATCTTTAAAGTATTTCTGTAATTGCGCCGGGGCAACTGTCATATCGACAAATTCAAACTCAATATCGTATTTAGCATAGAACTGCCTGAACAAACGTCCTGTTCCACCGTATACATCGTCGCAGACCAATACATGACTGCCTGGCTCTAACAACTGTCCAACTGCCTGGATAGCCGCTAACCCCGAGGCAAAAGACAGTGCATTTTGTGCCCCTTCCAATGCCGCCAGTGAAGTCTCCAGAGCATCTCTGGTTGGATTACCGGCACGACCGTAGTCATGGGTTTTTGGCTGGCCCGGAAAATCTTGAACATAAGTAGAAGATTGAAATATTGGCGTCATTATCGCCTGATGGGTAGCATCTGGAGATACCCCGGCATGTACACATAAAGTTGATTTATTATTGAGCTTGCTCATAGCTGATCCTCGGCATGAATGAATAGTTCATATATTAATTGATCATCCCTTAAACATTGTCTCTATCTCTTAAGGCAATAGCAGTAATTACATGATATCGTGCCAGTTGAGCAGTCCTTAATGGGATAAAATCTCATTTTCAACTCGGATTTAGAATTTTCGGATTTCAGTCATGCAGGCGACATTAAAATTAAGTAAAGCAGAGCGAACAATGCTGAAACTGCTGCAAGCGGATGCCAGCTTATCTATGGAAAATTTGGCGCAACAAGTCAATCTATCGAAATCCGCCTGCTGGAGACGCTTGCAGAACCTGATTGACCAAGGCGTTATCACTCAGAAAGTGACACTGTTAAATCAAAAAATGCTCAACTTAGACTTAACCGTTTACATCTCAGTGCGCACTAAACAATACAGCGAACAATGGGCAGAAAAATTTAAAACTTTAGTGAGGGACATACCTGAATTATTAGAAGTACATCGCATGACCGGGGACAGAGACTATCTGTTAAAGGCAGTCGTCACCGACATGTCAGGCTACGACTTATTGTTTAAACAACTGAGTAAAGCTGACCTGATCGATATCAGCTCCAGCTTTGTGATGGAAACCATGAAACAAACAACCCAGCTACCGTTAACTTACATCGCCGATAACTGAACAGCATCGACAGCGCCGGATAAACTATTTCGAACTGCCCAGTATGATGCAGCGCTAGTGGTGCCATATCTTAGGCTACCACTTACTGTTTAAACAGCTGAGTAAAGAGGACTTATATCACCAGCAACTAATAGGTGTCGACAGCTTTAAAGAAATGATTGCGGCACATAGATTCGTAACTGTCATTGCCACCTATCACCACTTGTTCACCCGCTTTTACCACTTGCCCTTGGCCATCGCGTCTCACCACCATAGTCGCTTTGCGTCCGCAATGGCAGACAGCCTTCAGCTCAGTGAGCTTATCGGCAATGTTCAACAAGCGCTTACTGCCGGGAAATAATTCTCCCTGAAAATCAGAGCGGATGCCGTAACAAAGTACCGGTATATGCAGAGTATCTACGACTTTTGCCAGCTGATCTACTTGTTCTCTGGATAGAAATTGTGCTTCATCGACAAAAACACAATGCAGCTTTCGCCGCGCATGATCCTTGCTGACTTGCACAAACAGATCCGTATTATGCTCAAAAATACTGGCTTCAGCCTGCAGGCCAATGCGCGAGGCAATCACCCCCTTTTGTACCCTCTCATCTATCGCCGCGGTAAAAAGTAGCACCGACATCCCCTGTTCCGTGTAATTGTGGGCGGACTGTAATAGTGAGGTGGATTTGCCGGCGTTCATCGCCGAGTAATAGAAATACAACTGAGCCATCATTTACCCTAAAATCAGAGAACACACAAAAGCTTATTGAGCTGTCTATATGTTACAGATATGAAAAAGCTCATCATAACACGGCTGTCATATACTGCTTCAATCACCTATAAAAACCTCAATCAATGCCACTATTTATCACGCTATCTTTTACTTACTGGTGATGCGATTTTGCAAAGAATGTCGGCTAATAACTTGTTTTGTCTAAATAGCAGCTCTAATATTAATAGTACTGATACTAAATATTTCTTACCCAATTGCACAGGGAATGTGCAAAGTAAGAAGCAGGGCCTGACAAGCTCTACTACAAGGAGTCGTTTGTGCAATTATTTAGTTTTGTGGGCACTAAGCTGGCACATTTTTTAGCAAAGCCCCATACCAATGACGATTTATTCTCAACCAGTAATCCTGAGTTATTGCAGAGAACCTTGCGCAAGGGAGATATTCTACTGATCGAGGGCACCAGTCGCTTCAGTACCAGTATTAAATTTTTTACTCAGTCGACCTGGTCTCACGCCATGCTTTATATCGGAGATCACTTAGGGGAACAGCGAGATACTGATTTCTTATCGCTGCTGGAAGTCGATATAGAAGCAGGGGTGCGAGCCGTGCCGCTGAGCATGTATGCGGATCAACACAGCCGTATCTGTAGACCCATAGGCTTGTCTGAGAGCGAGATAAACCAAGTTCTGCAATTTGCCGTTTCCAGAATTGGCAATAGCTATGATCTAAAAAACATCTTCGATCTGGCTCGCTACTTGATCCCCACCCCCCCAATACCCTCTAGATGGCGCCGCAAAGCTCTATCTCTGGGCAGTGGAGATCCCACCAGAGCCATTTGTTCATCGTTAATCGCCCAGGCATTCCAGTCTATTCGCTACCCGATTCTGCCCGATGTTACTTATGAAAACCCGAGTGACTCAAAGCGTATCAGCACCTATAAAAAAATGCACCGGCGCCGTGACCCCAGCCTTTTTGCCCCCAGAGACTTCGATGTTTCTCCCTACTTTGAAGTCATAAAACCCATAGTACAAAACGGCTTTAACCATCACAGCCTTA
>MAAC01009842.1_pt1 | contig 20107 bp, 14 predicted proteins | sample 1115981 | NCBI WGS metagenome assembly MAAC01 (sample SAMN04961126, study PRJNA320927) | seawater metagenome | isolation source: sample BD02T64 sea water enriched with oil for 64 days | place: USA:Gulf of Mexico | collected 2013-07-27
ATGCAAAAAGCCAGAGGCCCCACAGGCCGCCCCACCCGGGCCGCCTGTGCCATTACAGATTCGGGCACTGGGGTTTCGAGCATGCGCTGACAAAAGCGCAAGGCATAATACAGCGGGCGGGACAAGTCCATGACTTCGCCCCGCGACACCAGCCGCTGCCAAAAGCCTTCATCTTCGGCAAAGTGGCGCAGCAAGGTATCGAGGTCCACTAAATCCCGCGCCCCGTGCTTAAACTCATCGTCGTGAAATAAATGGGTCGCGCTGTGCAGCACCATATCTTCCGGACACAGCACATAGGCATTGGGGTAGTCATCAACGGCAACTGCCGCTGTAAAGAGCTGCGCTGAATCAGGCTTTAAGCGTGCCGTATGCGGCAAAATCGCATGGTGCAGGTCGAGCAAGGTGTGGCGCTTCAGGTGCTGCAAGGGGGGCAACTCATGCATCCATTTGCGATAGTATTTGTCGTCATAACTATCGGCCGAGGCAATCCAAGCCTGCACCTTTAAGAGTTTTTCTGCCGCATCGAGATTGTCTTTAGTGACCATCAAATCAATATCGCTAAACACCCGCCCCGCCGCTGCGGGAAGCCCCGCTAGTACATAGGCCGCGCCCTTTAACACCACCACCGGGGTTTCGAGCTTGGCCAAAATACCCAGCAAATTACCCAGTTCAAAACGCACCATCGCACTATGGCGGCGCGCCACCCGGCGCGCGCTGAGCAGGTGAGGACGTACCGGCAAGGGCACCGCATCAAACAATTGGTGCTCGGCAACCAGCTCATAGACTCGCCCCAGTAAATCGGCGTTGCGCGCCTGGCGGATAAATACATCCCAGGTCTGCAAGTCCAAATCGGCCATTTGCTGGGGTTTAGCCAACAGTGAAAACAGCAACAGTGCCTGCTTATCCATCGGCAGCACCGGTGCTACTGGCATCAATCAACTGCTCAAGCTGCACGATCACGTCGTCAAGATCGGAGTAGACCAGGTCGTAACAATCGCAGTGGTCGAGTACCTCTTTGAGGGCGCGAAAGCCGAGCTCACCCAAGACATTAAAATTAAAAGACTGATCCGCCAGCTCCATAAAAGAAGCCGCCTTTTGCCGTGGCGTAATCTGAGTCGACGCCGCGGGGGTATATTTTGGAAAAATCAGCAGCCGAGACATGGCTGTCTCGCCACCTCGTTCAACGCTCTCGCGGGGTGCCGCCATATGGGCGACCGTGCCCTTGGCGGTGTCGTGGGCTATCGGCCCGATGATTTGTGTCGGAGCAAATTCACGAATCACATCGATGGATTCATTTTTCAGGCTCACTGGCCGCGGCAGGGCAATCACCTCCCCCGGCTGTTCCAGAGAGATTAAAGCCAACTCATCGGTCAGCAAGCGCCAACCCCTGGCGACCAAGCCCGCACACAGGGTACTTTTACCCGAGCCCGGTGGCGCAGGCATGATTAGCGCCAGACCATTTCTTTCGACCACGGCGGCATGCACAATCAGGTATTGATGACTCTGGGATGAAACACACCAGTTGAGCCCCCATTCGAACATGGCAAAACTTTGCACAAGGGGCAGGGGTTTAAAGGGCGTGCGACCATCCTGAGTGAAATTGGTCTGGGGTCGAAACCAGCGTCTCAGGCCAAAGGGTTGATCCAACCTGACATGAAAGTCGGCAAAGGACTGCGTTGAAACCGGGTAGGCGCCGTACATTAAGTGGATATTGGCCGCGAGTTTATCGAGAGAAGATTGTAGGTTTACCGTAAAAGGGCCGACATCGAAACGTAGGCCTGAGTCTAGAATAAGGCTTTGCAAGGCCTCTTCAGAATAATCGGCAACAATCACGAAACAGACTTTTCGATAAGTCCGAGTTGCTCGAAATGAAGCAGGAAGTTGTTTTTGAGTGTTGTAATGGCGCTATCCACAGGCTCTTCATCGGGGAAGAGGTCTTTAAAAATGGCCTCTTCTTGGAGAGGAGCTACCTGCAGTAGTTCAAGCACTGCAGCGCCCATAGGGCTGATCAGGTGGGTATCACCGGACATCGATTGATAGGCAACTACTGCATCTTCGCCGGGCCAGGCTCCGAAGAAAATGGGGTTCGCCAAATTGACACGCCAGGTAGCCAGGGCTTGCATAAAATAAAAAAGAAAAAGACTAGATAGTATCTATACCACACTTATCGTCATTGAAGTCTTGGATACTACAGTGTGTGTCTGCCCTCCAGGACCCCATGGGTATACATTGCCCTGTATTCACGTCAAATTGTGCATCGCCCACACAAGCAGGGATACACTCACCTTCATCATTTTTAAGTTTTTCTTCGCCACACATTTGATAGTCACCATGCGCATCAAAAACGCAGCCTCGCTCGTTCATCAATTCAAGTGTTGCGTGTAGCTCTTGAGAGGTAAAACTGGCAGTGGTATCAATCACCTGACACACCGCATTAATCACCTGATCGGCAGTCGAGCCATACAGTCCCGGAGCCGCAGAAGCATTTAACAGGGCTGCAACCCAATGGGCCTGCATTGCATGGTTAGCAGTATCATAAGATTCTTTATTTCCATTTACTTTCACTGTAACTTGCAAAATCTCCATCAGCGAACTGGCGTCAACCCCTACTCCTAAAGAGGGAGGGGAACAAATGAAAGCCTGAGTAAAAGTAGTCGCCATCCCGGTAACAGCAGTGGGGTCCCAGGCATCACACTTTGAACTGTTGCCTTTATAGTCATCGTCTTTGCACTTACCGGGAGAATAGCCTGTCGCACCCCAGGCCACCGGGTTATTTTTCCAAAAACCGGGCGTACAGCCATGGCCCTTACCACCATTACTGCCACCACAAGGGCCCGGTAGTCCACCGGGGCTGGACACATTGCCGGAGGTTAAACCAGAAATTGAACAGGCGACGTCACTCCACGCAGGCTTGCTGAGTAGCGACATTAAAACCGGTGAGGCCATGGCTGCCGTGGTAAAACCACGTTTGGACTTATCAATGCCGGCAGCAGTCACTTTCTTCTTGCCACAGCCACCCTCATCGGGTGACAACTCATCGTCTTCTGGAACGCCCCATCCACCACACATTCGATATCTCCCTGACAATTAAAGAAGCCTACAGCCTCAATCACTGGTGCAACCTAATTTGTATTACTAAATCTAAACAAGGGGCGAAGACAATTCGACCCACCTGTCGCTAACGCTGCAAAGCCTGTTCAGGCGCAAGTGTAGCACTACCACAATACCCTCCGTGCCAGTTTGTCCGGCAACTTCGCCCGCCTGTCGGAAATTAGACTTCGAAGGTCTCAGAAAGCCAACGCGCGACTTGTAAAAGCCATAGCTTTGTGAGGGGAGCCACCTTATCAGCTCCCTAAAGGCGCCACAACTGTAACGAGGCATCACTATAGGCCTCTCGATCCAATACCGATTTTATATCGATCAGCAGCCCATCACTCACTAAAAGTCGCGAGAAATCCTCCACCGCTTTGCTTTTATAGGCTTGGTGGGCAACCGCTAGCACCACGGCATCAGCCTTGGGCAATTGTTCCCACCCCACCAGATCAACCCCGTACTCGTCAAGGGCCTCTTCACCATTTGCCAGAGGGTCGTGAACGGACACATCACAACAATAATTTTCTAGCTCATGAATAATATCAATGACCCTGGAGTTTCTCAGATCGGGGCAGTCTTCTTTAAAGGTTAAACCCAGCACAATGACCTTGGCGCCATTCACTTTGCGATCGTTTTTAATCAGCCCTTTAACGGTCTGTTCAGCAATGTACTTGCCCATACCGTCATTGATTTGCCGACCGGCGAGAATCACCTGGGGGTGATGGCCCGCCGCCTCAGCTTTGTAAGTGAGGTAGTAGGGGTCGACGCCAATACAGTGCCCGCCAACCAGCCCCGGACGAAAGGGCAGAAAGTTCCATTTACTGCCGGCTGCTTCGAGCACGTCGAGAGTATCGATATTGAGTTTGTGGAAAATCAACGCCAACTCATTCATTAGCGCAATATTCAAATCCCGCTGAGTATTTTCGATGACCTTGGCCGCCTCGGCAACTTTAAGGCTCGCTGCACGGTGAACGCCGGCATCAACGACTCGCTCGTAGAGACTGGCAACGCTATCGAGTGTTTGCGGGGTATCCCCGGCAACGACTTTAACGATGGTTTCTAGGCGATGCACTTTGTCGCCCGGATTAATTCGCTCGGGCGAGTAGCCAACGAAAAAGCCCGGCGACTCAGACAGGCCATCAGCATCGAGGCCACCCAGCCAGGCCAAGCCCGATTGCTGTTCAAGAATGGGGATACAGACTTCTTCCGTACAACCGGGGTAAACGGTGGATTCAAAAATAACAATAGTCCCCGGTGACAGGTTACTGCCCACGGTTCGGGATGCACCTTCCAGGGGCCGCAAATCGGGGCGCCTCGCCTCATCAATGGGAGTGGGAACCGCAACGATAATCGCCTCCGCCTCAGCAAGTCGAGCGGGATCACTCGTGAATTCTAAATGCGCGGCAGCTTTTAATTCCTCTTTACTGACTTCACCACTGGGATCTATACCCTTGCAATAATTGTCGAGTTTACGCTGATCAAGATCAAAACCAATCGTCTCAACCTGCTTACCAAAAGCGACAGCCAGCGGCAAACCCACGTAGCCCAAACCGACCACGGCAATTTTTTTCATCATTTTTCCTGAATTCAAATCTCGAACTCCCTTTATTTAAGCAGCCAATCAACTGGGCGCGATTATAACGACTCTCACCGAGAGCTAACACCAACAGATTGGCAAAAAAATGTTCACGACGAGCGCTCACCAATGCCTTTAACTTGTACTCACTACCGAGGCTGTTAAGCTCATATTGTATCGCTTGAGCCAAAGGGACGTACTTTTGAATATCGGATTTATAAGCTACCTCGTTGCCTTTGCAGCTTATTTTGCACTACTGGTGTTACTGGTCTTTTCCTGGCGCGGCCGCCAGTTTGGCTCATGGGTGATTCTCGCCACCACCTGTACCGCAGCCTGGGCAGCCATTTCTGCGGCATCCGCAGTACCGACAGTAGAACTTTCACCCTTGCTCGTTCAGGCTTTTGAACTGGCAAAGAATGCCAGCTGGTGCTTCTTTCTGCTTAAAACGGTCAATCACCACGACGCAGAAAGCGCGGCCCGCGACACAACGCCGCTACAAATATCGAACTGGAAGACACTCTTTCTCAGCGGTTTTTCATTGGCTTTTATTCTGCTGTTTATCGTGCCACTGATCACCGCCTACACCAGCTTACCCCTATCCATTTCTCGAGACAGCTCGCTGCTGGTGTGGATAAGCATCGCCATCGCCGGCATGTTGTTGGTCGAACAAATCTTTCGCTATAGCGAACAGGCTGACCGCTGGGCCATTAAATACCTGTGCCTGGGTATAGCAGGCATATTCGCCTATGATTTTTTCCTCTACTCAGAAGCCCTACTGTTTAAACAGGTCAGCCCGAACCTCTGGACAGCGCGAGGATTTGTCAACAGCCTTGCCGTACCTTTGATTGCTATTTCCATAGCACGCAACCCAAAATGGGAGCTGGGCATTCACGTTTCCCGCGACGTCGTCTTTCACTCGGTTACGGTAGTAGGTGCGGGCGTTTATTTACTGGTGATGGCTACCGCGGGCTATTTCATTCGCTACTACGGCGGCACCTGGGGCGGCACCCTGCAAATCGCTTTTTTTGTCGGCAGTGGCGTCCTGTTAGTGATTCTGCTGTTCTCGGGCAATATTCGAGCCCAGACAAGAGTGCTACTGAGCAAGCACTTTTTCAGTTACCGCTACGATTATCGGGAAGAGTGGTTAAAGTTTACTCGCACACTCAGCGCCAGTGAAACCACCGTGCCCGAACGCATTATCCGCGCCATCGCCAATCTGGTCAGTAGTGAAGGGGGCATTCTCTGGGCTAAACAGGACAACGGCACCTACACCGCCCTCGCCAACTGGAATATGCCGGAACCAGGCGCGACCAGGAGCACGGATCTCGAGTCAATGACGGCCTTTGTGAAAGCCAATGCCTGGATCATCGACATTGAAGAATTTCATCAGGATCCTACGCTTTACGCCGGGCTTGCGCTGCCACCATGGCTCACCGAAATGGAAGGCGCCTGGCTAATTATCCCCCTCGACTTTAATACCGAACTCTGTGGTTTTGCCCTGATCAAACATTCAGAAATACACAAATCTCTCAATTGGGAGGACAGAGATTTATTGAAAACTGCAGGGCTACAGGCGGCCAGTCATCTCGCGCAATTTCAAACCGACCAGGCGCTACTACAAACTCGGCAATTCGATGCCTTTAATCGCCTCTCGGCTTACATTGTCCATGACTTGAAAAACATTTTGGCACAGCAATCGCTCATCGTTGCCAACGCCGAAAAACATAAGCATAAACCCGCCTTCGTCGACGATGTTATCTTAACCATCGAAAACTCCGTTGCCCGCATGACCGGTTTAATGGAACAAATGCGCAGTGGATTGAGGGGCAGCCAGCCCATTAATATCGATCTCACACGACTTTTACGCAAGCTCGTCACTGGCCACTCCTCACAATTACCAATGCCTGAGCTGGAAATTCGAACACAGGTTCCCAGCGTTTTTGCCGACTTGGAACAACTTTCTACTGTGTTTTCCCATATCATACAAAACGCACAGGAAGCCACGGAAAATACCGAGCATGTCATCGTTCGTCTTTTCAAACAGGCCGAGCAAATCGTCGTTGAGGTAGAAGATAAAGGTTGTGGTATGGATAAGGCGTTCATCCTCAAGCGCTTATTCAAGCCCTTTGATTCGACCAAAGGCTTAACGGGTATGGGCATCGGTGCCTTTGAGAGTCGCGAGTATATTCGCACCCTTGGCGGCGATATTGACGTAGATAGCACACCCGCCAAGGGCTCACTTTTTCGCATTACCCTACCTTGCCAGGTCAGCAACAAATAAACACAGGGAAAATAAACTTTGAATGGAACCAGCAAACACTTATTAATAGTGGAAGACGACCCCGGCTTACAAAGTCAGATGCGCTGGTGCTTTGATGATTACGAAGTCACCATTAGCGGCGACAGAGAGGATGCCATTAATCAATTCCGGCGCCACCAACCCGGTGTCGTGTTACTTGATCTGGGCTTGCCCCCTGATCCCGGCGGTGTCACCGAAGGCCTGGCCACCCTACAAGAAATACTCTCGATGGCACCAACGACAAAAATTATTATCGTTACTGGCGACAATGATCGTACTAATGCGGTAAAAGCAATCGGCCTCGGAGCCTACGATTTTTATCAAAAACCGGTTGACCCTGAAGTATTAATACTTGTTGTTGACCGCGCCTATCGGGTAAACACTCTGGAACAGGAAAACCAGCAACTGTTGTGTGCCCAGCAAACCATGCCCCTTGAGGGCATCATCGGCGCCAGCCCTCCGCTACTCAAGGTCTGCCAAACGATTGAAAAAATCGCCCCCTCCAACATCACAACCCTATTACTAGGTGCCAGCGGTACCGGCAAGGAATTATTTGCCCAAGCCCTACACAAACTAAGCCCTCGTGCCAAAGAAAAAATCATCGCCATTAACTGCGCCGCTATTCCCGACAACCTGCTGGAAAGCGAATTATTTGGTTATGAAAAGGGGGCCTTCACTGGCGCAGCCAAGCAAACCCACGGGAAAATCGAGCTTGCCGATGGTGGCACCCTGTTTCTCGATGAAATTGGTGATTTGCCCTTTGAACTACAGGCCAAGCTCCTGCGTTTTTTACAGGAACGTGTTATCGAGCGCGTTGGAGGTCGCGTGGAAATACCCGTTGACGTACGCATCATCTGCGCGACACACCAAAACCTGGCACAACATATCGACGAGGGACGCTTTCGGGAAGACCTTTACTATCGAATCAGCGAAATAAGTATTGATATCCCCCCGCTCAAAGACCGAGAGGGCGATCCACTGATTCTCGCCAAAGCCTTTCTCGACAGGTTCAACCGTGAATTCAACAAAGCCATTCGCGGCTTTAACAACGAAGCCATCAGTGCTATTGAGAGTTATGATTGGCCAGGGAATGTCCGCGAAATTGAAAGTAAAATGAAACGCGCAGTGATTATGACAGAGGCCGGACAAATCACCCTCGAAGACCTACAGCTGGCGGAGTCACGCAGAGAACCTCTTCCTCTGAACCTTAAATTAGCGAGAGAAGATGCCGAGCGTAAAGCGATTCAGCGCGCACTCAACCACACCGATAATAACGTTTCCGAAACGGCAAAAGCTCTAGGTATCACCCGTCCCACACTTTACAGTTTATTTGAGAAATACGGGCTTAATTCCAAGTAGCCTCTGAATAAGCCTGAGCGAAGCGGACTGTGATTCAGAGGCTCGAGATCCTACAACAGCGGGCGCACTAGGTGGAGTGAAGAGGGGTTAAAGCCGGGTATCTGGACTAATCCCGAGAGAACATCACTACTTACTCAGAAGCTCCCAAAGCAAGCTAAAAGCACCTAAGTGAATGAAGGCTTAACGAGAGCCTTTTTTAAATAGAACAACTTCAACCGTTTGAATTAAGGTATAGGCATCAAGAAAGAGGCCATGATTTTTAACGTAATACAAGTCATATTGAAGCTTGGACATCGAATCTTCGGCCGAGGCACCGTAGGGGTAGCACAGCTGGGCCCAACCCGTAATGCCGGGACTGACTCTGTGGCGCTCCTTGTAAAGCGGGTTAGCTTGGCACAACTCTTTCACGAACTCAGGACGCTCCGGCCTGGGGCCAATCAGGCTCATTTCCCCTACAAGAACATTCAACAATTGCGGTAATTCATCGAGCCGATACTTACGAATAAACGATCCGACCCGCGTAATTCTAGGGTCTTCCTTTTGCGCCCAACGCGCTACCCCATCTGCCTCCGCATCCGTTTTCATACTACGGAACTTGTGGACATTGAAACACTTGCCATTGCGGCCAACACGTTGCTGACTGTAAAACACCGGCCCTTTACCGCCACATTCCAACAGTATCGCCAAGGCTGTCAACAGCATCAAAGGCGCGCTGAGCACAAGAAGAAAGACACTGACCAGAATATCGAAACTACGCTTGACACTAGAGCGAATAAAATTTCGCTTGAATCCACCAGCATGGATAAGCCAGCTAGGTTGAACGAGATCAAGCTGTATCAAAGCACTCTCTCGCTCAAAAAAATCGAGAGTGTCGGTAATATCGATACCGCTCATACGACAATTTAACAGATCATCTGTAGGTAAACTCTGGCGCCGATCATCAAGGGCCAGAACTATCTCATCAATATCATTGGCCAAAGCATAGGTACACAAACTTTTATCAACCTTGAGAATGCGGCTTTGGTCTACCAGAGATGCCTGATTGCCTTCCGACTCTACAAAGCCGACCAGTTGAAAGCCCCGCATATCTGCTTTACGGCGCAATCTGTCAATAAATAAAGCGTTTTTTCCGGCACCGACGACTAAAACCCGCCGTAATAAAACGCGGCCATCAACAAATTTATAAAACACGGCACGAATTAAAGCCAGACTAGCAACCGAGGCGACGGCGCTAGCCTTCAGCAAGCCATCAGCAACCAAAAGAGAAGGGACAAAGCGGCAAATCACACTCATCGCGATAGCTGCCAAAAACAATGCGGCTATCAAGCGCATCACCAAACCCGACAATCTCTCTCGCTGTCGCGTGTCATATAGGCCCATAGCCACCATAAACAGTACAAAGACAACAGACATCAAGGCGATCTTAGCCCCTGTCTCAACGAGGAAGTCGCGCGTGCCCTCGATGTTAGTAATTAGGAAGTAGTTATAAATCGCAACGCTGACAGTAAAGATAAGCACCAGCTCAAGCAAAGCTAGCAGCATAAACTGAACATGAATATAGTGGCCAAACAGACGAAATTTACCAGTCACACCGCGGACACGAGGAAAACCAAACCCGCCAAGCTCCTCCAGATCCTTGAAGTCTGCTTTAGCAACTAATCCAGCGTCCACCTTTTCCATTTGCTTCATCCTATGTCCGCTCGTATTTTCTTATGCACACCTGTTCGAATAGACGCCAACTTATTGACTGCAACAGCTCTCACGCCGTATCAACAGCGAAAGACTCTACTTCCACCAACAAGTTGGGGGAGGGATTGTCATACAAGTGCATTTTCAATACGAACAGGCTGACGATTAGCGGTCGCAATCCCTGATTAGTGGTTAAACCAAGGGTCCTGGTTTAACACAAACTAACGTCCTTGAGGCTTTAAAACTGGAGCCCCTATCTAAACGACAATTATTAAAATATGCCAAAAGCGCTCAGGACGAGCGCGGCATTATAGACCAACATGGCTTACGAATCAGCAACTATGAGTATTGCGAAAAAATGAACACCGCTATAACGAATAACCACGTTACTTCATAGGGTATCGAAACACACTCGGATGCCCTACGACCCCATAGTGAAGCCTGTAAATTATTTTGATAGACCCTGAAACCCGATTACGGCAACACCCTCATATTCGCAACGTTTCCACTGGGTGGCACCTGAAAAAAGCGCGCCATATAACGACTATAGTCTCGTTCGCCATCAACGTTACTCCATTCAAATATCTCCGGCGACATAGGAGCGTGCCTGGCCAGCAGCCTCTCCCACACCGAAAAGCCACCCACTGTCATGAGGCCTCTTAGGCTTTTTTCAGAGCGCTGAAGCGGAGCCACTTGAGCAGAATCTATACGGAATTGATATCCCATGTCGCAATTTTTGATCGCGACTACCTGAGTATTCATCGTAGCCGTCGCCGTTGTAGCACGCGATTCATCACCACGGGGGAGCTCACCAAATAGCGCCCCCTGACCGAGCTGAGATACCACCAGCTCCTCCTGATCACCACACTTCTGAGAGAGGCAAATCCCGCCTTTTTCAATTGAATAGATATACTCGGCCGCATCGTCTTGATGGAACAAGACCTCACCAGGAGACAGCAATAAGGTCTCAGAGTCGGCACCGATGCAAAAATGCTTCTTTGTTGGAGCAGAGCGGCCAAAAGCCCAATTAAAAACTTTATCAAAGGGTGCCATCATCGGTATTAATTTATCGCCAACGGACTCCACCCACTGCTCCTCAGCCGTGGCATCAAAACCGAGCCGCCCATAAAGCGAAAAAGTTTCTGCACTAGCGGCGCCAAACACATGAGTCGCACCCAGGTCCCGCATGACTGCCGTCGTTTTTTTAAACAAGGCAAAGATAACATTGCGCTTATGTCGCCACTGCCGGTGAATCGCCAGCATACTGCCACTGACAATACACGGGGTCGTACCACTCCCTTCTACAGACTGCTTGATCAGGCCTCGTGTCTGGGTAAAATCAAAATACTTTTCCGGTGCCAAGCCAACAGTAGAATCCCTGTTGACCCGAAATGACGCTATCGCTGTATCCCCATCATAGGCAACCACATTGGCAACTCCCGGCAAGGCATCAAAATTATCAACAATGCGCCCATCACTCGTCGCGCGCTTTTCCGAAAACTTTTCTCTCTCTCTCACATATACGTCATAACGCAGTCGAAAAACATCATCTAGCTCTTTATCTGTACGGGCGACTTTTAATTTAATCGACACGATCCAGTCTCCAATAAATAGATTAAGACACGTATAGCGTGAACATTACTAAGGAAATGGCAACCCAAACCGACTGCCCCTTATGCTGCGTCCATGCAATTGAAGGGGATCAAATCTAAGGAAAAACCAAACGCAAGGGCCACGTACTTGGCTCAATAAGCATTCGATACCCTATAACGACCACCTGTCTGCATAGAGTTGACAGGTGGTCGAACGCTTAGTTCCGGGGTTTTATGAAAATTTGATTCTAATGAGAAGTTGCACAAATATTACTTTGCACTCGCTGAAGTAGCTCGGCAGACCCAAACAGATTCCACCTCAACCGCCAGAAGACATCTGCCCCAGCAAGGCCTCAGCCTCCAGCCTTTCCGGAAACTGTCCCCCATCTTTCAAGAGACGCTTTAATTCGCCGATGGCACTGCTCTTTTGGTCCGCTGCCAGATTAATCAGCACCCGGTGATAACGCATGGAAGCATTATCGGGCGTCTTGCCAAGGGCTTTGGCAATGGCATTTTTCGCGGCATTGAGCTGACCATCGGCCAATAAGGCCATCGCCAAGGTATCCTGAATGGCCGACGCCTGACCATCGATCTCTACTGCTTGCAGAGCATACTCAACAGCTTGTTTAGCATCAGTGTCACGTAAAAACCAGGCCAGGTTGTTTAATGCCACCAAATTATTCGCCTCATGGCCCAGCACCTGCTGATACTGAGCAATAGCCAGAGCTGTATCACCCTCTTTAACATACATATTCGCCAGAGCCATACGTACAGCCACATCCCCTGGGTTGCCATCAATCCAGCCTTGATATAACTCTCGAGCTCCCGGCGCATCGCCACGACTCAGCTTTTGCCCCGCCAGACCTAGTAACGTCCCTGTACCAGGCTTCTGTTGAAAGGCATTTTCATAGATCGCCAACACAGCCTGCTTATCACCTCTCAGCTCTGCCCGTGCAATTTGTAGCTGCCATGTCACCGGGCTCTGCGGCGCCAACTTCTCGAGCTGCGCCAGCTGCGCCTCAAAGGTTTTGCTATCTTTGTTTTTCAGGGACAAGCGAGCCAAGGCAACTCGAGGTTCTATGTACTCGGGTGTAAGCTCAATGGCTTTATACAAGCCCGCCGCCACAAGTTCCTGCCGCCCCGTGCCCTCATGAGCTCGAGCCAACAGGTAATGCCCCGCCGCCGCATCCGGCTTAAGTTGCAGCAACTTTTCGAAGGACGCCTGGGCCGAGTGATAATCCTCTTCCGCCAACTGAGCAAGCCCGGCAACATGCAGTACTTCAGGGTTTTCGCTAGTCTCAGGCAAACCACTCAACACCACCGCCACCTTCTCAGGGCGACCCTTCCCCAGATACAAGCGGGCCAAAATTAAGCGTGGCTGATACGCTGTCGGATTCGCCGACATGGCACGCTCGAGGTAGCCAATAACCGCCTTCTCATCACCCTCCAGCTGCTTTAAAGCGGCCAACTTTATCAAGGCAGGCAAATAATCCTGATGCTGCTCAAGAATTTCCTGATAGTAGCCTTCGGCAACGTCGTATTGCTTCTCCTGCATCGCAAACAAAGCCAGGCTCTGGCAGGCAAAGGGATCGCCCGGCACCAGCTCACGCGCCTTGTGAAAAGCCTCCTGCGCCTGATTTTCGCGTCTAGCCGCCATGTGCACTCGACCCAACAAATTATAGGGTGTGGCAATGTCGGGCTGGCGGTCTCGATAAGCCTCCGCAGCCTGCAGAGCTTTATCCAGCTCATTTTGACGCAAGTAGTTCAACACCAGCAAAATCTCGCCCTGCTGGTTATCCGGGTTTAAGCGCAGGGCCGATTCAATATGCTCAACGCCGCCCTGCTCGCCACCCGCCAGCATACCCGCGCCCAGGCGCATTTGCGCCATCGGCGAATCCGGCTCCAGTTCCGCGACCTCTGACAATAGATCAATCGCCTCATCAGTTTTGCCCTGGCGTAACAGGGCATTGGCCAATAAATTAATTGCCGCCGCATCATTTTGACCCAGGGCCAGCACAGGGCGAATCAGCTCTTCTACCTGTGCATACTCTTTCTCATCCAGACGAATCGTCGCCAGTAACTTTCTGCCCGCGATATTGCCGGGGGCGATCGCGTAAAATTCAGTGGCGTAGGCCGTCGCCTGTTCCCGGCTGCCCTCTAATAAATGCAGGGCCGCCAAATAGTAAAGCACCTGGGGATAACGCCCTTTAGCGGGCAAAGCCTGATCAAAGGCGACCCGAGCCTCGGCCACCTTTTGCTGCTGAAAATAAATCAAACCCTGCACATAGTGGGCACTGGGGTGTTTCGGGGCTCTAGCGAGAAGGTAGCCCGCATCAACCTGGGCGGCATCGTATTGCTGCAGGGCGATTAGCACCAGAGCTCGCTTGAGACGATCGGCAAACTGCGTCGTGCTAGAGGTGGCCGTATCAATCGCCCGAGTGTAGGCCTGCTCCGCTGCTTCCAGCTTCTTTTGCTGCAACTCAAGGTCGCCAAGCAGACTCAGGGCTGGCGAGTAATCGGGATCGATAGTAAAAATAGTGTCGAGCTGCGCGCGCAGTAAAGCGATCTCACCACCCGCCTGTAACAACCGAGCCTTGGCCATTTGCGCATAAGACAGCTGTGGTGCTGCAACGACAGCACGTTCAATCAATTCACCCGCCGCTTCGGCCTCGCCTTCGGCCAGCTCTGCCAACCCCTGGGCAGCTAATAGCGTCGCCAGCGAGTCTGCCGCCAGGCCTTCCACCGGCAACCTCAGCAACTCGTCAAACTTTGCCTGCCGCAGATAGGCCTGCGCAAGCAGGGGCACAACCTGGTCAGTGGCAATATCCAGCTGCCGAGCATGCCTTAACTCTTTTTCGGCACTGGGCATATCGTCCCGGTCAAAATAAATTTTGCCCAGTAACCAGCGCGCCTCGGCATTCTTGCCATCACTTTTTAAGGCGTTTTTAAGCTCGATTGTTGCGGCTGCAGGCTCACCCTCAGCGAGGTAGCGTTTGGCATTATTCAGATACTCGGTAGCTGTTGTAGTCTCACCGCAAGCTAATAAAACAAACCCCATAATTACAATGGCAATAACACGATAAATCCGTTTCATTAATCAAGGTCCAGTAATGGATAAAAAAGTAAAATTATTTCCCGCCCAACAAAGGCAATACCGCTCAAGATAAGGCAAACTACGCTGTACAGCACTGTCTCACTGATTCAAGGCGCAAACTAAAAAACCGGGGCCTACCATCATGGCAGCCACAGAGCCGCGCAATGCACGCCAGCAAGTAAAGTCACCCGCCCGCAAGTTGCGCATACTTTTTATTGCCGAAGCCGTCACCCTCGCCCACGTCGCTCGCCCGGCCGTTCTCGCCACGGCCCTGGATAGCTCACAATATGACATCAGCTTTGCCGTCGACCCGCGCTATAAAGGGCTTTTCCCTGAGCTAGCCGACTTCCACCATGACCTGTGGTCGATCAGCAGCGCACAATTCCTGGATGCCCTCGCCAAGGGTAAACGACTCTACAGCGCGAAGATACTCGAACGCTACGTGCGCGACGACCTTAAGCTAATTGAGGCGATCAAACCAGACTTAATTATTGGCGATTTTCGCCTCTCCCTCTCGGTTAGCGCCCGACTGAAAAACATCCCCTACGCCGCCATCTCCAATACCTACTGGACGCCTTCTTCCCACAATCAGTACAGCGTACCCCAGCTGCCCATGACCAAAGTCCTCGGTGTGGGCCTGTCGCAAATCCTGTTCAACGTAAGTCGCCCCCTGGTGTTTGCAGCCCACTGCATACCCTTGAATAAAGTGCGTAAAAAATACGGCCTGCCCAGCCTCGGCAAAGACCTGCGCGCGGTTTATTCCGATGCCGACCAGGTGTGGCTGGCTGACATGGACGAATACTTCCCTATTTCAGCCATGGCCAAAAACAGCCATTACCTCGGCCCACTGCCCTGGTCGCCCCGTAATAAAATACCGCCCTGGTGGGATGAGCTGGACGAAAGCTTACCCATTGTCTACGTCACCCTAGGCTCATCGGGCAATGCCGGTTTACTGCCCGTTGTACTGGACGCTCTGGCCACCCTGCCGGTCACCATTATCGCGGTGACTGCCGGGCGAACGCAGCTTACATCCTTACCTGAAAATGCCTTTATCAGCGAGTATCTGCCCGGCGACAAGGCCGCAGCAAGAGCTAGCCTGATGATCTGCAACGGCGGCAGCTTAAGTACCTATCAAGCGATTCAGGGCGGCACACCGGTACTCGGCATTGTCGGCAATCTCGACCAACACCTTAATATGAGCCAGATCAGCCGAGCCGGGATCGGCGCCATATTGCGTAGCGAGTTCGTCACCGTAGAACGACTGCGAGCACTGGCAAAACAACTTTTAGCTGAAGATCACTATAAAGAGAACGTCAATCGAGCGCAGCGAGCGAGCCAGCAATATAGCCTCGAGACACAATTGCCCCAATTGATTCACCAGGCACTGTCACCAGGGTAGCCCCTCTAAGCCTCCAACTCACACCAAAACCGTCTGGAGTTAGTCCATGAGAAAAATAACAGGCCCACAGATTTTCACCTTCATGTCTCTGCTAGCGCTCATTGTCGGTGCCGCATTTAGTCTGGCATGCCTGCTTGCCAGCAAGACTCTGTTTGGCGAATTCTACAGCGTCACCTTCGTCATACTCTTGCTACTCGTCTTTTACGGCCTAGCCTTTCTCACCTACCGGCTTTCCCACCACTTTATGCCGCTGGTTGAAGGAGACCTACCGGCCGGCTCCCGCGAAGAATTCGCCTATCAGGTCGACACGCTATTCCGTCTGCTGCTGTTTTATCCTCTGATCAGAACCTACTTTATACCAACACCCATGATGCGCCTGGTCTACCTCGCCCTCGGCGCAAAAATGGGCGACAACACCTACAGCGGCGGTTCCATTCTCGACCCAGCCCTCACCGAACTGGGCAGTGACACCCTCATCGGCCACGACGCCGTACTCTTTTCCCATGAAATAGAAGGCCAGCACATGGCCCTGGCAAAAATACGTATCGGTAACAATGTCACTGTCGGTGCCAAAGCCACCATCATGCCGGGGGTCACCATTGAAGATAACGCTATTATCTCGGTCGGCGCGGTGGTGCTGAAAGGCACACATATTGCCAAAGATGAATGCTGGGGTGGAGTGCCGGCAAAACGACTCAAATAGTGCCACAGCTTTTTAGGTGCATTAAAAAAGGGCCGCTATATTACTATAACGGCCCTTTTATTCAGCAGCTACTTCAAGCAGCCATTAATGTCATGCCAGTGCTTAACGCAGATCAAAACCTGTCAAAGGATGGATCTGGAAGTTACCGCCATCGAGATAACCCCACACTTCGTAGATCTTATCGGTCTTGTTAATAGCACCCGTCACTTCACCATCAACCAGCATGGGGTCAAAGCCGGCATAGATGGTAATGCGATAGAAGTCAGCACAGCCACAGTCGGCCACATTGTCGACCACAGGAGGCTCGGCGAAGGGATTATTACCTGAGCCGTCTTCTGGGCAAACAGCACCATCATCAGTTCTGTTACCGGGCTCGCCCAGATCTTCTATGTGCACCTGAAACCAGTGGTAAGTACCCGTTTCTGGCCCTGGATTGTTGTTACAAGACTTCGGCCCATTACCCGGCTTGCAGCCGCCCGAACCCACCACAACATCACCGATACCGGGGAAGGTATGCTCACCATCACCTGCGAAGGACGTGTCATCAATCTGGAAGTTTGAGAACTCGCCAATGCCGACAAAATCAATTTGCTTATTGGGCGCGGGACGAGCCTGCTTACACCAACCCTCATCGGTACAAATAATTTCGTCAATTTCTGTACCTGGGCCACCACTCGCGGTGCCGCCGTGGAAAGCAAACTGCAAACCCTCAGGGCCAATATGGTTATTGTGCTCCCACTCACCCTTGGGCTGTGGTTGCTGAGCCGTATTGGCACCAGCCTGTCCACCAAAGGTGTATTCATAGCCGGCCATTTCCACCAGCTTGGTTTTACCACCTTTACCAACGGGCACTTCAACTAAGGTTCCGGGCGTACTAGCCACTGCGGTTGAACCATCCCAACCTGCAGACGTACTGCCGTCGGCATTCGTTAAAATCCCCGCAGTATCATTGCCGCCACCCGTTACCCGGCAAGCCATATCCGGCGGTAAGTAGGTAAAGGAGTTATTCGGGTCAGACTGCAGCAACATATGAGGACCGGAAAAACCATTGACCGCACCCACGTCGCTGAGCAGCGTTGGCGCAACCGAGGCGGCATCTACGTCAAAAGCGCCCGAAGGATTAGTTTCGCGAAACGCCAGGACCTGACTATTGTTAAAAGGCAGAATGGAACCGGTATCGAGTCCGCTAACAAAGAAGTCTTTATCAACATACTGAACCAGTACAGCGATCCGCTGTGCACCTTCACCCACAATGGTTTGCGTCCCCGCCCAATCATCACCGTTTGTCGATTGATCCATGACCTCAAGAGGTTTATCTGGGGTGGTAAAGTTGCCCGACAGCTCGACCAGCTGGCCCGAGAGAATAACCAGACCGTCACTGTAGCCGGCACCACTTAAAGAGCTGGCATTCAGCACATCGTCATAGAGAATTTGAAAGAAATTTCCACTCGTCGGGTCAAGGTCAAACAGCACCTCAGTGCCCGTCGCATTGGTGGCGATAACCACACCATTGGAAACCGTATAGGTAATTTGATAATTGCTATTAAGACCACCGAGCGCTGCCGGGTCACCTGCATTATCAGCGATACTAATCAGCGCCCCGTGGGCATAGCCCTGTGCGAGCGTAGTGGTATCAGGAATCAGAGGTATAACAGGCCCAGCGGCCCCCTCTTGCGCACCCACCAACACACTACCCGGTGCCCAGTCAAAAGAGCCAACCTCCACAGCACCCTGTGCGCCGCCGCCGTCGGGGTCAAAGCTTATGGGCGTAGCTCCATAACTGCTTAACGCCGGCAAAGCCAGGGCTAAACCCAGGGCCAGACGGTGACGTTTTAAAGACTTAGAAAATCTTTGATTTAATTTCATAATAAACTCCCTATACCCACAATAATCGCATCATAATAAATTTCGTCCCTATTTTTGTGAAAAAGTCAAATCCCTGACTTAAAAATATAGGGGCACAAGCACTGCACCCCTATATTCGTTTACTCAAACAAAATTAAGCCTGCACTGAGTCGCCAGTGCGTCGACGCCGGGCCATGCCCAGGGTCAACAAGCCCATGCCTAGTAAAAACATGGAACCGGGCTCAGGTACTGTCACGGTCTTGACAAAAGAGTTGTTAGCATCGGTCTGGAAGAGAATGTCCGGACCGGTAAGTCCATTCACATCACCAAGAGTTGGCGCCAAAGTAGCACCAGCACCATCACCAACATCGAAAAGCCTGGAGGGATTGGTCTCACCAAAAGGTAGAACGTTAGAGGTATTAAAGAAGAGGTCGGCTACCAGGCTAGAGATATCGTCCTTAAAGAAGTTAACGTCCTGATAGAAAACATCGGCCTGCAGGGCGGTAGCACCTTCGCCTGGCAATGTTTGCTGACCTGACCAATTATCACCATTACTGCTGTCATCGAGAGCAACGGTGACCAGTGTATCGCCAAAACTAAAATCGCCGCTATCGTCCAGATCAACAAACTGCAGAGTCGAGGTGAAGTTGCCACTCACCGCACCCACGGTGGCGTCGAGAATTAACACGCCATCGCCGAAACCAGTGCCCTCTAAAGAACTTGATTTCAAACCGCTGCCATCCGTCAGGTCATCATAGTAAACCTGGAAAAAATTGACGTTCTGGTCAGCGACAGCAGCGTCTGAAAGCTGGATTGTGGTTTTAATGGTATAAACATCATCCCCACCGCCTTCCTCACCATCAGCACCGTCACTGACTGTAGTGACGCTTGTCTGGCTAGTAATCGTCTCGGTAAAACCGGAAATAAAGGTGATTTCATAGTCTGACTTAAGACCATCAGTACCTATACCATCACCGTCAGCATCGAGGACGCCGCCCAATGAGCCATGGCTGTAAGTATCAAAAGTACCACCTTCAGCCGTGGGGATTGAGTCATCCGACATGGTGCTGCCCGCCGACCAATCCAAAGCACCAATGATCTGATCACCGGTTTCGGTACCCGTACCGTCGGCATCAAAGGTAATAGTATCCGCCGCAAAAGCTGGCAGAGCAAAACTTGAAGCGAGTACCGCCGCTCCCAATGTTTTCATTTTCATCATAAACTCCCGTTTAATATTTTTAATATGAGGCGCATTTAGACAAGCTACCCTCAAGTTTTCGTTGTTAGTGTCGTCGCAATACGCCATACAATCTTCAGCCACTCTGCCAACACGCTCTGAAAATAAAGCATGAAGCGTGCCTAAAATATTTGTTCGTTATAAAACAGTAAGTTACAAGTATAAAAGCCTTTTTAAGGCATTTTACACAGAGAAAATACAAGCAGTTGTAAAAAAAGCTG
>MAAC01016516.1_pt1 | contig 20101 bp, 18 predicted proteins | sample 1115981 | NCBI WGS metagenome assembly MAAC01 (sample SAMN04961126, study PRJNA320927) | seawater metagenome | isolation source: sample BD02T64 sea water enriched with oil for 64 days | place: USA:Gulf of Mexico | collected 2013-07-27
AAAAGGTTCAATATCATTAATTATGTATTGTTGCGTGTTCACAATGCTTATTTTTTGCAAATTACTTAAAATATATATGTAAAACCATAGTTCAAATTGTATTTTTGAAAATCAAAATTTAAATGATGACAAAACTAAGTGTCAATATTAATAAAATTGCAACCCTGCGTAATGCTAGAGGTGGCAATTCGCCAAGTGTATTACAGGCGGCAATCGATGTGCAGAAGTTTGGTGCAGAAGGAGTTACTATACATCCTCGTCCAGACGAAAGACATATTCGGTATCAAGATGCCTATGAAATTCAACCAATAATAACTACGGAATACAATATTGAAGGAAACCCAATCGAATCCTTTTTAAAAATGGTTTTCAAAATTAAACCAACTCAAGTAACCTTAGTGCCAGATTCTATAGATGCAATTACTTCTAATGCAGGTTGGGATACGGTTACTCATAAAGGTTTTTTATCTGAAATTATTTCAGAATGTAAGAATCAAGATATTCGAACATCCATATTTGTAGACCCTAATTTAGCAATGATTGAAGGCGCTGCAAATACAGGAACTGATCGTATTGAATTGTATACCGAAGAATTTGCAGAACAATATGCTTTAGGAAATAAAAAATCAATAGTGCCATATACACAATGTGCAGTATTGGCAAATGAATTAGGGCTTGGCATCAATGCAGGACATGATTTGTCTTTAGATAACATTCAATTTTTTAATGAAAATATTCCGAATTTATTAGAAGTCTCCATAGGGCATGCCCTTATTTGTGAATCTCTTTATTTGGGTATGGAAAACGTGATTAAAAGCTATTTACAAAAATTGAAATAATGCTATTACACTCAAATATTATTGGTGATGGAAAACCATTTATCATTCTACATGGATTTTTGGGTATGGGAGATAATTGGAAGTCTTTGGGGAAACGCTTTTCTGAAGAAGGCTATCAGGTGCATTTAGTAGATCAGCGCAATCACGGAAAAAGTTTTCATCATCATAATTTTAATTACGATGTTATGGTGGAAGACTTAAAAGAATATTGTGACCATAATAACTTAGATGACTTTGTTTTATTAGGACATTCCATGGGCGGAAAAACGGCAATGAATTTTTCCGTAAAATACCCAGAAATGGTAGCTAAATTAATTGTAGCAGATATCGGACCTAAATCCTATCCATTGCATCATCAGGATATTTTAAAAGCATTGTTAGCACTTGATTTTTCAATTGTAAAAACAAGAAAAGAGGCAGATGAAGTACTTTCTAGATATATCCAAAATATAGGAATTCGACAGTTTTTAGCTAAAAACCTGTATTGGAAAAATCCTGGCGAACTTGCGCTTCGGATCAACCTTCCCGTATTAGTTGAAAACATTGAAGAAGTTGGAAAAGCATTAAATGATGAGGCAATGTATAATGGCGACACTTTGTTTTTAGGAGGCGCTAATTCTCATTATATCGAATCTGTAGATGAGTATTTAATAAAAAACCACTTTCCTAAGTCCACTATAAAGACAATATCAAATGCTGGACATTGGTTGCATGCCGAAAACCCAAAAGATTTTTATACGGAAGTGTTAAATTTTATATCTTTATAAAAATTATATCCATGAAATTTATTTTAAAATTATTATTAACCGCGGTAGCGGTATTAGTGTTGGCAGAAATATTACCTGGTGTTTCGGTAGCAAGTTACAGTTATGCGATTTGGGTAGCATTGGTTATTGGGATATTAAACAATTTTGTTCGCCCAGTATTAATCCTCTTAACACTACCGGTGACTATAATAACCTTAGGCTTGTTTTTACTAATTATTAATGCTTGTATGATTTTATTGGCAGCCAATTTCCTTGGCGGCTTTACAGTAGATACAATTTGGTGGGCTTTATTATTTAGTTTGTTACTTTCTGTTCTTCAATCGGTTTTACATTCTCTTATTAAAGAAGAAAACAAGCAGTCTTAATCAATTCTTAAATTACTTGTATTGAGGGTTTTCATTTTGTATTTTTGCACTCCCAAAAATTTGTGGGGTTAAATTAATTTAGAAAATGGAGATTACAAAAAAAGACATAGATAGCTTAAACGCTATTGTTACCGTAAAAGTTAATGAGGCAGACTATTCAGATAAAGTGAAATCTGTACTTAATAATTACCGTAAAACGGCTAACATTCCAGGTTTTAGAAAAGGGCATGTGCCTATGGGAATGGTAAAAAAGCAATATGGTAAAGCTGTTTTAGTGGAAGAAGTAAACAAATTACTTCAAGATTCATTGCATAAATTTTTAACCGAAGAAAAGCTAGATGTTCTTGGTAATCCTCTTCCAAAAAACGATACTGAAATAGATTGGGATGCTTCAGATTTCACTTTTGACTTTGAATTGGGAATGTCACCAAAGTTTGAAGTAGATGTAAAAGGAAAAAAAGCATTACCACATTATAAAATTGTTGCAGACGATAAAATGATCGACGATCAAGTGGTGCACATGCGTAAACAATACGGAAAATTAATTTCGAAAAATGAAGTTGGAGAAGGAGATGAAATTACTGGGTACTTTAGTTCAGAAGAAAAAGAAATTAATAAAGACACTACTTTCTCTACAGAAGATATAAAAGGAAAATCACAACTTAAAAAACTTATTGGTGCTAAAGTTGGAGATATAGTTACTCTAAAAACAAAAGGATTGTTTACAAACGATCATTTAAACCAAACGCATTTAGGAGTGGAACATGACGATGCTCACGGGTTGGATATCGAAGTGACTTTTAAAATTAAAGAAGTAAACCAAAGAGAACTTGCTGAAGTAAACCAAGATTTTTTAGATAAGATTTTTGGAAAAGATTTAGTAAAGACTGAAGAGGAATTAAAAGGAAAAATTAAAGAAGACGCTGAGAAGCAATTTGAGCAACAAAGCGATCAAAAGTTGATGGATGAAGTGGTGGAATCTTTAATTTCCAATACAAAATTCGACTTACCAGGTGAATTCTTAACTCGTTGGATTCAGTTTTCTGGAGAAAAGCCAATGACGGAAGAAGAAGCAAAAGCGGAATACGAAAAAAGTGAAAAAGGATTGCGTTACCAACTTATTGAAGGTAAGATTAGAAACGAGCATAAAATTCAAGTAAGTTTTGACGAATTGAAAGACTATTCTAAAAACATGATTAGAATGCAAATGGCGCAATATGGTCAAGCTAATCCTTCAGACGAAGAATTAGATACTATTGCTGCTCGTATCATGTCTAATGAAGAAGAGGTAAAAAGACTTTCAGAACAATTGAACAGTCAGAAATTATTGAAATTCTTTAAGGAAAACGCAAAATTAAAGACAAAAGAAATTACCTACGATAAATTCATGAAAGAAGCGCATAGTTAATCTATGATCTACTCTCGAAATTATTTCGAGAATCTTGAGAATTGTCAATCTGAACACTTGTACTGAGCACAGTCGAAGTAAGTTCGGAATCTAGCAATAAAATTATTATCTTTAGGGCGTTGAATACAGTGATATTTAACGCCTTTTTTAATAAAACAAAAGAATATTTATGAACTACGGAAAAGAGTTTAAAAAATTTGCAATTAAAGATCAAGGAATCAATAGTATGTATTACGATTCCATAGTGAGTAGTATGAACCCAATGGGTTTTACACCTAATATTATAGAAGAACGCCAAATGAACGTCGTGGCAATGGATGTTTTTTCACGTTTAATGATGGATCGCATCATATTTTTAGGAACTGCAATTAATGATCAAATTGCCAATATTATACAAGCACAATTATTATTTTTAGAAAGTACAGATGCATCTAAAGACATTCAGATTTATATCAATTCCCCTGGAGGAGGCGTATATGCTGGATTAGGGATTTACGATACCATGCAATTTATCAAGCCAGATGTAGCCACTATTTGTACAGGAATGGCTGCCTCAATGGGTGCGGTATTGCTTTGTGCTGGAGCCAAAGGAAAGCGAAGTGGTTTAACACATTCTCGTGTGATGATTCACCAACCTTTAGGAGGAGCACAAGGACAAGCAAGTGAATTAGAAATAACAGTAAAAGAAATATTGACCTTAAAAAAAGAATTATATGAGATAATTTCAAAACATTCTGGTCAAAGCTATGATAAAGTATACGAGGATAGTGATCGTGATTATTGGATGAAATCTGATAAAGCCTTGAAATACGGAATGATAGATGAAATTTTAGTACGTTAGTTTCGTTTAGGAAGAAATAAAGAAAGAAGAGGATTATGTCAAAAGAAGAATTAGAATGTTCGTTTTGTGGTCGTAAAAAGCCAGAAACCAATTTACTTATCGCAGGTTTAGATGCTCATATTTGTGATCGTTGTATCGAACAAGCACACGGAATAGTTTCCGAAGAAGCATTGCATACCGATAATGATGGATTATCGGAAGAACTCATGCTTAAAAAGCCTAGGGTGATTAAAAAATTCCTAGAAGAATATATTATCGGTCAAGATTATTCAAAGAAAATATTATCTGTTGCCGTTTATAATCACTACAAAAGGTTATTACAATTAAATACAGAGGATGATGTAGAAATAGAAAAAAGTAACATCATAATTGTTGGTGCTACAGGTACCGGTAAAACCTTAATGGCAAAAACCATTGCAAGGATGTTAAACGTTCCTTTAGCCATTGTAGATGCAACGGTATTAACCGAAGCTGGTTATGTTGGAGAAGATGTAGAAAGTATCTTAACCAGATTATTACAAGCGGCTGATTATAATGTAGAAAAAGCACAACATGGGATTGTTTTTATCGATGAGATAGATAAAATTGCTCGTAAAGGAGACAATCCTTCTATTACCAGAGATGTTAGTGGGGAAGGAGTACAACAGGCTTTATTAAAGTTATTGGAAGGTACTACGGTAAATGTTCCGCCAAAAGGAGGGCGTAAACACCCAGACCAGAAATTTATTGAGGTGAAAACCGAAAACATTCTCTTTATTGCAGGAGGTGCTTTTAATGGTATAGAACGAAAAATTTCTAAACGACTCAACTTACAAGCTGTTGGATTTAGTGCTTCCAAAAAAGAAGATACTTTAGACCATGATAATTTATTAAAGTATATTATCCCTAAAGATTTAAAAGATTTTGGGCTTATTCCTGAAATTATTGGTCGTCTTCCGGTGTTAACCTATATGAATCCTTTAGACAAGAAAACACTAAGAGCGATTTTAACAGAGCCTAAAAATGCCATCATTAAGCAATACGAAAAGTTGTTTGAAATGGATGGTATTAAATTTACCATCACCGATGGTGCTCTAGATTATATTGTAGAACAAGCGGTAGATTATAAATTAGGAGCTCGTGGATTGCGTTCTTTATGCGAAGCGGTATTAACCGATGCTATGTTCGAAATGCCAGACGGTGAGGAAAAAAACCTAGAGGTGACTAAGGAATATGCACAAGCAAAATTAAATAAATCGACCATTAAAAAACTAAAAGCGGTTTCTTAAGGCATTAAAATTGAAAATTAAAAGGCGCTAAACTTTTTGTTTAGCGCCTTTTTTATTTTAGCTTTGTAAAGCTATCCATTTAAAATGGATAACCTTTTAATTAATACTTTCCTCCCCAATTAGTTAAAGTAAACATTTTCAAAATAAATTTTTTTCTATGAAAAAGATACTATATGTCTGTATACTATTGTTTAGTAATCTATTACTAGCCCAGTACACCTTAATTCCTGACGAATATTTTGAACAATATTTAGTAATTACAGGTATAGATACCGATGGTGAAATAAATGGGCAGGTACTCACCAGTGATATTGTAGACGTAACACATTTAAGTTTGGTACATGAGCACTATATTACAGATTTAACAGGGATAGAAGATTTTGAAAGTTTAGAGATTTTAAGTATCTGGAAAATGGATATTACAGAAATTGACCTTTCACAGAATATTAATTTAAGAGACCTTGACATTTCTGATGTAAGTCTGGAAAGTTTAGATTTATCAGCAAATGTTAATTTATTGGTTTTTTCTCTTGGGTTAAACAACGAAGCAGGGATGTATACTTCCCCTATAAACAGTATCGATATCTCTAATAATGTATTATTAAGCCATCTTAGAATTTCTACGTTAATTACCGAGATAGATTTAACCACTAATGTATTGTTGAGGACTTTAATATTAAGACGTAACTTATTTACCGAGTTAGATTTAACAAATAATTTAGAGATCAATCTTTTAGATTTACGCTCTATGGAAGAATTAACGGTAGTAAATATAAAAAACGGTGCTAATTTGGATCTTGGTCATTTAGAGATACATGACAATCCAAATTTACAATGCCTACAGGTAGATGACCCCGCTGCTGTTATAGCTGGTGTAGACCCTCCTTATGATGTTTGGAATATAGAAAACAACCCATTATTAACCATTACAGACGATTGTAGTTTAGGGCTTAATGACAACTTAGCTACACAAATTAGCATCTATCCCAACCCTGTACAAAATGTGTTGTATCTAGAAAATAATAGTAGTTATACTATAAATGCCCTAAAAATCTACGATGTATTAGGTAGGTTAGTTTTACAGGATAGTAACTCAACAGAACAATTAGATGTTTCTAGCTTAGCTAATGGGATGTTATTTGTTCAACTAGAAACAGATGAAGGTGTGATTACAAAGAAAATTCTAAAGGAGTAAGATAATTGATTGTATGTCATTTTGAGCTTATTCCCTTAGCCGTGCATTGAGCTTGTCGAAATGTAGTCGAAGGCAGCAAAACTTTATATTTGCATAGGAAAATAATAACCAAAAAAAGCCTCTGAATCTAGATTCAGAGGCTTTTTTTTAATTAATTCAAATAGAAACAATTATGGAATTACTATAATTGTTTTGTTTTTTTTATGAAGTATTTTTTGCTCCATAATTTCTTTTTTATTTTTTAAGGTATAGCTCGCAACTTCTTTTTTCTTCCCTTTTTTTGCAGAACATCCAGCCCCACAAGAAGTAAGTGATACTGCGAAAAATACAGTGATTGCTATGTAAATAATTTTTATCATGGTGAGGTTGTTTAATCTTTACAACAGGACAAACATATTGCGTAAGAAAAGTACTACCAAAAATATTTGTTGTAATGAGTTATATACTCGTTAAAGTGTAATATTTAAGAAATAATATTTTTAGTAATAGTATTAAAGATTTCTTTATCGGTAAAAAGAGTTTTTTAACGATATGATATTGAAGGGTTTTACTTTTGTCTGAAAACGTTATAGTCTTTTCTCTTTTAATTTAATTCTAAAAGCTCTTCAATAAACTCTCTTGTATTGGAAAGTCTAGGAACCTTATGTTGTCCTCCCAATTTATCATGTTTTTTTAACCATTCATTAAAAAGGTCTTTTCTAGCAATATGGATTATCGGAAAGTTTAAAGTCGTATTATTATATCGCTTGGCTTCATAATCGCTATTTACTTCTTGTAATAATGCATCTAAAAGTTGTTTGAAGGTTTCGGTATTATCGGGAGCTTTTTTAAACTCAATGATCCATTCATGCGCTCCTTTTTCTTTTCCATCCATAAAAATTGGTCCAGCGGTATAATCCACAATTTCAGAATGGGTTAGTTTCGACGCTTTACGTAAAGCTGCTTCGGCATTTTCTATAATGAGTTCTTCGCCAAATACATTTATATGGTGCTTGGTACGTCCAGTAACTTTTATCCTAAAAGGATTAATAGAAGTAAACCGTACGGTATCTCCAATTTTATAACGCCATAAACCCGCATTAGTCGTGATTACAATCGCATAATTTTTCCCCAGTGCTACTTCACTAAGCGGAATGACTTTCTCTTCTGAAGTTCCGTAGGTTTTCATCGGTATAAACTCATAAAAAATACCATAGTCCAACATCAACAATAATTCCTTGCTATTGTTCCGGTCCTGTATCGCAAAAAATCCTTCCGAAGCATTATAGGTTTCGTAATACCTAAAATTGTTTTTAGGCAATAGTTTTTTGTATTGCTCCACATAAGGATCAAAACTTACCCCCCCATGAAAATACGCTTCTAGATTAGGCCAAACCTCAAATAAATTTTTCTTTTGTGTGGTTTCCATTACATTATTAAGTAAGACCAAAACCCAAGAAGGAACACCAACCAAACTGGTTACGTTTTCGTTAATTGTTTCGTCAACTATAGCTTGCATTTTAAATTCCCAGTCAGACATTAGAGTAACTTCATTGCTTGGGGTACTACTAAATTCTGCCCAAAATGGCATATTGTCTATTAAAATTGCAGATAGATCACCGAAAACAGTACCGTTTTGTTCGTACAACTCTTTGCTTCCACCTAGGCGCAAACTTTTCCCAAGAAATAATTCAGAATCAGGATTGTTATTTAAATATAAACACAATAAATCTTTACTAGCCGCAAAATGACAATCTTCTAGGGATTCATTACTTACCGGAAGAAATTTACTTTTTGTACTGGTAGTTCCGCTAGATTTTGCAAACCATTTAATAGGGGAAGGCCAAAAAATATTGCTTTCTCCTTTACGTGCTCTTTGGTACAAAGAATCGTTTTCTTCATAAGTAGTAACCGGGATTCTCTCAGCAAAATCTTGATAGGTTTTAATACTAGAAAAGTCGTATTGATTCCCAATTTCAGTAAAACGAGCTTTAAAAATTAATCCTTTTAGTAGTTCTTCCTGAACGTCAATAGGGTATTTTAAGAATAAATCTATTTGATGAATTCTCTTTTTTAAAAACCAGGTGGCAATGGAGTTTACTATTGGTATCGGCATTTTTAAAACGTATCTTTATGCAATAAAAATAATCATTTTCTCTTTATGAACTACCAAGGAGTGCTAACAAAAATGCAAACCGAAATAGGTTCACCTATACAATATTATTTGGTTTTTAAGGATGATTTCTTGAACGTCAATCAGTTGCTTAACAAAAAGATGTCTATCTCTTTTGAAGGTTACGAATGTTTAAATTGCCATAAGGCAAAGAAAATCTATCGTCAAGGGTTTTGTTACGATTGTTTTTTTGAAATTCCTCAAGCTGCAGATTGGATTATAAATCCAGAACTTAGCAAGGCACATCTTAATATTGAGGATCGTGATTTAGAATATGAAAAAGCGGTTCAGTTAAAACCACATATTGTGTATTTGGCTAACAGCAGTGATGTAAAAGTAGGGGTAACCCGCAAAACACAGGTGCCTACGCGTTGGGTAGATCAAGGAGCTCACGAAGCTATTGAAATTGTGGAAGTTCCCAATCGTTATTTAGCTGGAATTACTGAGGTTGCTTTAAAAGAACATGTGGGGGATAAAACCAATTGGCGTACCATGCTTAAGAATGAAATAAAAGATGAAGATTTAATAGAATGGCGCAACAAATTAAAACAGTATATTCCAGATGAGGCTAAGGAGTATTTTGTGGAGAATAATACCGAAACACATATGGATTTTCCAGTGTTACAATATCCTAAAAAACTGAAAAGTTTAAATATAGCAAAACATCTAAATTATGAAGGAGTCTTAAAAGGAATCAAAGGGCAGTACTTAATTTTTGAAGACGACACTGTTTTTAATGTACGTAGTAATGAAGGGTTGGTGGTAAGTCTCTCTGTCTTATAATGAGATTATATTTTAATCTCTTCACCCATTTTCAATCCAAACCGTTTCCGAAGCGTATAAACAGCAGCATATAAAAATGGAGTGTCTAAAGCTGCAATCATCACCTTAAATAAAAACCCACTGGCCAATAGGGCGCTAAATAATTTCCAATCGATTTTTCCGAAACTGCATAAAAGAAAAAGTACCGTAAACGTATCTACAAACTGAGAAAGAAAAGTAGAAAAATTGTTCCGAAGCCAAAGGTGTTTACCTTTAGTAATTCGCTTCCAAAAGTGAAAAATCTGAATGTCGATATATTGTGCTAACAAATAAGCCATCATCGAAGCCAGTACAGCTATAGCAGTAGCTCCAAACACCTTAGTAAATAACGAATCATTAATAGGGCTCCATGTAGTTGCTGGAACGTAATCTGCTACAAAAACAATAAGCATCGAAAAAAAGGAGGCAAATATTCCTGCGGTTACTACTTGATTGGCTTTTTTCTTTCCATACACTTCGCTTATAATATCGGTAATGAGAAAAGTTATGGGATAAGGGAGAATTCCAACAGAAATCTCAAAAGTGTAAATGCCGAAGAAATCCCAATAAAAAAATTTTTGGAAAATTAAATTGGAAACCACTAATGAAGCGATAAACAAAGCAGCAAATATGAGGTAAATGCGCTGTGCTGCTAGTTGATCTTTTATAGTGAGTTTTACCACAAGAATTTGTTTTTTTTAAAGGTAATGCTGTTACTTTTACTTAAATTCGTCTTCCAATTTAAATAAGAATCCCATTAAACCAAAGCATCAAATATATCTTTCTTTAGGAAGCAATTTAGGTAATAAATTTGAATACCTACAAAATGCGATAAACTCCATTTTTGAACAATTGGGGTCTATTGTTAAAATATCGCCGGTTTATCAAACTCCTGCCATAGGTTTTGATGGGGATGATTTTTTAAATTGTGTAATTCAAATTCAGTCCCATTATTCCCCTACAGAAACCCTAAAAAAAGCACTTTCTATTGAAAAGGAACTGGGTAGAGTGCGTGATGAGGCAAAAGGTTATTCTTCACGACCTATCGATATTGATATCTTATTTTTTGATCAAGAAGTAATTGCATTAAAAGATCTAATAGTTCCACATCCCGAAATTCAGAATAGAAGGTTTGTATTGCAACCCTTGGCAGATATTTCTGAAACATTAATCCATCCAAAATTAAATAAAACTATCGCCGAACTTTTAGCAGTAACAAGTGATGATAGTGAGATCATAAAACAATCTAAAAAACTTCGGAATCCAATATTGGATTATGATATTTCAAAGTTTAGATATATTGCAATTGAAGGAAATATTGGTGCGGGTAAAACAAGTTTAGCAACTAAAATGGCCGCCGATTTTAATTCAAAATTAGTATTGGAACGATTTAAAGAAAATCCTTTTTTGCCTAAATTTTATAAAGAACCCGATCGCTATGCCTTTCCTTTAGAAATGTCATTTTTAGCAGATCGATACCAACAATTATTAGACGATTTAACCCAATACGATTTATTTAAAGAAAATGTAATTGGGGATTATGACAGTTATAAATCACTCATTTTTGCAAAAATCACCCTTCAAGAAGAAGAATATACCCTGTATAAAAAACTTTTTCATTTAATGCATAAGGACCTGTCAAGTCCAGATAGATATGTGTATTTATATCAAAATACCGAACGATTATTACAAAATATAAAAAATAGAGGTAGAGATTTTGAACAGGAAATTGAAGCTTCTTACCTTCAAAAAATCAATGAAGGATATATGGAGTTTATACGAAACCAACATAGTGAAACTATTAAAATTATAGATATTTCAGATATGGATTTTGTAAATAATAGAGAGGATTATATTCATCTTCTTAGGAAAATATTAAGTTAAATGTCATTCCGACTAAGCGTTTTTTGCGCCGAGGAATCTCAAAAATTTTTATAATTTGAAAAAAACATTCAGAAATAACAGAGCAATAGGTGCTTTATTAGACGAATACGAAAAAGCCCTCTTCGAATTAGAGCAAGTGATTAATGAGGTTACGCCAGAGGAATTAGTAAAGGTAGCTGATACAGAAACAAAAGATCCAGAATGTAAAACCATACAAACAGTTTTAACTCACATTATTGGTTCTGGCTATTGTTATGCGGTTATTATCCGAAAGCATTTTGGAGAAAAAGCGGAGTATAGAGATGACATGTTTTTCAATACGCTAGATGAATATCTGGTAGAATTGCAAAAAATGTTTCAGTATAATGTTCAATTATTTAATGACTATCCAACAATTAAGTTGGAAGAACATAAGGATGATAAAAAAATATTAGTCCGTTGGGGACAAAGATACGATGTAGAACAATTAATGGAACATGCCATTGTTCATATACTTCGACACCGTAGACAGATTGAAAAATTTCTATTAAAATTAAGAGCTTAATTCCCTAATTAACTAAGCTAAAAAAAATAAATTCATAAAAAATTTGCTTTTTGAAATTTAAATTCGATTATTTGTACCATAAATAAACAGTAGTAATACTGTACATGAAAAAACAAATTATAAATATCATTTCTATTATTGTCATTGTGATTATTTCACAAGGATAAGGGAATGCTATTAAAATTAATATATTTTTAAAAAGCCTTCCAAATCGGAAGGCTTTTTTTATGATCCTAAACGGATAACAAAGAATATGAAAACATATAGCAACATAATTATTATTGTCATTATCAACTCCACTTAGTGGTTACAGTTTGCTATGAAAATAATTAAAGCCTGTATCCATTTTGATACAGGCTTTTTTTTATTAATAAAACGCTTTGGGCATCGGACATCTATACGGATAAAGTACTGAATAGCAGAAGTGTAAAAAGAATAATGGAATATGAGTTTAAATAGGATTAAAATGAATAAGGATAATACAAATAACAAAAAATTAATTTCGAACCCTTAAAAAGCAGCATATGTATTATAATGAGAATACCATCGTGTATCACAATGGAGAATTTGTAAAAGCAAAAGACATTCAAATATCTCCATATAATCAAAGTCTTCATTATGGAAATGGTGTATTTGAAGGTATTAGATCATACGATACCGATTGTGGAGCCAAAATATTTAAAGCAGAGGCACATTATAAAAGGCTAAAACATGGCGCTAAAGTAATGAGCATCCCTTTTAATTACTCAGAAAAAGAGCTGATTGCAATATCCTATAAATTATTAGAATTAAATAATTTAAAAGATGCCTACATCAGACCTCTTATTACGATGGGAGAAGATATGAGCCTTAAATCGAATACTCAATCTTTATTTACTATGCAATGTTGGGAGTGGGGTCAGTATATGGGTGATCAACTTTTAAGAGTAAAGACTTCAAAATTTCAAAGGCCAAATCCTAAATCTTGTTTTGTAGAAGCTAAAGTTACTGGGCATTATACAAATTCGGTTTTATCTACCAATGAAGTTAAAAGTCTGGGTTACGATGAAGCATTGCTTTTAGATATGAATGGTTATGTAGCGGAATGCTCTGGAGCAAATGTTTTTATGGAAAAAGACAACAAATTATATACCCCTCCAAAAGGGAATATTATGCCAGGAATTACACGTTCTACCATAATTGAAATGTGTAAAGAAGAAAATATTTCAGTGGAAGAAAAACTTTTCACTTTAGAAGAATTTAAAGAAGCAGACAGCGCTTTTTTTACAGGAACCGCAGCAGAAGTTATTGGTTTAAAATCTATAGATGAATATGTTTTTCCTAAGGATTGGAAACCATCTATTGGGTTTCAACTTATGAGATTATATAAAGAAGAAGTTTTAGGAAAACGGCATAAAAAAATACTTGCAGTAAAATGAAAGAACTAAATAAATATAGTAAAACAGTTACACAAGATCCTAGTCAACCAGCCGCTCAAGCGATGTTGCATGCCATTGGGTTAACCGAAGAAGATTTTACAAAACCTATAGTGGGTATCGCAAGTACGGGTTATGAAGGTAACCCTTGTAATATGCACCTTAATGATTTAGCAACCTTAGTGAAAAAAGGTACTCTGGAAACAGATTTGATTGGACTCATTTTTAACACCATTGGTGTAAGTGATGGTATTTCTATGGGAACCCCAGGAATGCGATATTCATTGCCTTCCCGTGATATTATAGCAGATTCTATGGAGACCGTTGTTCAGGCAATGAGTTATGATGGTTTGGTTACCGTTGTGGGTTGTGATAAAAATATGCCTGGTGCTTTAATTGCAATGATTCGTTTGAATAGACCATCGATTTTAGTCTATGGAGGGACTATTGATTCTGGATGTCATGAAGGTAAAAAATTGGATGTGGTTTCAGCATTTGAAGCTTGGGGTTCTAAAGTTGCAGGAACAATTAGCGAAACCGAATTTAAAAGTATCGTTAAGAAAGCTTGTCCTGGAGCTGGTGCTTGTGGAGGTATGTATACCGCTAATACCATGGCTTCAGCAATAGAAGCTTTAGGAATGTCCTTGCCATATAATTCTTCAAACCCTGCTAAAAGCGATTTGAAAACAAAAGAGTCTGTTGAGGCGGGAAATGCAATGCGAAATTTGATAGAAAAAGATATTAAACCTTTAGATATTATCACTAAAAAATCATTAGAAAATGCAATCAGATTGGTAACGGTTCTTGGAGGATCTACCAATGCGGTACTTCATTTTTTAGCAATCGCAAGAGCAGCAAAAATAGATTTCAGTTTAAAAGATTTTCAAAAGATAAGTGAGGTAACTCCATTTTTAGCAGATTTAAAACCCAGCGGAAAATACTTAATGGAAGACATTCATAAGATAGGCGGAATTCCAGCAGTTTTAAAATATTTACTTCGGAAAGGATTACTACACGGAGACTGTTTAACGGTTACTGGAAAAACACTTGCTGAAAATCTATTGGATGTGGAGGATCTTAGTCAAGGGCAAGAAGTAATTAAAACACTAGAAAACCCTATTAAAACTTCGGGACATTTAAGGATGTTATACGGAAACTTAGCGGAAGAAGGTAGTGTTGCAAAAATAACAGGAAAAGAAGGACTTTATTTTAAAGGAAAAGCAAAAGTGTTTGAAGGAGAATTTGACGCAAATGATGGAATAAGAGACGGAAAAGTAGAAAAAGGAGATGTTATAGTCATTAGATATGAGGGGCCTAAAGGAGGACCAGGAATGCCAGAAATGTTAAAGCCTACAGCAGCAATTATGGGCGCAGGTTTAGGTAATGATGTTGCATTAATTACCGATGGTCGTTTTTCGGGAGGTACGCATGGCTTTGTGGTAGGACACATAACTCCTGAAGCCCAAGAAGGGGGAACTATTGCTTTAGTAAAAGATGGAGATGTAATAAGTATTGATGCAAAATTAAATACGATTAGCCTTGAGGTTTCCGAAGAAGAACTTCAAAAAAGAAAACAAGAATGGGAAGCACCTAAATTAAAAGTAGAAAACGGTGTGCTTTATAAATATGCGAGAACTGTTTCATCGGCATCCATGGGATGTGTAACCGATGAGTTTTAAATTTTAAAAAATGGAAACACAGACTAAAACAAAGACTCAGGCAAAAAAAGTGAAACCTACTGCTGTTAGAATATCGGGAGCAGAAGCGGTGATAAAATGTTTATTGGAAGAAGAAATCAATTTAATTTATGGGTATCCAGGTGGGGCAATAATGCCAATTTATGATGAGCTGTATAAGTATCAAGATCAACTAAATCATGTACTAACTCGTCATGAGCAAGGAGCAACTCATGCGGCTCAGGGATTTGCTAGAGTTACCGGAAAAACAGGAGTAGTGTTTGCAACCTCAGGTCCTGGAGCAACTAATTTGGTAACGGGTATCGCCGATGCTCAAATAGATTCAACGCCAATGGTCTGCATTACAGGGCAAGTATCTTCTCATCTTTTGGGAACAGATGCATTTCAGGAAACCGATATTGTTAGTATTTCTACACCAGTTACCAAATGGAATTATCAGGTTACTAAGGCATCAGAAATCCCTGAAGTATTAGCCAAAGCATTTTATATCGCTAATTCAGGAAGACCTGGACCTGTATTAATTGATATTACAAAAGACGCTCAATTTGGAGAAATAGACTTCCATTATAAAAAATGTAAAAACATTAGAAGTTATTTTCCAGTTCCAAAGGTAGACTTAGAACAAGTAAAGGATGCTGCAGAATTAATTAATTCAGCAAAAAAACCATTTATCATCATGGGGCAAGGTGTGATTTTAGGAAATGCAGAAAATGAATTGAAGGATTTAATTTCTAAAACAGGAATTCCAACGGCATCCACAGCACTAGGCCTTTCAGGTTTAGAAACCAATCATCCTTTATTTGTTGGGATGGTAGGAATGCATGGGCATTATGCACCCAATTTGAAAACCAATGAATGTGATGTGTTAATCGCTATCGGAATGCGATTTGACGATCGGGTAACGGGGGATTTAAATCGTTATGCAAAACAGGCAAAAGTGATCCATTTTGAGATAGATCCAGCCGAAATAGATAAGAATGTAAAAACAAATGTTGCTGTATTAGGAGATGTAAAAGAAACGCTCAAGGCAATAATTCCACTTATTAAAAAGGCTTCTCATAAAAAATGGCATCAAGAATTTAAAGACTTATATGATATTGAATTTATGGAAGTCATTAAGGATCAGTTAAACCCTAAAAAGGAAGGCTTAACCATGGGGGAGGTTTTGGAAGGAATTAATAAAGAAACGAATGGGGAAGCGGTTATTGTTTCAGATGTGGGACAACATCAAATGTTTGCTTGTCGATATGCGAAATTCAATACAACCCGAAGTAAAATAACTTCAGGAGGATTAGGAACCATGGGCTTTGCTTTACCTGCTGCAATAGGAGCTAAAATGGGAGCCCCCCAACGTGAGGTGATTGCGATTATTGGGGATGGAGGATATCAGATGACCATTCAGGAATTAGGTACTATTTTTCAAACAAAAGTGCCTGTTAAAATCGTGGTTTTAAACAACAGTTTTTTGGGAATGGTTCGCCAATGGCAGGAATTGTTTTTTGATAAGCGATATGCATCTACAGAAATGGTAAACCCCAACTTTGTTAAGATTGCTGAAGGCTACGATATAGAAGCACAACGAGTGGATAAAAGAGAAGATTTACAAGCTGCAATACAAAAAATGATAGCTTGTAAAGAATCTTATTTTTTAGAAGTAATCATAGAAAAAGAAGGTAATATATTTCCGATGATCCCTACAGGGGCATCCGTTTCGGAAGTTAGATTAAAATAAAAAAAGATGGAAAAACAATTAATCACCGTTTGTATTTACACTGAAAATTTTGTTGGATTATTAAATCGAGTTACCACAATTTTCACTAAAAGACATGTAAATATTGAGAGTATCACTGCTTCAAAATCTGAAATAGAAAATGTACATCGATATACTATTGTCGTTAAAGAGAGTCCATCTCTTATTGAAAAAATAGTAAGACAAATAGAAAAGCAAATCGATGTAATTGGAGCATTTTATCATTTAGAAGATCAGACAGTATTTCAAGAAATTGCTTTATATAAAATGGATATCGAAAATGTATATGAAGCTAAATTCAAAGAAATTATTAGTTCCCACCATGCGCGAATTGTAGAAATTGAAAAGAATTTTGTAGTGGTTGAAAAAACTGGAACTAAAGCAGATACCGATGCTTTATACAATGAATTAAAGCCATTTGGATTAATGCAATTTGTACGCTCAGGTAGGGTAGCCATTACAAAACAAAGAATGAATATTTCAGAAATATTACTTAATAATAGAAAATAAAAAGACATATAATGACAAATTATTTTAATACACTTTCCCTTAGAAATCAACTCGACCAATTAGCGATGTGTCGATTAATGGAATCTTCAGAATTTGAAGATGGAGTAAAAAAATTAGAACAAAAAAAGATTGTAATCGTGGGTTGTGGAGCACAAGGATTAAATCAAGGATTAAATATGCGGGATTCTGGTTTAGATATTTCGTATGCCTTACGAGAAGAAGCAATTTCAGAACAGCGAAATTCCTATAAAAATGCAACTGAGAATAATTTTACTGTAGGGACTTTTGAAGAATTGATTCCAATTGCAGATTTGGTATTGAACCTAACCCCAGACAAGCAACATTCAAAAGTGGTAGATACGGTCATGCCATTAATGAAAAAGGGGGCAACTTTAAGTTACTCACACGGATTTAATATTGTAGAAGAAGGGAAACAAATTAGAGAAGATATAACAGTTATAATGGTGGCTCCAAAATGCCCAGGAACCGAAGTTAGAGAAGAATATAAACGAGGTTTTGGCGTGCCAACTCTTATTGCGGTACATCCAGAAAATGACCCCGAAGGAAAAGGTTGGGAACAAGCAAAAGCTTATGCGGTTGCTACAGGTGGACACAAAGCAGGAGTATTAGCATCCTCTTTTGTGGCTGAGGTAAAGTCAGATTTAATGGGAGAACAAACTATTTTATGTGGCGTTTTACAAACTGCATCCATTTTGTGTTTCAATAAAATGATAGAAGAGGGAATTGAGGCTAGTTACGCTGCAAAACTTATTCAGTATGGATGGGAAACCATTACCGAAGCTTTAAAACATGGAGGAATCACCAATATGATGGATCGATTGTCAAACCCAGCAAAAATTAAAGCCAACCAGCTATCTGAAGAATTAAAAGAAATTTTAGCGCCTTTATTTAATAAACATATGGACGATATTATGTCTGGAAAATTTTCAGAAACCATGATGAAAGATTGGGAAAATGCCGATATTAATTTGTTAAAATGGAGAGCAGAAACGGGAGAAACTACCTTTGAAAAAACAGAAGCTAGTTCAGAAGAAATTTCCGAACAAGAATATTTTGATCATGGAGTTTTGATGGTTTCTTTTGTGAAATCTGGTGTGGAACTTGCCTATGAAACCATGGTAAAATCAGGGATTGTTTCAGAATCTGCTTATTATGAATCCTTGCATGAACTACCCTTAATTGCAAACACCGTAGCAAGAAAAAAACTTTTTGAAATGAATAGGATTATTTCAGATACAGCAGAATATGGCTGCTATTTGTTTGATCATTCTTGTAAAGTATTATTAGAAGACTTTATGAAATCGGTAGATGTATCTGTAATTGGAAAATCGTATTCATCTTCTGAAAACGTAAATAATATAGCCTTAATTCAAGTAAATGATTCGATTAGAAATCACCCTATCGAAAAAATCGGAAAATCATTACGTAGCGCAATGACTGCTATGAAAACGGTTAAAACAAAAGTTTAAAAATGGTAAACTATGGATGAGGTAGAAACTAAAATTTCGTATTTCCCAACATTGGTTAATGTGGAAGCTGCTGCAGAAAATTTAAATGGGATTGCTTCTGTTACTCCACTAATGAAAAACCTTCAATATTCAATTAGATTTGAAAGCGACATCTATTTTAAGCGCGAGGATTTTCAAATGGTTAGATCTTATAAAATAAGAGGAGCTTACCATAAAATGTCCTCTTTGAATCTTTCAGAAAGGGAGAAAGGAATCGTTTGTGCAAGTGCTGGAAATCACGCCCAAGGAGTAGCTCTGTCCTGTAAATTGTTAAAAATTAAAGGAACGATTTATATGCCTTTGCCTACACCAAATCAAAAAATCGAGCAGGTAAAAATGTTTGGAGAGGAGTATGTAGAGATTGTTATGGAAGGAGATACCTATGATGATGCTTGTCAAGCTGCAAAATTAAAATGTGAGCTTAGCTATAGAACATTTGTTCATCCTTTTGATGATGAAAAGGTTATTGAAGGCCAAGCAACAGTAGGATTAGAAATAGTAAAGCAAAGTAATAAGCCCATAGATTATATTTTTATTCCTGTGGGAGGTGGTGGGTTAGCAGCAGGATTATCTTCTGTTTTTAAAATGATTTCTCCAAAAACAAAAATCATAGGCGTCGAACCAGAAGGAGCTGCATCTATGTCGGTTTCTATTAAAAACAATAGAAACACCAAACTTCCAGCTATTGAAAAGTTTGTAGATGGTGCTGCAGTAAAAAAAGTGGGAACCCTTACTTTCCCTATTTGCAAACAAAATTTAGATGCTATGATTACTGTGCCTGAAGGTAAAGTTTGTCAGACTATTTTAGAACTGTATAACAAAGACGCTATTGTAGTAGAGCCTGCCGGAGCATTGAGTATTTCAGCATTGGATTATTATAAAGATGAAATAAAAGGGAAAAATGTAGTCTGCTTAATAAGTGGGAGTAATAATGATATTATACGTACCCCAGAAATTAAAGAACGGGCTTTATTATATGCCAACTTAAAACATTATTTCATTATAAAATTCCCGCAACGTGCTGGAGCACTTAGAGAATTTGTGGTAGATGTTTTAGGAGAAAATGATGATATTACCCACTTCGAATATGCTAAAAAAACAAATCGAGAAAATGGTTCAGCGGTTGTTGGGGTAGA
>MAAC01018455.1_pt1 | contig 20098 bp, 20 predicted proteins | sample 1115981 | NCBI WGS metagenome assembly MAAC01 (sample SAMN04961126, study PRJNA320927) | seawater metagenome | isolation source: sample BD02T64 sea water enriched with oil for 64 days | place: USA:Gulf of Mexico | collected 2013-07-27
CCCAAATTTGAAGCCTTACCCCTCTGGGGCTTCAAATTTGGGAGAGAAGATTATCCAATTTTAGCTGAAGCTGACCGGCTGGAAGCCGGTGGATTTGGACCTAAGAATGGAAATTAAAAGTGCAAAAACCACAGAGGCAAAAGACGGCCGACCCAAACTTCTTTTTGCCAAAATACTCAAATAGCAACCGCTGGATCAACGCGACGATGGCGGCTCCAGCCCTGCAGACCCTATAGATCAATCCGATCCAGCTCATTCAGCAGATCCAACAGCGCCTCATAGCGCTCTTCACCCATCTTGGCACGGGTCTCCGCCACCAGCGCCAGGCTGGCCTCCAGATTATCCAGTATCACCGCCTCGCCATCCGCAGTGATGGTGATCACCTGCTTGCGCCGGTCCACCTGGTCCCGCGCGCGGCTGATCATCTGCTTGTCTTCCAGCTTTTGCAGGATCCGGGTCAGGCTGGGCAACAAAAGGCAGGCCTGCTCGGCGATCTGGGTCGGGTCGATGGCGCCGCTTTCCTGCACCACCCGCAACACCCGCCACTGCTGTTCGGTCAGATCCACGTCGCTGAGCAACGCCCGGATTGGCCCCATAACCCGCTCGCGCGCACGTAGCAGCGCAATGGGCAAAGAACGATTGGTGGTTGGCATAGACTTTTTCATGGCTAATTATCACCTTACCGCGGAGCAAAGGCAATTGCAGCCGCAGGATTTCCATACTTGACCGCGCATCCGCGAATTGCTACACAAGTTAAGTAATTTTCTGGACTTCAAAGCCATGCCACATATCACCCTGGACTACTCTGCCAATTTAGAGCCTGATATAGATATAGCAGGGCTTTGCAACCATCTGCGTCAGGCTGCGATTAGCACAGGTGCCCTGCCAATGGCCGGCATTCGGGTACGTGCCTTTGCGGCCACACATGTCTCGATTGCCGACGGCGATCCCAAACACGGCTACATTGACATCTCGGTGCGACTGCGGGCTGGCCGCGATCTGGCCACACGACAAGCCGCCACCAAAACCATCTTTGACGCGGCCCGCGACTTTCTGGCGCCCGTGATGCAACGGCGCTCTTTGGCGTTGTCGTTTGAGATGCGCGACATCGACCCTGCAGTTTCGCCAAAATGCGGCACCATCCGCGATCACCTGACAAAGGATGCGCCAAATGACTGATCTGAGCACAAATATCGCCAAGCTGGACGGCTATCTGGAGCGTTTCCGCAAAAATGGCATTCAGAATTTGATAGGCGGGAAGAGCACTCCGGCTCTGTCTGGCAAGGTCTTTGACACTATCTCGCCCACCGACAAAAGCGTGATCTGTCAGGTGGCCCATGGCGGTGCCGCCGATATTGATGCCGCCGCACAGGCCGCTAGGGAAGCCTTTCCCGCCTGGCGCGACATGCCGGCGCTGCAGCGCAAGAAAATCCTGATCCGCATTGCCGAAGGTATCGAGGCGCGCGCCGAAGAGATTGCGTTCTGCGAATGTTGGGACACCGGTCAGGCGTTGCGCTTCATGTCCAAGGCGGCGCTGCGCGGGGCCGAGAATTTTCGCTATTTCGCCGATCAGGTGACAGCGGCGCGCGACGGCAAGAATCTGCAATCGCCCACCCTGATGAACGTGACCACGCGGGTGCCGATTGGGCCGGTTGGCATCATCACTCCGTGGAACACGCCGTTCATGCTATCGACCTGGAAGATTGCGCCGGCGCTGGCTTCGGGCTGTACGGTGGTGCACAAACCGGCCGAGCTGAGCCCGCTGACTGCAAGTATCCTGGCCGAGATCGCCCATGAAGCCGGACTGCCTGCTGGCGTGTGGAACTTGGTGAACGGTTTTGGTGAAGAGGCTGGCAAACGGCTGACCGAACACCCCGCGATCAAGGCAATTGCCTTTGTCGGGGAAAGCCGCACCGGATCGCTGATCACCAAACAAGGGGCCGATACCCTGAAACGGATGCATCTGGAACTGGGTGGCAAGAACCCGGTGGTGGTCTTTGATGATGCTGACCTGGACCGAGCGCTGGATGCAGTGATTTTCATGATTTATTCGATCAACGGCGAGCGCTGCACCTCGTCCTCGCGTCTGTTGGTTCAGGACAGTATTGCAGAAGAATTCCAGGCAAAGCTGGTGGAGCGGGTCAACAACATCCGCGTCGGCCATCCGCTGGACCCCAAAACCGAAGTTGGGCCGCTGGTCGCACAGGAACATTTTGACAAGGTGAGTTCGTATTTCGAGATCGCCAAGCAGGACGGTGCCACCACGGCGGCGGGTGGAAAGGTAGTGGGCAATGAGGGGTATTTTGTGCGCCCGACCCTGTTCACCAATGCCAGCAACCAGATGCGCATCGCACAGGAAGAGATCTTTGGCCCGGTGCTGACGGCGATCACGTTCAGAACCGAAGAAGAGGCACTGGAGATGGCCAATGACACCCAATACGGGTTGACCGGCTATGTCTGGACCAATGACCTGACCCGCGCCTTGCGGTTCACCAATCATCTGGAAGCCGGGATGATCTGGGTGAACTCGGAAAACGTGCGCCACCTGCCAACCCCGTTTGGCGGCGTCAAAGCCAGCGGCATTGGCCGGGATGGTGGCGACTGGAGCTTTGATTTCTACATGGAACAAAAGCACATCGGCTTTGCCCTTGGTGAGCACAAAATCCCGCGCCTTGGCGCCTGACCTGACATCGAAACGCGCGCTTTCGGAGGAGACCCTAATGCCCATTCCCACCGCCAACCTGTACCCGCCGTTCAACATCGTCCGGTTGTCTCATGTTGAATACATGGTGACTGACCTGGCCGCATCGCGGGCGTTTTACGTCGACACGCTGGGCCTGCAGGTCACCCAGGAAGACGATCAACGCATCTATCTGCGCGCCATGGAAGAACGTGGCCATCACTGTATTGTACTGGTTCAGTCCGACAAGGCCGAGGTCGGTGTGTTGGGGTTCAAACTGTTTGATGACCCGGATCTCGACAAGGCAGCCGAGTTTTTCGCGTCGCGAAACTTGCCTGTCGAATGGGTGGATCGCCCGCATATGGGTCGTTGCCTGCGCACGCAGGATCCTTGGGGTATTCCGCTGGAGTTCTACGTCAAGATGGACCGGCTGGCGCCGATCCATCAAAAGTACAAGCTGTACAACGGCGTGAAGCCGCTGCGCATTGATCACTTCAATATGTTCAGCGCCGATGTGGATGCCTCGGTTGCGTTTTACAACGACATCGGGTTCCGAGTGACCGAATACACGGCGGATGATGACACCGGTAAGACATGGGCCGCCTGGATGCACCGGAAGGGCGGCGTGCATGACGTGGCCTTTACCAATGGTACCGGCCCTCGGCTGCATCACACCGCATTCTGGGTACCAACGCCGCTGAACATCATCGACCTGTTGGATCTGATGTCGACCACTGGATACGTGGACAATATTGAACGCGGGCCGGGGCGGCACGGGATTTCAAACGCGTTTTTCCTGTATGTGCGCGACCCGGATGGGCACCGGATCGAGATCTACTGCTCGGATTACCAAACCTGTGATCCGGATCTGGAGCCGATCAAATGGTCGCTGACCGACCCGCAACGCCAGACCCTGTGGGGTGCCGCCGCTCCGCGTAGTTGGTTCGAGGAAGGATCGACATTTGCCGGGGCCGAGACAAAGCCAAGTGCGTTGACCGCGCAGCCGATTATTGCACCGTAACAACGTAGGGCTGCGCCCGACACTGGGTGGGTGCGAATGCGCCCTCCCACTTTGCCAAAGGCAAACCTCCGGTTTGACGGGAGGGTCGGGCGCGGCCCGTGCCACAGGCACGGACCAAAGGATAAGATGATGAAGTGGGATGAGTTTTCCGAGTGGGGCCGCCGGGTGGCGGACTGGACACAGGACTATCACCAAACCGTAGGGGATAAGCCGGTCCGGGCGATGACCGAGCCGGGAGATGTGCTGAACGCCCTGCCCGCCACCCCGCCCGAATCCGGCGAAGGGATGGAGGATATCTTTCGCGATTTTGAAGAGATCGTGATGCCCGGCATCACTCACTGGCAGCATCCCCGGTTCTTTGCCTATTTCACCTCAAATGCCTCGGCCCCGTCAGTATTGGCTGAATTCCTGACCAGCGCCATCGCGCCGCAGTGCATGCTGTGGCAGACCTCGCCTGCCGCGACCGAGATGGAAACGAGGATGATGGACTGGCTGCGGCAATCGCTGGACCTGCCCGAAGGATTCGCCGGGGTCATTCAGGACTCGGCCTCATCCGCGACATTGGCCGCCGTGCTGACCATGCGGGAAAAGGCGCTGAACTGGCAGGGCAACCAACAGGGGTTGTTCGCGCAAAAACCACTTCGCGTCTACTGTTCCTCTGAGGTGCATACATCGGTGGATCGCGCCATCTGGGTGGCCGGGATTGGCCAGCAGAATCTGGTGCGTGTGCCGATCAAAGGCGACTGGCGCGGGATGGATCCGGTGGCACTGGAGGCCGCAATTGAGGCTGATCTGGCGGCGGGGCTACAGCCGGCCGGAGTTATCCTTTGTGTCGGTGGTACTGGTACTGGCGCCACTGATCCGGTGGATCAAATCCTTGATGTGGCTGAGAAATACGGGCTTTACACCCATGTGGATGCGGCCTGGGCCGGGTCAGCGATGATCTGCCCTGAGTACCGCCATTATTGGCCAGGGATCGAACGAGCCGACAGTATTGTGTTCAACCCACACAAATGGCTGGGCGTGCAGTTCGACTGCTCGGCGCATTTCCTACGCAACCCGGATGATCTGGTGCGTACGCTGGCCATTCAGCCGGAATACCTGAAGACGCATGGCAAGGATGGCATCATCAATTACTCGGAATGGTCGGTGCCGCTGGGCCGCCGGTTCCGGGCGCTGAAGATCTGGTTTGTGCTGCGCACCTATGGGCTGGAGGGATTGCGCGAGAGGCTGCGCAATCATGTGAGCTGGTCCAATGCGCTGCATGACAAGCTGGCCAGCACACCGGATTTTGAGATCACCACCCCGCCAATGTGGTCGTTGTGGAGTTTTCGTTATGCGCCGGAGGGGGCAAAGGATCTGGATGATTTGAACCTGCGGCTGGTCAATGCGATCAATGACGATGGACGGATTTACCTGACCCAGACTCGTGTGGACGGCGATCTGGTGATCCGTTTTCAGGCTGGCCAGTTTGAGACCACCAAAGACGACGTTATGATGGCCCATGATGTGATCACCGAAATAGCCGAGGGACTGACCTGATGCGCTTTGCCACTTACTCTGCCGATGGCCAGACCTTTTATGGCGCGGTCACTGACGAGGGCATGATTGCCCTGTCGCCCGAATTCCCCCAGTGGCCAACCCTGCGTGAGGTGATCGCGGCAGAGGGGCTGCATGAACTGGCCATCGCAGCGCAAGACAAACCGGTCAGTCACGCCAACGGCGGCTTTCAATATCAGATCCCGATCCCCGCGCCCGAGAAAATCATCTGCGTTGGCGTCAACTTCCCGGCCCGCAATGCCGAGTACAAAGACGGTCAGGACGCGCCGCCCAATATGTCGCTGTTCATCCGCTTTCCCGGCTCGTTCACCGGTGCGGATCAACCATTGATCCGCCCGCCGGAAACGCCGCAACTGGATTATGAGGGTGAGATTGCCATTGTGATCGGCAAAGGTGGGCGGCGGATTTCGCAGGCGGACGCCTATGATCACATCGCCGCCATTACCCTGTGCAACGAGGGCACTCTGCGGGACTGGGTGCGCCATGCTAAGTTCAACGTCACTCAAGGCAAAAACTGGGATCAATCCGGTGCTATGGGACCGCATTTGGTGCCTTTTACCGCGGCGGCGCAGCTGGATGACATCCGCCTGACCACCCATGTGAGCGGAGAGTTACGGCAGGATGATCGCACCAGCCGCATGCTGTTCCCGGTACGGCGACAAATCGAATACATCTCGACCTTTACCACGCTGAAGCCCGGCGACATTATTGTGACCGGCACCCCGACTGGCGCAGGGGCGCGGTTCGACCCGCCAAGGTTCCTGCAGCCCGGCGATGTGATCAAAATCGAGGCCGAAGGCATTGGCACCTTGATCAACACAGTAGAGGACGAGGCATGACCCCGGACCAGCACGCAGAGGCCGCAGAAACGCTATTTCAGGCCGAGGTGAGTGGTGAGCAATGCAGGCTGTTGTCGTTGCAATACCCGGGCATGACACTGGATGATGCCTATGCGGTGCAGGCGGCGCTGGTGGCGCGCAAAATGGCGGCAGGGCGGCAGCGGATTGGCTGGAAGATCGGGCTGACCAGCCGCGCCATGCAGGATGCGTTGAAGATCGACACGCCGGACAGCGGTGTACTGTTGGACGATATGTTGTTTGAAACGGGCGACACGGTGCCAGCAGGGCGGTTTATTCAGCCACGGGTCGAGGCAGAGATTGCGTTTATCATGAAGGCTCCGCTGGCCGGGGTTGATTGCACGCGCGCGGATGTTTTGATGGCAACCAACTGCGTGGCGCCATCGTTAGAGATACTCGATACCCGCATCCAGCGCGCGGACGCCGCAAGTGGCAAGGCACGGATCATCACTGACACGATCAGCGACAATGCGGCCAATGCTGGCATTGTGTTGGGAGCTGAACGACATGCGATCGATGCCCGTGATCTGCGTTGGACCGGTGCAATTGTGTCGCGCAATGGCACGGTTGAGGAAACCGGGTTGGGGGCCGGAGTGCTGAACGACCCGGTGACATCGGTGTTGTGGCTGGCGCGACGCATGGCCAGCTATGGACAACAGATCGAGGCCGGGGATATCGTCCTGTCAGGGTCGTTCATTCGGCCGATCGAATGCTCACAAGGATCTGAAATATCTGCAGATTTCGGTCCCTTTGGCTCTGTCGACATCAACTTCGCATAAAGGTCTTTTTGCCATGCCAGCGCCTAAGAATGAATTCAAACAAGCCCTTGCCGACGGTCAGCGCCTGATCGGCTGTTGGCTCAGCTTTGCCGAGGGATCGGTTGCGGAAATGATGGGAACCACCGGGTTTGACTGGTTGGTCATTGATGGCGAACACGGGCCCAATGACATCCGATCGATCCGCGATCAGTTGATGGCGTTGCAGGCGTCAAGCAGCCATGCGGTGGTGCGGGTGCCGGTGGGGGAAACCTGGGTCATCAAGCAGGTGCTGGATGCCGGGGCGCAAACGGTGCTGGTGCCGATCATTGAGAGCGCCGAACAGGCGCGCGAGATTGTGCGGGCCTGTCAGTACCCGCCACATGGAACCCGAGGTGTTGGGGCCAGTGCCACGCGGGCCAGCCGGTTTGGATCGGTCACGGAGTATATTCCGACAGCAGATCAGGAAATCTGTGTGCTGCTGCAGGTGGAAAACCGCGCCGGGATCGATGCGCTGGATGAGATTCTGGCGGTTGAGGGCGTCGATGGCGTATTCATTGGCCCGGCGGACCTGTCGACCGATATGGGATTTCAGGGCGATTCGGCTCATCCTGAGGTGCGCAAAGTTATTGCCGACTCGATGGCCAAAATCGCCGCCTCGGGCAAGGCGCCGGGCATTCTGGGTGTCAGCGAGGAAGCAACGCAATCTTATCTGGATATGGGCGCGCAGTTTCTGGCCGTGGGGCTGGACGTGATGCTGCTGGTTAAGTCGGCCCGTGCATTGGCGGCACATTGGAAATCCAAGTAGGGATCGCGCCCGGCGGATCTGCCGGGCGATACCTCGGTATACGTTAATGTAGTTCCATGCCTTCGGGCCAGCTAAGCGTGGTTTCTAGCTCGATCTGGCGGCGCTCCCCGGGGGCCATTTCCAGCTCCCAAGCCAGAATGCCACGGCGTTTGTCGAGGTTTTCCTCGCTGGGCTGTGGCGTGGCGGTCCAGGTGATCTGCAGGTCTTCCTGTTCAGTGTAAGGCACCCGGTCGCGGAGTTGCAGCGGCCAAGTTTCACCGGTCAGGTTTTCGATTTCAATCTCAACCTTTTGGACCTGCTGGTTACTGCGCGAGATAAGACCGCGACCGCCTTCGCTTTGATCCAGGGTATCGCGGCGGATTTGCAATCCTTCGATGGGGCCAAAGCCGATTTCACCCTCTTCACCTGCGGCAAGGGAGCTGAACTCTGCGATCCCGATGAACACACCATCAATGTAACGCGAAGCATATTCTGCTTCGAGCAGATCCTCGCCCGATGAATTGGTGAAATGAACCACCCGATAGGCTGTCTCGTCTCTCATTGGGACCGCTCGGGCCATGATCTTGCCCGCCTCGGTCAGAACACCCAGTTCAAGGCGCAGCATATCTGCCCCCGAGGTGATGGATACGGGTTCGCCATACGAGTAAGTTACACCAGGACCATCGGTACCGACATTCCACATGGGGGCTGCTTCTTCGATGATAACTGGGTATTCGACCACGGGTTCGTTGTAGCCTCCTGCTCTGGAATCCAGCGCCACTGGTTCAGGTTCTGATATGCCCCGGTATCGCGTGTGTAATGAACTGGGCTCTACCTGACCAATTGGAGAAACCGTAGACAAGTGAAGAGTAATATCGCTCCAGTTCTCGCCCGTGTCCTGCTGCACAAAGGCACCCCGCTCGATTTTCAGTTGAGGGTTTTCCCCTGTTTCCAACTTCAGATCATAGACCGGGATCCAGAAACTGTCCGCACCGTCCAGGTAGTTCAGCACGATGGTGCCATCACTGGCCTCTTCGGCTTCAACCTCAACCGCGATATAAAGGCGCTCTTCGCTCTCGAGGTCGATTGCCTCCAACGCCTGCTTGGCTAATTCCAGTTCATCCTCAAGCTCCTGCAACTGGCGCTCGATTCGGCGTGCTTCGATCTCGGCGTCCAATGCAGTTTGCCCTGCGGTTTCGGCTTCTTGAGAAATCATCCGGGCAATGTCACGCAGGATGTCGGGGGTCGCATCGGCCAAGCCTTCGTTCTCGCCCAATTGTTGCAGAAATCCGATCGACACCTCGGCGGCTGCGCCTTTTAGACCTGCCCGCGTGGCATCATCCTTGACCGCCTGAATGCGCTGCTCGATTTCGTCAATGCGCGCCTCGGCCTCTTGAACGCGTGGATCATTGAATTCACGTGGAGGAGTGTATTCGTTGCGGAACACGGTTCCGATCTGTCGCGCACCGGTTAGGTCAATTCGCAGAAGTTCCAAGATTGCTGTGTCTGGCACGCCCTGCAGTACCAGCCGGTGTTTTCCTGCTGGGATCTGAAATTCAGCGGTCCGTGTGATGGCTGCGCTTTCGGGGTACATGGTGACCTCGGTCACCTTGCTGGAAACGGGGATAGTGTCAGCCCAAGCTGCGGATGCAGACAATAGGGCGAGCAGGGAAAGGCAATTTCGCATCAATGTGACCTCAAAAAAATATCTAAGGTGAGCTTTGCAAGGTCCCATAGCAAATACAAGGGCGGCTAAGTCTGCACCGCGTCAGATTATGTTTGGGGTGAGGACCGCAAAAAACCACTGCCCGGACAAGAAGAAGCCCAAGGAAGCAACCCGAAAGCTTCCCTGGGCTTGTTTGCCTGAACCTGACCGCCTGCTCTTTTTTTATTATTAGCCTGCTTTTGTTTTTGTTGGCCTGTTCAAGTAACCGTCTGTCTCGTTGTCTTTTTTCTTACCGGTCTTTTGATCCGCCGGCTTTGAAAACTCGTTAGGAGGTTGTGGCTGCTCTTATGTCTGCAAATTTGGTGGTTAGCTCGGCTGAAGGAAAGCCGAGACGGCGGCAAGAGCAGATATCGACATTGCTGTAGGCGTCTCTTAGGCGGACGCGGTCGTCTACTTGCTTGAGATAGAAACCCTTGCTTACAAGGCGGCGACGCAGATCTAACCAGCTGCGTGCCTTGGAGAACTCTTCGTAAAGGTATGTCCGGAGAGAAACTTCCATTTCGGTGCCCCAGCGACCGGTAACCCGGGCGGTGGCCCATGCGGACTGCTTGTAGGTCACGTCTTGTAGTTCATTTTCTATACTGTGCTTGGCAAACATGACGTGATCCTCCGCATTTGATGTTGTTCGATGTCTATTAATTTACCGTGAAATGCTGATTCTGATCCATGGGTGCAAAGGGTGCAGTGGCCCCTCTTTCGCGAGTCCTCCTGACCTAAAGGATAGTTTTGGATGTATCTTCATGAGGGCCCCGACTCGGTACACCTCCACTCTCGCACTGTTCTTCGTGCCAAACATGCCGACCAAAGACCGATGTTTTTATGCTCAGTTCTGGATGGGTTCACCCATAACTGATGGATAAGAAACACACCTGTGACAAAGGAAAAGCACAAGGAAGCAACCCGAAAGCTTCCTTGTGCTCATAATCTTGAACCTGACTGCCTGCTCTTGTTTTTGTTATTAGCCTGCTCTTTTTTGTGGTCGGCCTGTTCAAGTGTCTGTTTGTCCCGTCGCCCATCTTGATACCGGTCTTTTTGATTTGCCGGCTTGAAGGATCTTTAGGCTGCTGCTGGTGCGCTCTTGTTCGAAAATCGTGAAGTGAGTTGGGCCGAAGGAAACCCAAGGAAACGGCAGGAGCAGATATCTACGTTGCTGAAGGCGTCTCTTAGGTGGACGCTGTTTTCTTCTTGCTTGAGATAAAAACCCTTGCTGACGAGGCGGCGACGCAGGTCTAGCCAACTGCGTGCTTTGGTGAATTCTTCCCAGAGGTACATCCGGAGAGAGACTTCCATTTCAGTGTTCCAGCGATTGTTGCTGCGGGCACTGGCCCAGCCTGACTGCTTGAAGGTTACGTCTTGTGCTTCTTGCTCTATGGCGTGTTTGGCGAACATGACGGGCTCCTTCGGTTTGGTGTGTGTCCTAGTGTTTGTCTGTAGGTAAAATTTACATCAAATTGCATGTATTCGTCGAGACGTGCAAAAGACGAAGGGGCCCCTCTTTCGAGGAGCCCCCTGATCTAAAGGATAGTCTTAGATTAACCTTTCTTGAGAACTTCACGTCCCAAGAGTTCAGCAATCTGCACTGCGTTCAGGGCTGCACCCTTGCGCAGGTTGTCCGAAACACACCATAGATTCAAACCGTTATCGATTGTGCTGTCCTGACGGATGCGGCTGATGAAGGTGGCAAAATCGCCAACACATTCGACCGGTGTGACGTATCCACCGTCTTCACGTTTATCGATCACCATGATTCCCGGCGACTCGCGCAGGATGTCGCGGGCCTCGTCCTCGTCCAGGAAGTCTTCGAATTCGATGTTGATCGCTTCGGAGTGGCCCACAAAGACCGGCACCCGCACACAGGTCGCGGTGACCTTGATTTTGGTGTCGATGATCTTCTTGGTCTCAGCGACCATCTTCCACTCTTCCTTGGTCTCACCAGAGTCCAGGAACACGTCGATATGCGGGATCACGTTGAAGGCGATCTGCTTGGTGAAGGTTCTGGGCGGCTTGTTATCGGTCGGGTTGTAGATCGATTTGGTCTGATCCCACAGCTCGTCGATGCCCTTGCTGCCGGAACCGGAAACGGACTGATAGGTCGAGACCACCACCCGCTTGATGGTGGCGCGGTCGTGCAATGGCTTCAGCGCCACAACCATCTGCGCAGTCGAGCAGTTGGGGTTGGCGATGATGTTCTTCTTGGCATAGCCGTGCACGGCTTCGGGGTTTACCTCGGGCACGATCAACGGGATGTCCGGATCGTAACGGTACAGCGACGAGTTATCGATCACCACACAGCCGACAGCTGCTGCTTTGGGAGCATAGATTTTGGTGGCATCTGAACCAATTGCAAATAGCGCAATGTCCCAACCGGCAAAATCAAACGTGTCCAGATCGGTGGTTTTCAAAGTTCGCTCACCAAAGCTGACCTCAGATCCAAGTGATTTTCGGCTTGCCAGAACGGCAATCTCATCAATTGGAAACTGGCGCTCAGCCAGGATGTTCAGCATCTCACGGCCCACGTTGCCCGTGGCGCCGACGACGGCGACGCGATAACCCATAGTGTCTCTCCAAATTAGAGCCGATCCCATGACCGGCTGCGGTCTCATATCGGGAAACGGCTCTGTCGGAAAGGTCAGAACGCTCGCAGGTCCGTGCTGGGGTGCAGATATATAGCCACATGCCCGGTTTTTCGACTGAAGCGGGATCGCCGCCACAGCAGACATATGGACCTGCAGGCGAAATCCGCTAGTTTGCTCGCAGTAGCTGATGGCATGGGTAATCTATGGAAACGCACACATTCTATGAAGACCTGCCACGCGGAGACAGGTTCTCTGACTTTGCCCAACCCAAAAACTACACGCCGCTGCCTGCGGATTGGCTGGTTGGGTGCTGTGATATTGTCGATTCGACCGGGCTGATTGCCGCTGGCCGCTACAAGACTGTGAACATGATTGGCGCCTCGGTGATCTCGGCGTTGACCAATGCCATGTCGGGGCGGGCTTTTCCTTATGTGTTTGGTGGCGATGGCGCGTCCTTTGCGATTCCACCCTCCGAGGCGGATTTATGCCGCGCCGTGCTGTCGAACCTGCGCAGTTGGGTGAGTGCTGAATTTGGCGTAGACCTGCGGGCGGCCCTGTTGCCGATCGAGTGGATTCGCGCCGAAGGGTTAGAGGTTCGGGTGGCGCGCCATGCGGTCTCCTCGGGCGTGGATTACGCCATGTTCAATGGCGGCGGCCTGGCCTGGGCGGATCACCAAATGAAGGAGGGCGGCTTTGCCGTGGAGCCTTCGGAATACATCACGCCACCGGATTTAACCGGGTTGTCCTGCCGGTGGAGCAACATCAAGGCGCGTAATGGCACCATACTATCCTTGGTGATGCTGCCCGCCGGCGATGGCGAAAGCCGCGCCTACTCCGAGGCCGTCAGTCAGGTGCTGGCACTGTCCGCACAGCTGGAGCGCAGCGGTCACCCGGTTCCGGGGAATGGTCCGCCATTGGGGTATCCTCCGCCAGGCCTGACGCTTGAGGCGCATGTGTCGCGCGGAACAGGTCCACTGCTGCTGCGCAAAATCCGGTTGCTGGTGAATACGGCTGTGACGGGGCTGATGATGTGGAGCGGGCGGCGGTTTGGTGGCTTTGATCCGGTTCACTATCGCGCCACGCTGAGCGCCAATGCCGACTTCCGCAAATTCGATGACGGATTGAAGATGACCCTCGACTGTGACCCGACCACTCGCAACCAGTTGGTCGACCTGCTGCAACGCGCCAAGGCTGCGGGTCACATCCGTTATGGGCTGCATGAACAGGACGAGGCGATGGTCACCTGCATCGTGCCCTCGGCCACGCGCGATGATCATGTGCATTTTGTCGATGGCGCGGCGGGGGGCTATACCAGTGCCGCCGCACACATCAAGGCCGAGGACCGGCAGGTCAGCACTCAGACCTGAATGAACAGTTCCAGCTTGGGATCGTAGCACTGCAACCCGCCTTCGCCGATGTCGGTCCACAAGCCGTGCAGGCTCAGCTCGCCATCCTTGACCGCGGCGTCGACAAAGGGAAAGCTCATCAGGTTTTCCAACGAAGCCACAACCGCCTGCTTTTCCAACTGGCGCAGCTGCTCTTCTTTGTCCTCGATGTCGCGCACCAATTCATACTTGGGTTTCAGGATGTCCATCCAGCGACCAACAAAGCTATCTTTGGCCTCCAGTTCGGGGGCATGGCCATTGCACATGTCGATACAACCCTCGACTCCGCCACATTGTGAATGACCCAAAACAATCAAATGGGACACCTTTAGCACCGTCACAGCGTACTCCACAGTTGCACTGGTGCCGTGATGATCGCCATCTGGCTGAAAAGGCGGCACCAAATTAGCGATATTTCTATGGATAAAGAACTCACCCTGGTCGGCCCCGAAGATCGAAGTCACGTGCACCCGGCTGTCGCAGCACGAGATAACCATGGCCCGCGGGCGCTGTCCTTCGGTCGCCAAACGGCGGTACCAGCCCTTGTTTTCCTGGTAAGAAGTGGCTTTCCATCCGTGATAACGGGTCACCAGATAACTCGGCAGAGGCTTGGCAAATTCCATTTATCGATCCCTGAGTTGATAGTCCGCTGGGCTAATACCCTGCATTGTTAGCAAATTCGAGAGATATGATCACCCCGAAGTTACCTTTTGAAAACCAGTAAGCGTACATGTTGGTCCCGTGCCGTGGGGGTACAGATATTTAGGGTGAACTCTGGTGGCGAATATTCTTACAGTAATGCACAATGAAACGGTCCGGCTTGACCCGGGCAAACTGAGCGAACTTTATGCTCAGTTGGGCGAGGCAGGCGCTGAAGACGTCGTCTGCCGCGCTATTGAAGAGCTGGCCGTGCGACTGTCGCATTGCGAGCGATTATGGCGGCAAGACGATATTCCAAACCTGCGCAAGAGCGCACGGTCGCTGATTGCCATTGCTGAACAAATTGGCATGACCGCCATGGCGGGTATCGCACGCGACGTGACCGAAGCGATCGATACCGATGACCAGGCCGCGGTTGCCGCGACGCTGTTCCGGTTGCTGCGGGTTGGCGAACGGTCACTTACCGCCGTTTGGGAACAACAAGATCTATCAGTCTGATTCTTCAGGGCGCAGTTTCGTAAGCAGGGCTTGCAGATAGCGTGGTGCCAGATACTCTGGGGCGATATTGTCCCCACATCCGGAGTATCGTGATGCCGCCTGTCTTTGCCCCGTTTACAGATGCTGCTTTGCCACTGCATGTCATTGATCAGGATGAATGCGCAAATTGGCTGCAACAGCGGCCTCAGCAGGTTTCAGATTGGGCGCAGGCGAACAGCTTTACGGCCGCCTGTGGTCAGGTCCTGCTGGTTCCCGGTGACAATGGCAAACCTGATATGGCTTTGGTTGGATATGGCACCGCTGCGCAACGGGCGCGGCGGCGGTTTGTACTGGCAGGGGCAGCTGAGAAACTCCCCAAGGGCGTTTACACAATTGCCTCGGGGCTGGACCAGTCAGCCTTGGCGATGGAGTGCCTGGGTTGGCTGCTGAGCAGCTATCGTTTTGACCGCTATCGCAATCAGGGTGAAATGAAAGCGGGCCTATTGGCACCAGAAGGGGTTGATTCCGCTGCTGTTGAATCGCTTGCTGCTGCAGAATGCCTGACCCGCGACTTGATCAATACGCCAGCGTCAGACATGGGCCCGGATGAGCTACAGGCGGCGGCTGAAGCGTTGGCCACGCAGTTTGGCGCATCCATATCGATGACCGTGGACGAGGCGTTGTTAGATCAAAACTTGCCGATGATTCACGCAGTTGGCCGGGCCTCGGACTGGCGTCCACGACTGATTGAGATGAACTGGGGGACATCCGGCCCCAAGCTGACCTTGGTGGGCAAAGGCGTGTGTTTCGACACTGGTGGGTTGAACCTGAAACCCGGTGCCAGCATGGGGTTGATGAAGAAGGATATGGGCGGTGCAGCTGCCGTGCTGGGACTGGCCCGGATGATCATGGCTGCCGAACTGCCGCTGCAACTGCGGGTGTTGATTCCAGCGGTAGAAAACTCAGTTTCCGGGACTGCATTCCGGCCCGGCGATATTTTAACCTCACGCAAGGGGCTAACGGTAGAGATCAACAATACCGATGCCGAGGGCCGTCTGGTGTTGGCCGACGCGCTGGCACTGGCGGATGAGGGAAAGCCGGATTTGCTGATCTCGATGGCGACGCTGACGGGTGCTGCGCGGGTGGCGGTTGGACCTGATCTGGCCCCTTTTTATACGGATAACGAAGGGGACGCCGCTGCGCTGGCGGCTGTGGCCAATGGCAGCGCTGATCCGGTCTGGCGGATGCCGTTTCATGATCCTTATGAGGCCAGGATCGAGCCGGGCATTGCCGATCTGGACAATGCACCTGCGGGCGGATTTGCCGGCTCGATCACCGCTGCGCTGTTCCTGCGTCGATTTGCAGGCGAGAGCCGCTATATGCATTTTGATATCTACGGCTGGAACCCAACCGCCGCCCCTGCCCGGCCCAAAGGCGGCGCAGGCCAAGGTGCGCGCGCGCTGTTTGCTGCCCTGCCCGAGATGCTGAACCTATGAGACAGGCCCAAATCATCCGCCCGGTTGTTGACCTACTGAGCCGGCCCGATGGGCCAAGGGAGCGTCAGCTGATCTGGGGGGATGTGGTCTCGGTTGAAAAAGAACAGAATGGCTGGGCGCAGGTCACATCGGCAAAGGACGGCTATGTCGGTTCTGTGCCATCAACCGCGTTGGGGGCTTTGGTTGAGGCCACCCATTGGGTGAGCGCTGTGGCGACTCACGCCTATACGCAGCCGGATTTCAAATCCTCGGACCTGCGCAGCCTGAGTTTTGGCAGCCATGTGCAGGTCTTGGAGCAGGATGAACGATTTGCCGAAACTCCGGACGGGTTCATCCCCGCACCGCATTTGGCCCCAATAGACAGCATGCCGAGTGACCCGGTTGCTGTGGCCGAATTGTTCCTGGGCACACCATATTTATGGGGCGGCAACAGCCGGTTGGGCATTGATTGCTCGGGGCTGGTGCAGGCGTCTCTGCTGGCCTGCGGTATCCCCTGCCCCGGTGACAGCGGACCACAAGAAAGAGCCTTGGGCAATTATGCCCCTCCTGTTGCATCGGATTATAAGCGCGGAGATCTGTTATTTTGGAAGGGCCATGTTGCGTTTGTACGCGATAACGAAACGCTGATCCATGCCAATGCTTTCCATATGGCGGTGGCGCTGGAACCGCTACACCCCGCGATCGACCGTATTCTGGAGCAGGGCGATGGGCCGGTGACGGCGCATAAGCGGCTGACCTAGGGCGTGCGATTGCGACGGTAGCCAAAATTTGCGCAGATTTTGTGCCGGAAAATTCGAATTTTCCGGAGACTGCCGCTACCTCACCGCGCGGATCAACTGGCGGTCCAACACTCGGAGCACGGTTTTCAACTCGTGGCCCCGTTTCAGGATCTGCCCGTCCATACCAACCACCGAATACATCCCCTGCCGTTGACGCAGTTTGGGGCGTTTTTCGATCCGGTACAGTGGATGTTCGGCGGCATGCTTGAACACCGAAAACACGGCCAGTTCGCGCAGGCAGGAAATTCCGTAATCGCGCCACTCGCCGGCCGCCACCATGCGGCCATACAGCGACAGGATCACCGAGAGCTCGCGTCGGTCAAAGGCAACCTGTAGGGGGGCGGATGGGCTTGGAAACGACGGGGAGTGTTGAAAACTCATGGCGCAAGACTCGCCTCAATCGCGAGAAAAATCAAGTCTCTTTGCACCGTCAGCTGGGCGGCGAGCGATGTTCTTCCGGCACCCAGTCCGGCGTTTCTCGGTTCCAGAACCGGTACGGATTGCCCTCGTCCATGCCCCAGATGTGACGAGTTCGCAGGGCGGGCAACAGCTGAATCACCGGCTCCTCATAGGGGTGGCCGCATCTACCCTGTCAGATCAATAACATATTGACTTAATTTATTTAAATGACCGAACCGCATCACCAAGTGCAGCGCACGGGCACACCCCGGACACACGACGCGGCAATCCTTTGGGCACGACATAGGCAGGCAGATCCGGCGTGACAGTGCGTTTTACAATCTAAAGGGCCCCCAAGGCGATCGAGACGCTGGTGCGACCTATGCGATCGGCTTGGGCCCGCTTGTGAGCTCGATACTATTTGGCTGGCGCGTTAGTTGGATGATTGGCCGTTTCGGATCCTTGCACATGTTTCGTTAGGAAAACTCGTATGAAACAGGAGCGTAACGTCGAAGTAGTAAAGGCAGACCGGATTGCTTCGTGTAGAAAAAGGGAGGTCAAAATCCAGAACAAGATGCCGGGAAAAGGCGGCTATTCGGGACTTTCAGAACTTCGCTCACGATAGGCCAATTGGTACTTTCGGCCGAGGCTGTGTGAAAACTCAATTCGGTCGCGATTTCCAGGAATAGTATTCCAGTATCTTCTTCTCTGGAGATCATATTACCGATAGTGCTGAGGTATTGATGCGTACTGAGAATATCCTCCCGCGAAATTTTCGAAATACCGAGTTTTCACACAGCCTCGGCCCTCCGCTGCCCTTGTTGCTAAACACGTCTAATGGCAGCTTCCAGCAAATATCAGACACGCTTTCGAATGCTGGATCAGACGAAAGTGAACATTCAGGATGCTTGACTGAACTGGCATTTACCCACACTTTTCAGGCAATCATTGCTGCCTCACAGGCGCGGGCATTTCAGGCACTAAAGGCTTGCAATGAAGCGGCTCTGCAAGCGGGGATGTGGGGCTATTATGGATAACGTCTTGGAGACTGGTTTGAGTAGATTTATCGCAGTCGGTGCGCGCTTGGGTTTTTCAGGTAAATTTGCAAGCCTTTTGGGCGCGCTGTGGCTATTGGTGCCTTCTTTGGCATTGGCTTTTGAAGGCGAAGAACAACAACTGTCGGTAATGGCCAAGAGCGATTACGGCGTTTCTCTGTTGGTGGAATATGACGTCAAATGGAAAATTGATACGCTGCTCGGAGAGCCTATCCGCAACTTGAAGATCCGCTGGCGGTTACCGGAACAGTCGGTTTTGAAATTGAATGGAATTACGAACTTTGGCGATCTGCCTAATGACATCCGGATAAGCGAATTACCCCCTGAAATCAGAGAAACAATCCGACTGTACGACGTCAACGTGTGGGTCGGGTATTACGATGCGCCTGTCACCACGCAGATTCTTGCAAACGGATATGTCAATTTTGATGCCGGAGCGCCTGCAACAGAAGGAGATGAGTGGAGTTTTAACGTTCCGGGGTCGCCCGACTGGTTAGATTTCATGACCGACCACAACGGGCAACCGCTGAGCGAGGCCGACGCCAAATCCGTCATGGCCAGTCTAGATCTTTATGGAGACGTGCAAGAGATTGGCGTTACCGCCAAGGTCGCCTTGGGTGACGTGCTGCGTTGGATGTCTAGCGAGGCAGACAAAAATACGGCTTGGGCAATGCTTGGCTCGGCGGTTTCCCAAGTGAATAATCTTGAAAAGACGCTGGGGCTGCCCATTGACGAGATGATGGCTGATTTGGACCGACTGTCATCCGAATTAGAAGTCGCTTCGGATATCGGTGAAATCAAACGCATTAGGCAGGAATTGCAAGAAGGTCTGGAGAAGCTAGAGTTCGGTGTTCCACGCAGCTATGTGCCCGCCAGCAAGGCCGATGCGTACGACACTGAAAGAGCATCGATCGCGGCAAGGCTAGAGCAAATGTTGATACTTATGGTTCCTGATGAAAGTGCACTAAATGCGGAAGAGCGCGCATATCAAGATTGGCTGAAAAAACAGAAGCTGGTATTCGAAGCGAAGGAAGCTGTAGTGGCGGGGATTGCGGCGAAGCGGGTCGAACCAGAACTGGAATTTCCTTTTGGGCGCGTTCAGGTTTCAGATCAGAATTGCATAAGAGACACGCAGATCAGGGAGCACAGCCCTGCAGTCAATAACTATCAGGCAGACTCTTCGAGCGTCCGATTTGGAGGGTTGCATTTGCGTGGTTTCAAACCAGGTGGGCGGACGAAAGACGAGGCGTGGGATGCCAAGGAGGGCGACAATTGGGTCATTGCGCCGAGATATATACATGCTCGCGACTTCAATGACGATGGTATTGCAGTGGTCACTATATTGTTGAGCCGCGAGTGCAGATTTTCTCGCGATGAAGAAGAAGATGTATGGGTGTTTAAGTTCTTCGACGTTGCCATCGACCACGACGAGCGACAACAGTTTTGTGTCGAGAAGCAACGCGATGGGTACCACAGAATGGACGAGTTTGGCCGGATGCACGAAGGATCGGATGGTCCTTACACTTACCGCGTAGGGCCTCCGTGCGACAAATAGTGATTTGATTATTTCGCGTCTCGGACTGGCCTAGATCGTTGCGCAACGCACCAATGTCAGCTTCAGAGAAAATCGGAGAACTTTGCGAAGGTCACTATCTGCGCTTAGCTGCCGTCCGTGCAAGCCGCAGCGAATGCACGCTCTCCGCCCATAGCCTCCCGGCGCCATGCTATGCGCCGGAAGGCATGGCCTTAGCTCTCGCCGATATTCAGACCTTTTGACTGAGCAAACACCCCGATACCGCGGGCAAGGCTGGTCAGCTCGGCGTCGGTGAGGGTGCGGGTGTGCTGGCCGACCTGGGCAAAGTCACCGTAGGGCGAGGAGGCGGCG
>MAAC01015526.1_pt1 | contig 20095 bp, 16 predicted proteins | sample 1115981 | NCBI WGS metagenome assembly MAAC01 (sample SAMN04961126, study PRJNA320927) | seawater metagenome | isolation source: sample BD02T64 sea water enriched with oil for 64 days | place: USA:Gulf of Mexico | collected 2013-07-27
GATGAAAATCTTTATAAAAAGGCAACGCTTTATAAACTCTCTAAAGAAGTCTTAAATTTAAATGAGCTACATTTAAGTGGCATGCAAGGAGATGAATTGTTTGAAGATTATGAGGATGGTGTTGGAGCAGGTGGCTCAGGCTGTGAAGGAGAAGTGTATCAAGAAATTACAGCCTGTAAAAGTGGTGGTTATCATATCTTAAAATATTCGTGCCAACATTTTGGAGCACCTCACGGATTAGGAGATATTCCTCCTTGTGATTTCGTTTGTTCTGGAACTACGATTACTACTATTCTCGATTTTTCAGATTGTGAAAGTGGTACCTACGACCCACCAAATGGGCCTACCAATGATGTTTCTGACGATACGCAAACAGGTGATAGTACTGGAGGTGATGCTGGAAACTCTGATACAGATGGTACTACCACTATAACGGCTCCAGTAGAGATTGAGGACCCAAATTGTCCTCTTTTTAGCGGTAAAATTTTTGTAGATGGCGTTTGTATTTGCCCAGTTGGGTATCAAGAAGACCCTACAACTGGCAATTGTATAGAAGATGATTGTAACACTTCTACAGAAGATTTGGCTAATGCTTTTCCAAATGCAGACATGGATGATTTAGATATATTAACTGAGTTAATAAATGATTTAGGCACAGGGTTTGGTATTACCACTAAAGAAGAGCTTCAACATTTTTTAGCTCAAGCTGGACATGAATCAGGTGGATTTACAAATTTGGGTATTGCTGAAGATTTAAATTATTCTGCACAAAGACTGGTAGTTGTTTGGCCAACAAGATTTTCTTTTACAAACCCTAATAAGTTAAATCCTAATAATTATGCTAATAACCCCACTGTTCTTGGGAATTATGTTTACGCAAATAGAAATGGAAATGGAAATATTGCTTCTGGAGATGGATATAATTATAGAGGGAGAGGAGTGATACAATTAACAGGAAGAGCCAACTATGAAGAATATCAAGAATTTTTAACAAATTACGGAATTAGTTGGGCATACACAGGTCCACAATCTTTAGAAGATCCAATCTCTGCAATTATTAGTAGCCTATGGTATTTTCAAGACCGAGTGCTGGCAAGTATTACAATTGATAAGAATACTATAGTAGATGATGTTACAAATAAGGTTAATAGATATACAGATAAAGACTCTAAAGAAGCTAGAAGACAAGTATTTGAAACAGTAAAAAATTATATAGATTGCATTTAAACTTTTAAAACAAAAAACATGAAAAATATTTTAATTCTTTTTACACTAATAGTACTACCAACAAGTGTATTATTTTCACAAACTAATGATAGTTCAACTATTGAAGATTATAAAATAGAGATTGTGGGTACTTGGGTACATGAAAACGACTCGCTTACTAAAATAGTATTTTCTAATGATAACAAAATAAGACATTATGAAGGAGCACAATTAAGACTTATTGAACATTATGAAATAACCAGAACTTGTGATGGAGAAACAATTGCCGCTAATAAGGGGTATTTTTTAAAGACATATTCTGATAAGCATGGAGAATTTTGCGCTTATATTGAAGGTCTAAATTATGAAAACAATGGTTTCTTTTCTTTAATGACAAAAAATCAAGGGAAAATAGTAGTTTATATTAAACAGTAAAATAACAAAAGAGACGAGCTTAACAGATCGTCTCTTTGAATTTTTTGAGAGATGAAAAACACTTTAATAATAACAACTCTTTTGATACTATCATTAAGTTGTAAAGCGCAACAAATACAAGTACCTAATTTAGATACTAAAATAATTGGAACTTGGATTCATAATGAAGATAATAATGTTAAACTTGTAATTAATTCAATGGGAAAAATATTTGACTATTATGAGAATATTTTAACAGATACTTATAATTATCAGATAACAACACAATGCAGCGGAAGAACTACAACTGCAAATTATCATATTTTTTTAAAATTAATCGATACTGAAGATTTAGATACATATTGTCATTTATTAAATGGCATCCATACTGATGCTAAAGGGCTAACGACCCTATCACTAACTTCAGAAGGGGGGAAACTTTGGTTGTATACTAAACAATAAATAGCTTCCTCTTAGATTCAATTGAAACTCCTCTAGTTAGTTGTGGAGGAGTTTTTTATAATTTAAAACATGAAAAATATTTTAATACTAGCTAACAGCTAACAACCAACCTTGTCATTTCGAGCGCAGTCGAGAAACCTCATAAAAAGAAGTTAAGGAGTTAAAAGGCTCAAAGATACAAAGTAGCAAAGTGGAAGAATTGTTGCTGGTTTTTGGTTGCTAGTTGTTGGGAGGCTGTTACTGAATTGAAAATTTAGTTGCTGAGTTTTGGAGTCGTAGGGCTTGAGAGTAGGAAGTTGGGATTGAATTATGAAGTTTGAGTGTTTAGTTCCAAAGTTTCAAAGGCTCAAAGTGGCAAAGTTGGGTAGTAGCGAAGGTAGAAAGGTAGGGAATCGTCATTGGATATTTTTCGTCTAAAACAAAGCTACTTTTTAAGCTGGTAAAAGGAAGTTTCCAAAGAGTGAAACGGTCTGGAAACGTGGGCGAAAAGTTGCGATCGTTTTATCGAATAAAAATCCCAAGACTAGATTTTTTTGTTTCGTTTTTCAGCAATGGAAAAATGAAAAGAGAGGTGAATGAAGTTACAAAGAGCCAATAGGCAAAAGTTAGTGGCCAAAAGCAAAGGGCTAACAACCAACATCTCGATACAAATTTGTTCCATTACATTTCACAAATCCACACGATGTGACAGTTCGTTTGTCATTTCGAGCGCAGTCGAGAAACCTTACAAAGACAGTTACAAAGTTACAAAGAGTCAATAGGCAAATGAGAAAAGGCAAAAGGCAACGTCATTGCGAGTGTAACGAAGCAATCTCATGAATACATACTACTTCCTTTAGTGAGATTTCTCAATCCTTTTATCATACTCATTTTACTGAACTAAATTCAGCACAGGCGAAATGACAGTTTACAAAAAATCCAAACGAAAAGCCTTTTGTAATAGCACAGCTTGGGTAGTCGGAATGCCTGCTTTTGCAGCATAGACTTGCCAATTGCTTACTATAGTGCTAATCTGTGTGATGGTTTGTTTGTGTTGTTGGTAGCCAATGTTTTCTCCTACTTTTAACAAGTCTTCTATGGTGAAATTATTGCGTTTTCCGTTGATAGCCATTTGGTGGCTGTTGGTCCAAATACCAGTTGGGTTGTAGCTATAGGTAACATCGTAGGCGGGGGAGAGTTTCCATTCGCCATTTTTATGCATCACAAAAGAAATATTTTTGGTGTGGTCGTCTTGGTTTCTGGCAATTACATTAAAGAGCATTCTTTTGTAAAGTTGTATGGCTTCTTCTTTAGATAATTGCAGTTGTCGCATTACATCAAATGCATCTTCATAACTATAGGCACCTGGTTTTTTATAATCGAAATGCGCCAAGGAGCATAGTGTTTGCATGTGCAGCTTTTCGTTGTTTGGAAGTCTGTCAAAACGCTGAGTCATAAAATGTGCACGTCCGTTTTCTTCAAACAATTGAGAGGGCATCATATCGATTCCGCAATCAAGCGCCATTAAATAATAGGCATATTCTATGCGTCCAAATCCTTTTGGGTCAGACAATGATTGATCGTCTACGCCATCAAACTTAAACAAGTAATGTGCAAAACCTTCTGGGACATCTGTTTGTCCAGATCTAATCTCATTGGTGCTGGCATTGTAGGCAATAACTGCTTTGGCACGCTGTCCACCTGCAGAGGTTCCTACTTTTATCAATTCGTTTAAATGTTCAGTTTCTTGGAGGTTTAATTGCAGTTCTTCTCGGTCTGCCAATACTTTTTTAGTCAGTGCTACCAAAGCATCTACTTCTATGGGAATGTCGGTTTGTTGCTGTGTGTTGGTTGCAGGTTCAAACTCTAAGGCGCCCATTCCGCGTTTACCAATGTACAACAAGCGGTCTAAAGGCGTAAACTGTTCTTTGTTGATATTGTTAATTCGCAGGTATTGATTGATCAATTGATTTCCGAAATCATCTGGCAAAACATCAGACAACAATCCGGGTAGGCCTTTAAAAGTATCTTCGTTTAGGTTCGGAAAGCTAAAGATATGATTCTTGGCATTCTGAGTTGGCAAATGAATCGGAGAAACGTTGAGCTTGCTTTTCAAAAAACTTTCAAAATACTCAAAAGAGGCATAGTTCTTTTCCGCTATCCAGTGCAATGCACCCAATTCTTTGCCCCAAAGCAATACTTTAATTGTGTTTACCATGTCGCATCCTTTTTAGGTGTTTCTTTAGAGCCTGAAGCTCGACTTCTTTCTTTTCCTTTTAATTTGAGTAATTGGATGGGGCTAATCCCTGGATCTGGTAGAAATTGATCTAGAGCATCCAAATCATCAAACACGCGTAATATTTGAATCAATGTAAGCAGTTTGGTACTTTTACCAGATTCGAAATTTTTAATGGTTTGCACATGAAGTCCCGTTTTTTCTGCCAATTCTTGCTGGGTCATGTTCTTATTCAAGCGTCGTTGCTTTACACGTTGTGTGATTTCTAGCAGTACTTGATGGTCTGAAAGCTTGTTTGTATCCATTTTTAAGGTATAAAATAATATACGTTGTATGTAAATATACGTATAATGTATAAGATATTGTGCTTTAGGTTTGGTTATTTTGTTTTGATAGATGGAATATGGTTGATGGTAGTTAGTTTTTAATTATGAATTGCGAATTATGAATTACGAATTATGAGTGTTGAGTGTTGAATTTTGAGTGTTTAGGTTCAAAGGTTCAAAGGTTCAAAGGTTCAAAGTGGCAAAGTCTCAAAGGTGCAAAGTTGGGTAGTAGCGAAGTTGGAATAGTAGGTATTCGTCATTGGAGATTTTTCGTAGTAAAACAAGGTGAGTTTTTACTTTTTAGCTTCCAAAGAGTGCAACGGTCTGGAAGCGATGTAAAAATGAACTGTAGTTTTTCAGAATAAAAATCCTAAGACTAGATTTTTTGTTTCGTATGTCATCTTGAGCGATAGTCGAAAGGTCATCAATGGAAAAATGAAAAGAGAGAGGAATGAAGTTGCAAAGAGGCAAAAGGCAAAAATTAAAAGTCAAAAGTTAAAAGTTACACCGTTGTCATTTCGAAAATTGTACATCTCCTTAACTACTAATAACTCAACACGAACAGCCAAAGGCTAAGGGCTGGCTACCAGTAACTAACAACGTCATTTCGACAGAGCGACAAGGCAAGTGAGGAGAAAGCTCCTGTTATTTTTTGTTTAAAATGGAAACCAATTCTTTATTTTGATAAACTCCTATTTCAGTATAATAACCTTCGTGCATATTTAATAAATATACTTTACTTCCAATTCTATCAGTTTTTATGATTTTAAACTCAATACTCTCGTTATCTTTTAGAAGTATACTGAGATGAAAATCTTCAATAGCCATATCTGGATATTCACCTGAATGTTTATTTTTTAGTAATAATTTTAAAACGTTCCCAATACGATCCTTTTTTACAAACTCTTTTAGTACATAGCCATTCTCATAAAGTTTAATTTTTGCTACATCTGAAGTTCTTAAATTACTAAATGTATTATATTTTTTAACATTACTAACAATACTAGGTCCATGAAACTGATGAACCAATAATACCGTAAAAAGAATGACCAGGGGCAACGTAATTAAACCATGTATTTTCTTTTTTTTATACAGGATTAAAACAACACAGATCATTAATGTTAGAATGATTTTGGCAATGAAATATGTATAAAAAATACTGAGCATAATTTATGTTGTTTAATACCTATAAAGTACGAGAAACCTCACGAAGGGAAATTAAAAATTAAAAGTAAAAAAGCACATGATTGTCATGTCGAAAATTGTACTTCTAATAGCTGGTATCTAGTAGCTAGTATTTGGTGTCAGCAATTAAGACATAGTAGCCAATAGCCATCAACTAACAACCAACAACCATCAACGTCATTACAAGTGCAACGAAGTAATCTCATCACTTCTAATTACAATCTAACAGATTGCTTCGTCACAAACTCCGTTTGGGTATTTTCAATTAAAATATATTTGAATTTCAATAATCCTCGCAATGACGTTTACGTTGTCAACTCTAAAATTGTATTGCTACTTAACTACTTACTACTACCCAGTAACAAACATCTCGATACAGATTTGTTGCATTACGTTTCACAATTCCACTCAATGTGACATTTTTTTTCTTTCCTCTTCATTGTTTTTTAATTGCTGAAAAAGAACCTTGATACGGTAATGTATCTTCTATAAAACAATTTTAATCAAAATTAAACTTACGTTTCATTTTCTTTAATTTTTTGTTTTTACCATCAACGGTTAAAAATACAGAAGTGCTGTAAAAGCGTCCTTGCCCCCACATTCCTCGTTTCCTTGTAGCAATTATTTCTATATGTTGATTTGGGGCAGTTCCTTTACTTAAATCAGCATATGGCACGTAGTAATACGCATTGTCTTTCTTTGTTTCTTTTCTACCAATAGAATTCCATGCCTTATAGGTGTATTTATTTTGTAGCTTTAAATCTGCAAAAACTGTACTGCTCAAATCAGGAATAAATAAATGCGGTCTTTTTGCTGCTAGTTTGGTATGGTTCGATTTCGGTTTGGCGTCAAAAACATTGAATGAATTTCCATAAAAATGTACTTCAGTACAGATTCCTTTTTTTAAAACAATCTCGATATAAGGGTAATAAAATTGCCCATAAGGTAATTTCGAACTTTTACCCCTTAGCTTTAAGGTAATTGCGTTTTTTTTCTGCTTTGTAACCTTCCAATACCTGTCTATATGTTCATAGACATTGTCAAAAGGCATTCCTAAATTATTGATCAGTTCAAAAAATACATAAGAATATATTACGGTAGGTTTTTTTGATTTTGATTGCGCCTGTGGAGTTGTAATTGTAAATAACAGCACAACTAATACTGCAATTGTTTTTTTCATAGCTTCTTATTTTAAAACAGTCGCTAATATAAAAAAAAAATAATGAGAAGGAGGAGGTTGGAAAGTGGTGCTGGTTTTTGGTTGTTAGTTTTAAATTTTGAATTATGAGTGTTTAGTTTAAAAGTTAAACTATTGTCATTTCCAAAATCGTACTTCTAATAGCGGGTATTTAGTAGCTAGTATTTGGTATCTGGTATTTGGGAGAAAATAGTCAAAAGCCAGAAGCCAAAAGCCAAAAGCCAAAAAAGTTACAGAGCTGCAAAGGTTCAAAGTAGGGTGGTAGCGAAGTCGGAAAAGTAGGTAATCGTCATTGGATATTTTTCGTCAAAAAACAAGGCGAGTTAGTTTTGAATTATGAATTATCAATGTTTAGTTTTTAGTTCGAATTCTAATAAACAGATTGCTTCACTGGGTTCGCAATGACGGTGTGCTTTTTGTTTTTAGTTCCAAAGTTAAAAATCACATAGTTATCATTTCGAAAATCGTACTTCTACTATCTAGGCAATAGGCAGAAGTGAAAAATGAAAAGTGAAAAGTGAAAAGTGAAAAGTTACACCATTGTCATTTCGAAAATCATACTTCTCCTTAACTCTTTAACTCCTTAGTTCCTTAATCCATTGTTTATCACCCCCTTACTCCTGCGTATAATAGCTATAATCTTTTAAGACAGTATCAATAAACTGCATGGCTTTTAAGTCGGATTTGATTTGTGTGAGGTCTACAATTTTGGCATGTAGCTTCATCAATGTTTTGTGGTTGTGATTTCTTTTGGCTGTATAAAACACACTTTGTATGGTTTGTATGTCGGCATCTGTTAAGATGGTAACCTGTGGAAATTTTGGCACATATGAATCTGGAATATCCACCGCCACTGTTTGTGCAATTGTTACACGTTTCTTTTCGCTAATAACAGTAGTGCCACCAGCCATATCTCCCAAACGCTGTCCTTTCCCTGTAGCTATAATACACACTACAGCAACGGCCCCAGAAGAGAGTGTAAAGTCAATAATATTTAACATCCAACGCAATAAATAACTACTAAATGTCGGTTTTGAGCCGTCTAATTTTACGACTCTAATTTTATTGAGTTGCTTGCCTGGTGTTTGGCCATTCATCAATACTTCAAAAACCAAACTATAAAAAAGGATGGGCAATCCAAACAACAGATAAAAAATCCACGCATCAAAGCCATGCTTAAAGTCGAGCATGCTCATAATTAGCAGCATGATGATAACATAGCCAATAATTATCAACTTATCTATGATGTAAGAACCTAATCTGGTGGTTAGGTGCGCAACATTTTGATAGATAGAAATATTTTGAGCAGTTTCTATTTGAAAATTATCCATTTTTGTCGTTATTTGTTATTCGTCTTTTTCATTGGAAAAGCGAATATAAAAAGATTCTATGACTACTAAGATTACTTTATGGTTTTTGTTAGTAAATGTGTTTTTCTTGTAAATGAGAGAGGCAGCATTTATAAAAAGACATAAAGAGAAATGGCAACAATTTGAAGACATCTTGTCTAAAAAAATATCGGTATCTCCAGATAAATTATCAGATTTATACATAGAGATTACCGACGATTTAAGTTATGCCAAAACTTTTTACCCACATTCTAAGGTAGTTGCCTATTTAAATGGTGTTGCTGCCGCAGCACATTTAAAAATATATGTCTCTAAAAAAGAAAGTAAAAACCGATTTATTTCTTTCTTTAAAACCGAATTTCCTTTAGAATTTTATCAGCATCAGAAGCAATTATTAATTGCCTTTTCGGTGTTTTTATTTTTTGCTATTGTAGGTGCATTTTCTGCTGCTAATGATGTGGATTTTGTCCGTGTTATTTTAGGAGATTCCTATGTAAACATGACCTTAGAGAATATCTCGAAAGGAGATCCGATGGCGGTGTATAAACAGCAGGCAGAAATGGACATGTTTTTAGGCATTACCATTAACAATATTAGAGTTGCCATGATGGCCTTTGTATTGGGAATCTTATTTTCTATAGGAACTTTATATGTAATGATGCAAAACGGAATTATGTTAGGATCGTTCTTGTACTTCTTTTACGACAAAGATTTGTTGTGGGAATCTTCTAGAACTATTTGGATTCATGGAACCATAGAAATAGCGGTGATTATTATTGCTGGCTGTGCCGGAATGGTGTTGGGGAACGGATTGTTATTTCCAAAAACCTACTCGCGTTTAGAATCATTTAAGAAAAGTATCAAAGCAGGCTTAAAAATAATGGTTAGTACCATTCCGTTTTTTATCATAGCAGGCTTTTTAGAAGGCTTTGTAACCAGACATACAGAAATGCCAGATTGGTTGGCAGTTTTTATTATAGTGGCATCATTAGGTGTCCTCGTATTTTATTATATTATTTACCCAATTCAACTCACAAAAAAATTAAGAAAAGATGTACAACAATAATTATATAGCGTTTAAAAAAGAAAGAGACTTAGGAGCGATTATCTCTGATACCTTTAAATTTTTGCGCTTGGAATGGAAACCTTTTTTCGGAACCATTTTAAGAACCGCATTTTTACCAATTATTATTGCAATTGTAGGCTTGTTTTTTTACATGTATTCGTTTCCAAATATTTTTGGAGGATTAAATCCTTCAATTGATGATGGTATTTATGAAGTTCCAAATTTGGGCTTGATGTTTACATCGATTGCTTTTATGGGCGTCTTCTTTTTAATAGCCTATGTAATTATGAATATTACGGCCTTGTACTATATCCAATCATATATAGAGAATAAGGGAAATATAGATTACAACATGATTCAAGACCGCGTAAAAGATAAGTTTTGGTCTTTTGCAGGTCTATTTATTTTAGTGGGATTGATTGTTTCTTTTAGTATTTTATTATGTGTGTTTCCTGTTGTTTACACAAGTGTTGTAATGGCCTTGGCAGCACCCATTTTAGTATATAGCAAGTTGGATGTTGGTGATACGATTAGCTATTCTTTTAAGTTTGTGAATGGACATTGGTGGGAAACTTTTGGAGTGATGATTGTAGTCTCTATTATTACATCAATTATTGGGTATATTTTCTCTATTCCGGCAGTGGTATACTTTTTTATAAAAATGGGAACTGTAATTTCTACAAATGACCCTGCTGCGATGGCAGATCAGTTTAAAGACCCAATTTACTTGGCCTTAAACGGAGTTTCATACATCGGTCAGTTTATCTTATATGCAGTGACGCTAATCACAAATGTGTTTTTGTATTTTGACATTGCAGAACAAAAATATGGTACAGGAACCAATGAGCAAATTGACAACTTAGGGAATTAAATTCGTTGAAAAAAGGACTCTTATATATCGTTTTAATCTGTTCAGTTTTGAGTGTTTCGGCGCAAGAAAAAGGGCATGGGGTGGCTATTGATACAACTGCTATTGAACAAAAACAGTTTGACCAAAGCAATATTGAGAGCTATAAAAACGACAGCACTTTTAATTATGAAATTGTAGATGAAGGGCCTTCGTTATACGCCCAAATTGGCGATTGGTTTAATAGAGTCTTTCGAAGAGTACTATCTTGGTTTTTTGATGATGTAGATGTACCATTTTCGTTCTTAACAAGTTTCTTAGTCATTCTACCCTATATCATTGCAGCAATTGTATTGTATTTGATTGTCAGTTTTTTCTTGAATGTAAATGCAAGAAATATGTTGAGCGGTAAACGAAATAAAGAGATTGTTCATATAAAAGATGAAGAGGAGTTGCTTAGCAGTAAAGACTTACCGAGGTTGATTGCATTGGCAATTGCCGAAGAAAATTACCGATTGGCAACCAGATATCAATACGTATTGTTATTACAGCAATTATCAGAAAAAGAAATTATTGTTTGGGAACAGCAAAAAACAAACGAAGATTATATCAAAGAGGTACACCATAAAAAGATCCATACAGAATTTGAAGATATTACACGGTTTTACGATTTTGTTTGGTACGGAAACTTTGAAATTAATAAGCTCGAATACTTAAAAGGCATTGAAAGTATTACAGCAATAGAAAGAAAAATTAAATAGGTTTGGATAAGAAATTAAAAATATACTTTTCAATTTTCATCGCCATGTTTGCGCTCATCATATTTATGGAGGCAAGCAAGAAAGAACCTATCAGTTGGTTTCCTAGTTACGCAACACATCATAAGATTCCGTATGGAACTTATGTCTTAACAGAAGAGTTTACAAAACTATTTAAAGACACAGAAGTACGTACTATAAACCAACCACCATTTCTGTTCTTAAAAGATACTACCCAAAACGGAACGTATTTTTTTGTAAACGGAACCTTAAATTTTGGAAAAGAAGAATTTAATGAACTGCTAAAATTTGTAGCAAGAGGAAACGATGTGTTTATGTCTACTGAGGGCGCTAATATTGATACCTTACGTTTGGAAACCAGGCAATTGGTAACCAATGTGTTTAGAGAGCGTTCTTTTTATAAGCTGCTAAATCAACACCTAGATACAACTACCTATGCATTCGATAAAAAGAGTAGCAATATTGTTTTCACAGAAATAGATACGGTAAAAACAACGGTGTTGGGGAAACTGATGATTCAGAATTCTGATTCGGTAGAAGAAGCATCTGGAGTAAACTTTATCAAATACAAACATGGAAAAGGACAGTTTTATTTTCACACCTTTCCGTTGGCTTTTACAAATTATGCCCTGTTAAAAGACAACAATCATCAATATGTGGCATCGGCATTGTCTTATATAGATGCTAGCAAACCCATTTTTTATGATGGCTATTACAAAACAGGTAAAACCAAAATAACATCGCCAATGTATTATATTTTAAGTTCAGATAATTTACGCTGGGCTTATTATACTGCCTTAATTGGTGTCTTGTTTTTTGTGGTCTTTAAAGGGAAAAGAACGCAGCGTATCATTCCAATAATTACACCGTTAAAAAATCAAACACTAGCCTTTACAAGAACCATTGCGAATATGTATTTTGAGAAATCGGAGCATAAAAACATCGCAGAACATAAAATCAATTATTTTTTAGAATATATTAGAGGGCAATTGCATGTACCAACCACAAGTATCAACACAGAGTTTTACAATTTTGTGGCCTTAAGAAGTGGAAATACATTGGAAGATGTGCAGCAATTATTTAAAGAAATACAAACAATTCAAAAATCGCAAGCAATCTCTGAAAAGAAATTAATACAATTGAATTCATTGATTGAAGATTTTAAAAAATAAAAGCATCGGTTAAAAAAAGTATATGGAAACACAAGCAACACAAAGTACTGAAGAGAATCAACAATTTTCGAACAGAATAGATTTATCTCAATTAAAAGAAGCGGTTGATAAAATTAAATCACAATTGCGAAAGGTAATTGTAGGGCAAGATGATTTTGTTGAACTATTGCTGGTTTCGTTATTAGCAGACGGACATGTTTTAATAGAAGGAGTTCCTGGAGTAGCCAAAACAATTACTGCAAAGTTACTTTCTAAAACCGTGCATACTGATTTTAGTAGAATTCAGTTTACACCAGATTTAATGCCATCTGATGTATTGGGAACTTCTGTTCTAAATATGAAAACTTCAGATTTTGAGTTTAAAAAAGGGCCTATTTTTTCTAATTTAGTACTGATAGATGAGATCAATAGAGCGCCGGCAAAAACACAAGCGGCACTGTTTGAGGTGATGGAAGAAAAGCAAATCACTATTGACGGAAATCAATTTAAAATGAAACCACCATTTATGGTGTTGGCAACTCAAAACCCAATTGATCAAGAAGGAACCTATGCCTTACCAGAAGCGCAATTAGATCGTTTTTTATTCAAGATTAATGTTGGGTATCCAAACTTAGAAGAAGAAATAGCAATTATTAGTAATCACAATAACAGAAAAGGAGCCTTGGTAGAAAATGCTATTGAAGCTGTATTGACAGAAGCAGAACTCATTGGGTTTAGAGCAAAAGTGCACGAAATTATTGTTGATGAGAAGATTGTAAAATACATTGCAGAGATTATTTTAAATACCAGAACCCATCCACATTTATTTTTAGGAGGTTCTCCAAGAGCAAGTATTGCCGTTTTAATGGCATCTAAAGCTTTTGCAGCCATAAACGGAAGAGATTTTGTGATTCCAGAAGATGTCAAGAAAAGTTTGTTTCCGGTGCTTAGACACAGAGTGTTATTAACACCAGAAAGAGAAATGGAAGGCTATACCACAGATAAGGTTATAGAAATGATTATTCAAACTGTAGAAGTACCAAGATAAGTGTTGACATTCTTTAAACAAATCCATATTCACAATAGGTTTTTTAGCTACATAGCTGTGCTATCAGGCGTGTTTTTAGTTTCGTATTGGATTCCTGTATTAATAGCTGTTGCCTGGTTTTTAACAGTCGTTTTTACAAGCCTTTCGCTACTAGACATCCTGTTATTATTTAGGTTAAAAAACGGCATTGTTGCCAATAGAGTAGTGCCAAAAAAGTTTTCTAATTCTGATGAAAATACCATCAGTGTTGCGGTAGAGAATAACTATCCTTTTGCTGTAAATGTCACCACTATTGATGAATTGCCAGCGCAGTTTCAGAAGCGAGATTTTAGCAATGAAAAGAATTTAGAAAAACATGCTACAGAAAAGTTTAACTATTCGGTAACACCTGTAGAAAGAGGAGAATATCATTTTGGAAGTTTAAATGTGTATGCCGCAACGGCACTGTCGTTTTTTTCTAGAAGGTTTCAATTTGATGCCGATAAAATGGTGGCTGTATATCCTTCGTATATACAAATGAAAAAGTACGAATTCTTAGCGATTAGCAACAAGTTGTCTACGGTTGGCTTAAAAAAAATTAGAAGAATAGGGCATACCTTAGAGTTTGAGCAAATTAAAAATTATGTGGTTGGAGATGATGTAAGAACCATTAATTGGAAAGCTACGGCTAAAAAAGGAGAATTGATGTTGAATCAATATCAAGATGAAAAATCGCAACCTATTTATTCTATTATAGATACGGGTAGAGTTATGAAAATGCCGTTTAACGAATTAAAATTGTTAGACTATGCAATAAATGCAACCTTGGCTTTTTCTAACATTGCCTTGTTAAAGAATGACAAAGCCGGAATGCTAACCTTTTCTAAAAAGGTAGACGATATGGTATTGGCAAGTAATAAAAAAACAAACCTATCTGTAATTAATGAAACCTTGTACAATATAAATACGGAGTATTCAGATTCAGATTTTGGAATGTTATACGGTACTATAAAGCGTAAAATTAACCAACGCAGTTTGTTGATTTTATATACAAATTTCGAGCATATTTCTGCCTTAAAAAGACAAATGCCTTATTTACTAGCGCTTGCAAAAAAGCATGTATTAATTACGGTATTGTTCGAAAACACAGAATTGGATGCATTAATTAATGGTAAAGCCAATGATGTGCAAGAAGTTTATCATAAAACCATTGCAGAGAAGTTTTCTTACGACAAAAGACTCATTGTAAAAGAATTAGAAAAAAGAGGTGTAAACACCATACTAACCAAACCAGAGCAACTATCTATTAATGTAATTAATAAATACTTGGAGTTTAAATCTAAAGGCTTGATTTAAAAAAAGAAGTTCGTTTTTTTGTACTTAAAATTTTGACATAAAAAAAAGCCAGAACAATAGTCCTGACTTCTTTTCTTGAATTAAGAATCCTTTATTCTTTAATGCCAAGTTTGGCCAATATTAATTTTGTAACATCAAATTTGTCATCGACAAATGCAAATTCATTACCTGTTGTCGTTAAGATTTGTGTATATCCATTTTCTTTGGCTACAACGGCAGTTAATTCTGTGATTTTTTTATACAATGGACGCATTAATTCGTCCTTTCTCAATTTCATTAGTGTAGCTCCGTTTTGTCTGAATTTACCAATATCTTGATTTAACTTTCCTAATTCTGCGTATTTTGTTTTTTTATCTTCGTCAGATAAGGTTTTGATAACCTCATTAAAAGCTTTTACTTTTGCATCGTATTCTGTTACCTTTTTGTTGTTGATAGAGTCCAACTTTGCACCGTATTTTTTTAACCTTGCTTCTGCATGTTTTAATTGTGGCATTTTGGCTATAACATAATTCACATCAATAGTCCCAAGTTTTGTTTGTGCATTCATTGACAATCCAATACATAGAACAGCAATAAATAACGTAATTTTAGTTTTCATTTTTATTAGTTTTTGGCAAATATAAGAAAGCCAGTGAATACTGCTAGTTAATTGTGGATTTTTAACAGCTTAGAGGCTTTTATTAAGAGTTTTAAGTATTGCTTGAGCTGTTGAGTTGTAATCAAACCAATGTATTGAAGCATCCTTTCTAAACCATGTTAATTGACGTTTGGCAAACCTACGCGTGTTCTTTTTAATTTCTTCAATCGCAAATTCTTTAGAGATATTTTCATCAAAATAAGAGAATAGCTCTCTATACCCAACGGTTTGCAACGCGTTTAAAGCTTTATGAGGATATAGAGCTTTCGCTTCTTCAAGTAAGCCTTCATGCATCATAGTGTCTACACGTTGATTGATTCTGTTATAAATAATTTCTCTGTCGGCCTTTAATCCAATTTTGATAGACCTAAAGTTTCTTTTTTCTTTTGGTTTATTTTTAAAGCTAGAGTAGGGAAGACCAGCACCAATGCAAACCTCTAATGCTCTAATAACCCGCTGTGGATTGTCGAGTGTAATTGAATTGTATGTTTCAAGATCTAAGGCCTTTAGTTGCTGTTGCAAATGGGCAATTCCTTTAGAAAGCAATGCTTGGTTTAAGTTTTCTCTAATTTCGGGATTTACTTTTGGAAAGTAGTCCAAGCCGTTCAATACAGCATCTACATATAAACCACTACCACCAACCATAATAACAATGGTATTGGTTTTAAATAGTTCATTTAATTTATGCAATGCATCTCGTTCAAAATCGCCAACATTATATTCGTCAAAAATGCTTCTATTCTGAATAAAGTGATGGGTTGCTGCATTTAATTCTTCTGTTGATGGAACTGCAGTTCCAATGCTCATTTCTTTATAAAACTGACGAGAATCACAAGAAATAATATCTGCATTAAAATGGGTTGCTAATTGAATGCTTACTGCTGTTTTTCCAATGGCAGTAGGTCCAACAATTGTAATAAGTACGTTTTCTTTTTTAGATGACATTTAGTTCAGTTTGCTTCCGCAATTATAACAAAATTCTGCACCATCTTTGTGATTTTCCTTTAAACAATCTGGACAAGATTGTGTGTTGGTATGCACGGTATTTGCTTTGGCCATTTCTGTAGTTACAATTCCGGTAGGAATGGCAATGATTCCATATCCCATAATCATAATAATACTGGCAATAAATTGACCAATTGGCGTATGAGGAGCAATATCTCCATAGCCAACTGTAGTTAAGGTAACAATTGCCCAATATACACTTCTTGGTATGCTTGTAAAGCCATTTTCTGCTCCTTCAATCATATACATTACCGTACCTAAAATGATACAAATAATTACTACAAAAAATAAGAAAACTGCAATTTTTGCCTTACTTGCTCTTAGCGAAACTAACAATCTGTTTGAGGCGCCAATATATCTAGCCAGCTTTAAAATCCTGAATATTCTTAAGAGACGCAAAGCTCTTAGGGCAATAAGGTTATGAGATCCTATTAATATGAAAGATAAGTATTTAGGAATGGTAGAAAGAAGGTCTATAATTCCGTAAAAACTGAAAATATATTTTAATGGTTTTTTTATGGAAATGATTCTAATGATATACTCTATAGAAAAGAGAATTGTAATTACCCATTCAGATATATTTAAGAAGGTATGATATTTTGCATCAAAACTTTCTACGCTTTCTAGCATTACCAAAAGAACACTCGTAAGAATAGCAATAAGTAGGATAACATCAAATAGTTTTCCTTCACGAGTATCGGCTTCATAAATTATTTCATGAAGCCGATGCCTTAAAGAGTTCTTTGGTTGTTGGTTTTTCAAAAATTACGTTTTGTTGTTAAAGCTAAAATACAACATTTTTAATTTTTTATGAAGATAAAATCGCCTCCTTCATCACCAATTCCGTAAATAGTACCGTATTGCGGAGTATTTGGGCTGTTATTCATAACTGGTTCTTCAATTCTATTAAAAAGTTGTCTAGCAGATAGGTACAAATTTGTATTGTTTTCTAATCTTTTTAATAAATATTTTAAGAACATACTTTTATTAGGAACCGTTTTTAACGTACCACTGGTAATTGCTTTTCTACTTGTTAGTTCGTATTTTTTCTGAATAGATTTCGGTGATTTTTCAATTGATCTGGTCTTAAAAATACTTCCACTAAAACAGGCGTCAGAAATTAATAAGGTGTGTTTAGATTGTATTGATTTTAAGAAATCTACTACTTGAGAATTACTAATTAAGTTTAGTTCGTATTCCATGTCAGCATCCGAAGGCAACCAATGTCCAACTTGACTTACTTCGTCATAAACTCCGTGACCGGCATAAAAAATTAAGACGTTGTCTTTATTGGTAACTTTCTTTTTAAGCTTGCTAAATTCTTTAATAATGTCATTTGCTTTTGGGCTGTTATTAAGAATAATTACGTTTTCTTTTTTAAAGTTATACTTGTTAATTAATACGTTTCCTAAGTCTCTAGCATCTTTAGTTGGCAAACCAGCTAAATCTGTAATAGCACCATCTCCATAATCACTAACACCTATAAGTAACGCGTAATATTGACCGAAACCAGTATCAATTTTTTTGTCTTTTTTAACAATTACAGGATCAACAACATCTGGTGATTTTCTTTTTATGGTAAACCGCTTTGTTGATGAAGCTTGTTTAATATCTGTTGCTTTTACAATTAATTCATTAGTTCCTATTTTTAAAGGCACATTGGCCGTAAATGAGCCATCATCAGAAATTGTAGCATCAATTCCATTGATTATTATTTCGTAAATACCGTCTTTATCTGTTGCTTTACCACGAACTGTAATTCTTTTTGTTTTTACAATTTTAAATCCACGCTGTACAATCGGTTCTATGATAACAACTTCTGGAGGTGTATTAAAGTCAGCACTAGGGTATGAAACGTTTAAATAATCAATAGAAACTTCTTGTTTGTCATACACACTAAATCCAATATAATTTCCGAAAAATTTTGAATACGGAGCTTCATTAATATATTGATCATTAATATACAACCTTAATAGTTTACCCGATTTAACTATTTTAATTTTATTAGCTTGATAGGCTTGGGTATTTAATGCACTTGTACTTGTCCAAGGAATTAACTTAATAGACTTGTCTTTTTCTAATTTTCGCAATAAATAGCTTCCGTCTTTAGATAAAAATAAATCAAATTCATTGGTGTTGTTTTGTCTACCAAAAGCAAATGAGATTGAACCATTAGAACTACTTGTTAATCTTGTAACAGAAGTTTCAATAATAAAATCTTTACTGGTGTCTATCCCAACTTTTTTACTGATAAAAGCTCCGCCTTTGTCTGTATTATTTTTTACATACAACTTTCCATTGCTAATTCTGGTTTTACTATTGGTGTTGTCAGTTAAGTTCCACCCATTCGTATTATTAGAAAAAGGTTCATTTAATGGTACTTTTAATGTATTTGAGGTAACAATTGTTTTGTCCGATTTCTTAAGGTATTTAATATAGATATTATCTACAGCTATTTTCTGCTTATTAAATACTACAAAGCCTAAATTATGCCCGTAAAAAGATTCGAAGTTGGTTTGTGTAAGATAGGTTCCATTAACATAAAACTTATAATGATCTCCTTGCTTTACTATGCGTAAGGTGTTTGTAGATCCATTCCCTTTTTTTATGGCTGAAGAAAGTGTAAACTTTTTAATAATCTCTTCTTTATTATTTACAACCCTTACAACTTTATAATATCCATTACCAGTTAAGTAAAACCTAAAACTATTAATTCCATCTTTCCCCCATTGCAATCCATAAGAATAATTTGAAACTCCACTTACTTTTTTAATATTGGTTTTAATTTCAAAATCTCTAGAAGTATCAATTATTTTAGGAATATTAATTGCCCAACCACTTTTATTTAACTTGTGTTCAAAATTGTAAAAACTATTTGCTACAGAAGTGTTTTTCTTATCGGTATCACTAACTGGCCAATTGTTTTTATTATCTGTAAAATACTCCGTCAATACATTTTCTCCACTAGCTACAATTGTAGGAGTGGTTTTTTTAGTGTTATTTTTTTGATTGATGTACTTAATCTTAAGATTGGTAATTGCTATTTTCTGATTGTTATAAACTACAAAACCAAAACGATTCCCCATAAAAGGTTTATGCGTGTATAGAGTTAGATATCTATCGTTGACATAAAATTTTATAAAGCCTCTTTCTTTTTTAATTTTTAAGGTGTTATAGGAATAGTTTCCTGTTTTAATATGTGTCGATTTAGTCCAGTCTTTAATGGCAGTATATTTGCCATCTTTATACTGATCAATTGCATAAGATCCATTAGAGGTAATAGAGAAGACAAATTGATTATCACTATCTTTTCTACCAAAAGTAAAACCAAATCCATTGTTTTTAATTCCACTTATCTTTAATATTTTTGATTCGATTTCAAAATCTTTACTCGTGTCAATATCGATTACTTTTGAAGAGGACCATCCACCAGAAGCTCTTTTGTGGTCAAAATAATACCGACTATTTCTTACTTCTAATTTTGATTTGTCATCAGAACTAGTAGCCCAATTATTTTTGTTTGTAACAAAATCATCCTCCCAAATTATTGTGTCAGAAGTAGTAGTAGTCTTTTTTATTATTGGATTGGTGTTTTTTTGCCTATGACCGGAGATGCTTAAATAACCTACTGCTATTTTTTGCTTGTCGTGTACGATAAAACCAGTTCTGTCTCCATAAGACCTATATGAATAACCAGTATAAACAACGTTGCTGTTAATTAAGTATTCAATCTTACTGCCTGTCTTTTTAACGGTCAATAAATTTGTAACTCCATTTCCAGTTTTTATATGGCTAGATTTCGTCCATTTTTTAATCGCAGTTCTGGTACCATTAACATATTTACTAATGGTATAAGAACCCCGTCCAGAAAT
>MAAC01013211.1_pt1 | contig 20088 bp, 17 predicted proteins | sample 1115981 | NCBI WGS metagenome assembly MAAC01 (sample SAMN04961126, study PRJNA320927) | seawater metagenome | isolation source: sample BD02T64 sea water enriched with oil for 64 days | place: USA:Gulf of Mexico | collected 2013-07-27
CCGCTGATCCTTGGTCATGAGGCCGCTGGCACAATCGTCGGCGGGGCAATGGACGGGCACCGCGTCACTGTCAATCCGCTTGTCACCTGCGGGAACTGTTCAGCCTGTGTATCGGGGCGCGACAATCTTTGTCCGGACCGCCAGATCATATCTATGCCACCCCGAGAGGGGGGCTTTGCCCAATATGTCGCGATACCGGCTGCTAATATTGTCGCGGTGCCAGACGGGTTCTCGCTGGAAAAAGCCAGCCTGGCTGAACCGATCGCCTGTGGGTGGCATGCCGTCCGCCTGGCAAAAGAAGCCATGGGGGGCGATCTGTCAGGCAAGAGCGCACTGGTAATTGGTGGCGGCGCCATCGGTGTCGGTGCCGCTTTGTCTTTGCTCAGCACCGGCGTGCAGGAATTGACGGTTCTGGAACCGAACAAGACCCGGCGCGACTACCTTGTACAAAACACCGGGCTGCGGGTGATCGATCCGAACGATCTGGACGTGAAAACCGAATTTGATCTTGTCATCGACGGCGTCGGCATGGTTCCGACCCGCTGTACCGCCTCTGCTGTGACCCGCCCGGGTGGCGTCATCATGCACATCGGTCTTGGAGCACCGGCGGGGGGGCTCGATATCCGCCGCATGACGCTTCAGGAAATTTCGTTCATCGGCACCTATACCTATACGGCCGCCGACTTCCGCGCGACAGCGCAGGCGATGTTCGACGGCCGCCTTGGCACGTTGGACTGGTATGAAACCCGCCCCTTATCTGCTGGCGCACAGGCCTTTTCCGACATCCGGAAGGGCATCGTGCAAGCACCAAAAGTCATCTTGAAACCCTGATACAAGGATCCCGAAATGTCAGAAATTCCACAACTACTGGTCCACGAAACCGGTGACAACGTTGGCGTTGTCGTCATCGAAGGACTGGAAGCAAACACAGACATGCTGGTTTGCGTCACCCATGATAATTCAACTTTTCGACTGACCGTCAGCGAAGATGTTCCCATCGGGCACAAAGTCGCGCTTCAGGATCTGAAGGCCGGTGATACCGCGACGAAATACGGTGAAGACATTGGCGAAATCACTGCCGATGTCAAAAAGGGTGCGCACCTTCACACCCACAATTGCAAAACCAAACGCTGGTAAGGACTGTCCAAAATGACCTCTGATCTATCAAAAGTAACCATCCAAGGTTTTCGTCGCGACAACGGTCGTGTCGGTGTTCGCAACCACGTTCTTATTTTGCCGCTTGACGATATCTCCAATGCGGCCTGCGAAGCTGTTGCCAACAATATCAAAGGCACCATGGCCATTCCGCATGCCTATGGCCGTCTGCAATTTGGTGAAGACCTTGATATTCACTTCCGCACCATCATCGGCACCGGCGCTAATCCGAACGTCGCCGCTGTTGTTGTCATCGGAATCGAACCCGGCTGGACCAAACGCGTTGTCGACGGTATCGCGCTGACTGGCAAACCGGTTGTCGGTTTCTCGATCGAGCAGAACGGTGACCTGAAGACTATCATGAACGCCTCGCGCGCCGCAAAAGACATGGTGCATTACGCGTCTGAAATCCAGCGTGAAGAATGTTCGATTTCTGAGCTTTGGATTTCCACCAAATGTGGTGAATCCGATACGACAACTGGTCTGGGGTCCTGCCCAACCGTTGGCAACATGTATGACAAACTGCTGCCGCATGGCATCTACGGCTGTTTTGGTGAGACTTCTGAAATCACCGGCGCTGAGCACATTTGTCAGGAACGTGCGATCAACAAAGATGTTGGCGAACGCTGGTACAAAATGTGGAAAGCTTATCAGGATGACGTGATCTTCGCGCACCAGACTGACGACCTTTCCGACAGCCAGCCTACCAAAGGCAACATCGAAGGCGGCCTGACCACCATCGAAGAAAAAGCGCTGGGCAACCTCGAGAAAATCGGCCGGACATCCAAGTTCATCGACATTCTTGAGCCGGCTGAAGCCCCAAATTCTGGCAAGGGTCTGTACTTCATGGACAGCTCTTCGGCAGCGGCGGAATGCGTCACGCTTATGGCGGCAGGCGGATATGTGCTGCACACATTCCCGACCGGTCAGGGCAACGTAATCGGCAACCCGATTGTTCCAGTGATCAAAATCACCGCCAATCCACGTACAATTCGCACCATGAGCGAACACGTTGATGTGGATGTGTCCGGCATCCTGCGCCGCGACATGACAATTGATCAGGCTGGTGATGAGCTGATCGAAATGATCCGCCGCACGTCTAACGGTCGCAACACAGCCTCCGAAGCTCTTGGCCACCGGGAATTCTCGATGACCAAACTGTACCGCAGCGCCTAAGCGCGGTCGCGGAAGGCGACTTTTCGCCTTCCGCCTCAGAAAGACCAAATAATGACATCCTCACACTTCATTGCCATCCCGGCCGCAAAGAAACTTGTGGCCGACGTGTTCACTGCGCACGGTGTAGATCCGCTTGCTTCGGCCTCGGTCGCCGCAGCGCTGGTCGAAGCCGAAGCCTCTGGTCAAAGGGGCCATGGCTTCTCCCGCATCAATGCCTATCTGGCACAGGTCGCGTCTGGCAAAATCAACGTCGCCGCTAAAATCACCAGCACTCAGTCACGCCAGAGCTTCGTGACAATTGATGCCGACGGTGGTTTTGCTTACCCGGCGCTTGAGCATGCAACTGACGCACTTACCCGGATGGCGCGGCGGGACGGCTTGGCGGCGGTCTCCGTATATAATTCACATCATTGTGGCGCCTTGTCTCCACATGTGGAACGGCTGTCCCGCAACGGGCTGATCGCAATCATGTTCGCGAACGCCCCCAAGGCAATGGCACCCTGGGGGGGATCAAAACCGCTGTTTGGAACCAACCCGATCGCATTTTCCGTGCCGCGCGATCCGGATCCTGTGACCATTGATATGTCGCTGTCACGGGTGGCACGTGGCAAAGTCATGCATGCGCATCAAAACAATCAACCGATCCCCGACGGCTGGGCGCTCGACAAGGAAGGCAACCCCACCAATGACGCCAAAGCGGCTCTGGAAGGCACCATGCTCCCGATTGGCGACGCCAAGGGCGCTTCACTTGCTCTGATGGTCGAAATACTCGCCGCAGCTCTGACGGGCAGTAATTTCAGCCATGAAGCCAGTTCGTTTTTCGATGGCAAAGGCGCGCGCCCCGGTGTCGGGCAGTTTATTCTTGCCATTGAGCCTGCGGCTGGTGCCTCGGATTTTGCAGACCGGCTCGAAACCCTGCTGGAACAGATTGCGGCGCAAGAGGGCACACGCCTGCCTGGCAGCAATCGTCTGAAAACCCTCGGCGAAAGTCGCGACGCAGGTTTCACGGTTCCAGCGCAAACACTCGCACACCTGAAAACCCTGGCGTACGGACCAGTCTGCACGGGCTGACCCAGACGCAATCCCGGCAATCAGGCAGCGCCCTTGCGGGGGCATGACACCCTCCACAGCGCGCTATTCGCTACCACAACGAGGAAAACACGTGAAAATTGGGACACTAAAAGAAGTTTTTGCCGGGGAAGCGCGGGTCGCTATGACGCCGGACAGTGCGCTTCAGCTGCAAAAGCTGGGCTATGATTGTGTCATCGAATCCGGGGCAGGGCAGGCGGCAGGATTTTCGGACGCCACCTATCTGGATGCCGGGGTTGAAGTCATCCAGACCGCGGCTGCGCTGATTGAAATCTGCGATATCGTTGCCAAAGTGCGGCCGCCGACCGAGGATGAGGCAAACTCTCTGCGGGCTGGCCAGACGCTGATCTCTTTCTTTTATCCTGGCCAGAACGACGCTCTGATGGAGCTGTGTCGCGACAAAGGCGCCAATGTCATCGCGATGGATATGGTGCCACGGATTTCACGTGCCCAGAAAATGGACGCACTGTCCTCAATGGCAAATATCGCTGGTTACCGTGCTGTGATCGAAGCAGGCAACAATTTCGGACGTTTTTTCACCGGTCAGGTGACGGCGGCAGGCAAAGTACCCCCGGCCAAAGTTCTTGTTGTCGGCGCAGGCGTTGCAGGTCTGGCAGCCATCGGCACTGCGACCTCACTTGGCGCAATTACTTATGCTTTTGACGTGCGGCCGGAAGTGGCTGAACAGATTGAAAGCATGGGCGCCGCGTTCGTCTATCTCGATTTCGAGGAGGACCAGCGGGATGGCGCTGAAACGGGCGGTTACGCCGCTCCGTCGAGCCTGGAATTTCGCGAAAAGCAACTTGAGAAATTCCGCGAACTTGCACCGGAAATGGACATCGTCATCACCACCGCGCTGATCCCGGGACGCGACGCGCCCAAACTTTGGCTGGAGGACATGGTTCTGGCGATGAAGCCGGGCTCGGTGATCATCGACCTTGCGGCTGAGCGTGGAGGCAATTGTGATCTGACGGTGGCAGATGAAAAAACCGTCAGTAAAAATGGCGTCACTATCGTCGGCTACACGGATTTCCCCAGCCGTATGGCGGCGCAGTCCTCGACACTCTACAGCAACAATATTCGCCATATGATGTTCGATCTGACGCCCGAAAAAAACGGCCAGGTTCATCACAATATGGAGGATGACGTCATTCGCGGCGCCACCGTGACCTTTGCGCGCGAAATAACGTTCCCACCGCCGCCACCAAAAATTGCCGCCATCGCAGCGCAAAAACCCAAAGTAACCGTGATTGAACTGACGCCTGAAGAAAAACGCGCCGCAGAAGTGGAGGCTTTCAAAACTGCCACAAAACAACAAGTTGGTCTGTTGACTGTCGGTGGTATTCTGATGCTGGCCATCGGTGCGTTCGCTCCTGCCAGTTTCATGCAGCATTTCATTGTCTTTGCGCTAGCGTGTTTCGTCGGCTTCCAGGTGATCTGGAACGTCAGCCACGCGCTGCACACGCCGCTGATGGCGATCACCAACGCCATTTCCGGGATCGTCGTGCTGGGGGCATTGCTGCAAATCGGATCGTCCAGTTTTCTGGTCACCGTCCTGGCCGCGATCTCGGTCCTGATCGCGTCAATCAACGTCGTCGGGGGCTTTCTGGTCACCCGCCGTATGTTGGCCATGTTCCAGAAATCCTGAGGAGAGCGATATGAGCATTGGAATCGTTTCTGCCGCCTATATCGCGGCATCTGTTCTGTTTATTCTGGCCCTTGGCGGCCTGAGCAATCATGAAAACGCCAAACGCGCCATCTGGTATGCAATCGCAGGCATGGGAATTGCGGTTTTTGCAACCGTGTCCGGCCCCGGCATGGGCAACTATTTCTTTTTGATCCCCGCTGTCGCGGTTGGTGCCTGGATGGGCTATGTCGTCGCGGGCAGGGTCGAGATGACCGAAATGCCGCAACTTGTGGCCGCATTGCATTCCTTCGTTGGTCTGGCGGCAGTTTTCATCGGCCTGAACGCCGAAATTGAACTGTCTTTAGTGACCACCATGAAGGGCGCCGGCGAAAGCCTGGCGGAACTCGCTGGGTTCGCCGAAAAACTGTCCCATAAGGACGCGGTAGAAATTGCGATTCTGAAAGTCGAAGTCTGCATTGGTATCTTCATCGGCGCGGTGACGTTCACCGGTTCTGCGGTGGCCTTTGGCAAACTGGCTGGCCGGATCGACGGCAAATCGGTGAAACTGCCGGGCGGACACTTTCTGAACGCGGGCGCACTGGCAGCCTGTGTGATCCTGGGCCTGATGTATTTCAACGGGGCGGGCATCTCAACGCTGATCCTCTTGACCCTGTTCGCGGGCTTCATTGGCTGGCATCTGATCATGGGCATCGGTGGCGCTGACATGCCAGTGGTTGTGTCGATGCTGAACAGCTACTCCGGCTGGGCGGCCGCAGCGATCGGCTTCACCCTGGGCAATGATCTGTTGATCGTGACCGGAGCGCTGGTCGGGTCTTCGGGCGCAATCCTGTCCTACATCATGTGCAAAGCGATGAACCGTCAGTTTGTCTCGGTTATTCTGGGCGGTTTTGGCGGCACCACAGGCCCGGCAATGGAAGTTGAAGGCGAGCAAGTGGCCATTGACGCCGACGGTGTGGCAGCCGCGCTTGAGGATGCCGACAGTGTGGTCATCATACCGGGGTACGGCATGGCCGTCGCGCAGGCGCAGCAGTCGGTGTCCGAGTTGACCAAACGCCTGCGCGCCAGAGGGAAAGATGTGCGTTTTGCGATCCACCCGGTGGCGGGTCGGTTGCCCGGGCATATGAATGTGCTGCTGGCCGAAGCCCGAGTTCCCTATGACATCGTGCTGGAAATGGACGAGATCAACGGTGATCTTGCCGCCACAGATGTGGTGATCGTCATTGGCTCCAATGACATTGTGAACCCGGCGGCGCAGGACGATCCAAACAGCCCGATCGCCGGCATGCCTGTGTTGGAATGCTGGAAAGCCAAACAAGTGTTTGTCTCCAAACGTGGTCAGGGAACCGGCTATTCTGGCATTGAGAACCCGCTGTTTTACAAGGAAAACACCCGGATGCTCTATGGCGACGCCAAGACGTCACTGGACCAGCTTCTGACGAAGATCAGCTGATAAAACTTCAACATTCAGAGGCGCGACAATCAGCCGTTCGGCTCTGTTGTCGCGCAATCGGACATGGAACTTTCTGATGCATACACTTTCCCTTTCCCTGTCGCGCCTGCCCGAACGCGCGCAATCTGTCTTCCCGGGCTTTCTTGTTGCGGCACTGATTGCGCTCGCCGGTCAGTTTATTTCGGACCACTATGGTGCCCCGGCCATGCTGATGGCGCTGTTGTTCGGTATCGCGCTGAATTTTTTGTCTGAAGAAGGGCGCTGCGTTTCCGGCATCAGTTTTTCGGCGCGCACGGTCCTGCGGTTTGGCGTGGCGCTGCTGGGCATGCGCATCAGTTTTAGCATGGCGGCTGAGCTGGGCCCGAAAGTGATCCTTCTTGTGGTGGTGAGCCTGTGCCTGACAATCGGCTTTGGCCTGCTGGTTGCGCGGTTTTTCGGTCACGGGCCGCGGTTCGCATTCCTGTCTGCGGGATCGGTTGCAATCTGTGGTGCGTCCGCTGCGATGGCAATCTCTGCGATCCTGCCGCGCGATGATCGCTCGGAGGAACGGCTGGTCTTCACCGTGGTCGGGGTCACTCTGATGTCCACGATTGCGATGATCCTTTATCCCATCCTGGCCAACATGCTGGGGTTTGAAGGCGATCTGGCAGGGGTTTTTCTTGGCGCAACGATCCATGATGTGGCCCAGGTTGTCGGCGCAGGGTTTTCAATCTCTGATCAGACGGGCGAAATCGCAACGGTTGTAAAACTGATCCGGGTCGCAATGCTCGCCCCGGTCGTGCTGGTGGCGTCTTTGATCATTCGCAACATCGGGGCCGGCACCCAAAGCGTTGGACCCAAACCGCCAATTATGCCCGGTTTCGTTCTGGCATTTGTCGTCCTGGTGGCGCTCAATTCCTTCAATCTGTTCCCCCAGACCGTCGTTGATGCCTCCGCCAGCCTGTCCAGATGGGCGCTGCTGACTGCCATAGCGGGGGTCGGCTTAAAAACATCGCTGCGGGAAGTGGTCAAAGTCGGCGGCCCGGCCATTGCACTGCTTGTCACCGAGACCGTCTTTATCGCCGTGATCATGATCGTTGGCATCCGGTTTATTTCGTAAGGCGCAGGGATTTGGCTGCCAGCGCCAAGTCACGTATTCATCCGGATGCAGCAATCTTGAGGCAGCAGGCATGAGGTTCTGCGTGTCTGACGTCAGCGCTTAGTGTAGAGGGAAGTGGTCCGTTTGCTGCCATTCGCTGCGTTGATCACCATGAGCAGCTAATCACTTGGATTGCGGTCTTTTATCAGCTGGCTTCTGGAGGAGGCAAAGGCGACGCAAGGCGCTGTCAGCAGATGAAGGCGCAACACCCGGTCTCCGCAAACAAGCATGGAACGGTCAAGAGGCTTTGCCAGAGAATTTATCCGGCACGGCTTTCAAGTCGCGCCTGTCCCGTGGTTGTTGCAATGTGAACCGCACCCATAGTCTCTGTCGACGGACATTTTGTACCCGAAGCTAATATCTGCTGCGCACGCTACATTCCAATTGGAATCTGCAACGCTGATTTCGGCCCCCTGCAACCAAAATAGACACCCACATATCAATACGACAGCGCCCACTGGGGCGCTTTGTTCCGTTTACGCATTCCCTCCCATGGTACCAAGTTCTGCGGTAGCAGCATTGGTCTCAATGGGCTCAAACCAGCCGGTCGCCGCAGCGGTCACGAACGGCAGAAATGGGCCGTTCGTGACAGTGATGGCAGGGGGAAGTGGTCCGATTGCTGCACTAGGCACATTTCGACACTAAAGGCGGAGAGCCGACCTTCGCTGCGTGTGCGAACCATTAATATTAGACCGTGAAAGCTGACATTGAAACATTCTCGAAACCAGTCGGTCTAATACTCCGCCGCAAGTCCGCGCTGAGGCTAGTTAGAGTATTTCCATTCAATGGGTCTGACATGCCCCGTCAACTAAAGCCTTGCGACTCATTCGGTCCAAGTCGTTCGATAATCAGCAACGAACTTTTCCAAGTGTGCAAGTTGGTAACGAAGACAACTGGCAATTTCCCCCATATTTACCGGTTTTCCGGGTCGGTGATATTACCTCTCTAAAATTGGCCCGCTTAGAAAAGATGGTCGCACTGTTGCAGAAAGTACCAGATGCGCGGACAGCTGCGGCTCTGGGCGGCTACGACTTTACGTTTGACCATAGCGGCCGCTGGGTGTCGAGCTGACCTTTGTCGTCTCCTAGCACCATTGGCATCCTTGGTGGTATGGGGCCCGAGGCAACGATCCTCCTGCAGCGCAAGCTGGTGGAGGCGATCCCGGCGGATGATGATCGCGATCACATCCCGCTTTTGATCGATATGAACCCGCAGGTGCCGTCGCGCATTGCCAATTTGATCGAGGGCACTGGCGATAGTCCGGCACCGGTGCTGGCCAACATGGCGCGCCGCCTGCAACATGCAGGAGCCAAGGCGCTGGCCATGCCTTGCAACACGGCTCATCACTTTGCGGGGGCAATTACACAGGCGGTTGATATTCCGCTGTTGAACATGGTTGAACTTGCCGCAGATCACGCGGACCGCGTGCTTGGATTGGGGGGACGTGTTGGCGCTTGCCTCGCCTGCGGTGAAACATACCAAGCTCTTTGAAGCCTTTCTCGAGCCGCGCGGGTTCAATGTCATCTGGCCAAAACGGGATGATCTGATGCTGCGTGCGATCCGGTCGATCAAGACCCAAGGCCCCTCCGACGCTACACGAAACGCTCTGCGGACGGCCTCGGATGAACTCAAGATCGCGGGCGCGGACCTGCAGTTCGTGGCGTGTTCAGAGTTTTCGATCATCGCCGACAGCGTTGCGGCAGACGTGCAGGTCGTCGATACAGATAGATCTGTTGGTGACCGCAATCGTCGCGTTTTCAACGACACCTCACCCCGAGTGAGGGATTGAACAACCACCTCAGAGTAGGTCCCATAGCGCCGCCGCCGTCTGATCAAATGTCGCCGGATTCGCCAAGGCCGAGATTGTTAACTTGGTGCTCCAACTGTCATCGCCGATTGGCACGAGCACACCTTCGGCAAGCTCGGCCACAATCGCTGTCGCGGGCATCCACGCGAAACCACTTCCTTGCAACAGTCGGCGCTTGATGGATTCAACCAGACCGTCCACGTGGATCATCTCGGCGTTCAGCGGTTTTCGATCTACTGTGGCTTCGACAACCATTCCCAGAAACGACGAGCGCTCATAGGCGAGATACGGGATGGGCGGGCCGCCAAGTCGGTTCAGATCCCAACCTAAGTCACGGACCGGTTTGGCAGCTGCGACGGGGATTAGGCGGTCGGTTACTAGATCCTTTCGTACAAACGCCGATTCGTCGATCGTAGGCGAAACGGAGTAGTGATAATAACACAGCATAAAATCCACAGCGCCTTCGACCAAAAGCTCGCAACATGTGCTCAAAGAATCGGACACCACACGTGTGCGCATGTCAGGGAGTTGTCGCTGAAGAGCATAGATCCGAGCGGCCAAGAAGTTGACCGAAATGGTGTGAAGAACCGAAAAACGGATAAATCGGCTGTCACCCCTGTCCGCATCACGGAGCGATTGACGCGTTTCCGACAGTTGCGAAATCGCCCCATGCGCCGCGGGCAGGAATTGTTGACCCGCTTCCGTCAACTGCACTGGATAAGTGGCACGATTGACCAGTGGTAACCCCACCCAACTTTCCAAACCGCGAATTCGTCGACTAAAAGCCGATTGTGTGATGTTTCGTTCATCAGCTGCACGGGTGAAATTCCGCGTCCTTGCAAGACATTCGAAATCGCGTAGCCAGTTTAGATCCAATGGGTTCTCCTAGACGATTTGAATGTGTTCGCTGAGCATAGCTCAAACTATGCAAGATGAGAATAGTTTGATGAAATGTTCGAATTGGCCTGCGTGCGTATCTTTCCACTAAGCTTTCGATCAGGATCAAGAGGACACGATCCTCTCTCGCGGGGCGGATCATCCCGCCATTGCGACACAATAAATTGATCTGCCGGAGAACCGGCATCGTTCCAATGGAGGAGGAACTCATGAAGTCTACATTCAAGTCACTTACAATGGCCGCGGCTGTCAGCCTGTGCGCAATGCCTGCGCTGGCTAGTGAAAAGGTCGCGATCGGCGTGCCGTCTTGGACGGGCGCACAAGCGATTGCGCACTTGCTGGGCGCGGTGGTCGAAATGCGTATAGGCGGAGAGGTCGAATACGTCCCCGGCAACAACGCCACGATTTTCCAGGGCATGGACCAAGGCAAGGGCGGCATTGATGTGCACCCAGATGTCTGGCTGCCAAATCAACAAAGCTTTACCAAGAAATACGTTGACGGCGCTGGCACAGTAACGCTGTCGTCCAACCCATATGAGGGCAATCAGGGCTTCTGTGTCAGCCAGGATTTCGGCAGTGCCAACAACATCACTGATATCGCTGATCTGGGCCGCCCCGAGGTCGCCGCTCTTATGGACAGCGACGGCAACGGCAAAGGTGAGATGTGGATCGGCGCGCCTGGTTGGGCCTCCGCCAATGTGAACGAGGTGAAAACACGCGACTACGGTTTGCTTGATTTCGTGGAACCTATCCGCGCCGAAGAAAGCGTCAAAACTGCGCGCATCAAGGACAGTATTGCCAAGGGTGAAGGCTATGCGTTCTACTGCTACAAACCGCACGCCGTCTGGTACATGTTTGACGTCAAAATGCTGAGTGAACCGGCTTTTGATGCGGCCAAATACATGATGGTTCAGCCTTCGGACGATCCTGATTGGTATGAGAAATCATCCGTAGCGACCAAGGACGCGCTGAAGAACGTACAGATCGCGTGGTCAAACTCTTTGGAAGGCCGTTCGCCAGCGATTGCTGAATTCTTTGCAAACTTCGCACTGACTGCCGACGATGTTTCCAGTTTCGCCTATGAGATCAGCGGCAAAGGGCGCGAGCCAGAAGAAGTTGCACGTGAATGGGTTGAGGCCAACACTGACCGTGTTGATGCCTGGTTGGGTCTGTAATCCTGCCACGTAACAATTGCCGACATCGGAGTCTTTCGGTGTCGGCCCTTCCGCAGAATTTCCCTAATTTCACCCTTCCCCGACCTTAGAGCCTTGGAATTTCCAACATGAGCACTGATACCGTCGTCGAAATCTCAAATGTCTGGAAGATTTTTGGCGCTAACCCTCAAGCCGCATTGCAGGCGATCCGTGACAAGGGCCTGAGCAAGGCCGAAGTCCTAACTGAAATGGGCGCAGTTGTCGGCGTCGCGGATGTCAGCCTGTCGGTCACTCGCGGCGAGATATTTTGCATTATGGGCCTGTCGGGAAGCGGCAAGTCGACATTGGTACGTCACTTCAATCGCCTGTTGGAACCCACGGCGGGCAAGATCGAAATTGAAGGCACAGATGTGATGGCTCTAGGGGCAAAGGAGCTACGAAAATTCCGTAACCAAAAGATCGGCATGGTGTTCCAAAACTTTGCCTTGTTGCCGCACCGCTCGGTGCTGGATAATGTTGCGATGCCGTTGGAAATCCGCCGAGTCGCCAAGAACGAGCGGATGCGCCAAGCCGCCGCGATCCTCGACATTGTTGAACTGGGCGCTTGGGGGGCCAAGTTTGCGCACGAGTTGTCAGGAGGCATGCAACAGCGTGTCGGCTTGGCTCGCGCGCTAGCGGCCAACCCGGATGTGCTGTTGATGGATGAACCGTTTTCAGCCCTAGATCCGCTGATCCGTCGACAGCTTCAGGATGAGTTTATTCGCCTGTCCAAGATCCTGAAAAAGACCACGATCTTTATCACCCATGATCTGGACGAGGCAGTCCGCATCGGCGACCGGATCGCGATTATGCGCGATGGAAAGATGGTTCAGATAGGCACCGCTGAAGAAATCGTGATGCACCCTGCCGATGATTATGTGGCGGAATTTGTTGCTGGTATCTCGCGTCTCAAGGTGGTGCACGCCCATGCGGTCATGGTGCCTGTTGAGGTGCACGTGGCCGCCCATGGCCCCATCCCAGCTGATGCGCCTCGCGTCGCGCAAAGCGAAACGCTTAGCAATCTCATCAATATGGCAATCGATGATGAAAAACCCATCGTGGTTCAGGCAGGTAGCAAAGATATCGGGATCATCACCCGCGCCGACCTGCTACGCACCGTGATCGAAGGAACAGAAGTATCATGAACGATCTTGGCGTGAACCCGCTAGAAGACACCGAAAGCGAGGCCGCTCTCGCCTATGCCGAAGAGCGCTGCGAAAATATTCGCACTTTCGTACGCACCAGCCCGGACTATTACATTCGCAACTTTGACAAAATCGGCGCTTCGGCCGGGTACACCGCAACGTTTAACGCAATGGCAGGGCTATTCGGTCCGATCTGGTTCGGCGCACGTGGACTTTGGTCTTGGGCTCTGCCGTTCCTGATCTTTGAAATGTTGGCGTTCGTGCAGATCGCGCGCGGGCTGTTTGGCGATCTGGCGGCGGATGCTATGGCGCGGATCGCCTCCATTGAAGGCACGCTAGAGTTGCGCCGTAGACAGCTGGCGGCGGCGATAGACAAGGGGTCAGAAAAGGTAGATGTCTATCAGCGCACCGTTGACTCTCTTGAGGCCAATATCGGCGGCATCCGCGCTGAAGCAGAGGCGCTGGCGGCCGAAGGGCCTGCGATAGTTGTGACAGGGTTGATCCTGCTTCTGATTGCCAAAGTAGCGCAGTCACTAGTCGGAAGTTGGGCGCTAGAGGCTCGGTTTTCCGACTGGCTATCAGATCGCACGGTCCGCTCTGGCATGCCAGTGAACCACATCATTTTCAGCGCGATTTTCATGGTTCTGATCGTGACGGCAGCGATGCTGCACTACAGTTTCCCAGACCGGTTCTTGCTGCTCAGCGCCTTTCCGACTGATCCCGGCATCCGGCTGACAAGCATCGATAAGGTCGAGGCGTTCTTTAACTGGGCGGTGATCAGCGGCGAGGTGCTGTTCGACGGCATCACATATTGCATCCGGCTGGTGCTGGATGCAATGGAACTTGTATTCGTCAGTACTCCTTGGATTGTAATTGCCGCGTTGATCATCCTTTTGACCTGGCTAACCGCTGGCGTACGCATGGCAATTTATTCCGGCGCATTTCTGGCCTACATGGGGTTATTGGGATTTTGGGAAATGGCGATGACAACGCTGGCCTTGCTTGGCACGGCAGCATGCCTGTCGATCTTGTTTGGCATCCCACTGGGCATGTTTGCGGCCCGCCGTCCGCGGTTCTACAGGTTTATCCAACCGATCATGGATTTCATGCAGACCATGCCAGCCTTCGTCTTTATGATTCCAGTGATCGCGTTCTTCGGCGTCGGCAAACCTGCAGCCGTTGTGACTACGATGATCTTTGGTGGCACGCCTGTCGTGCGGCTTACGGTGCTTGGCCTACGCGGCGTGCCTGAAAGTGTACGAGAGGCCGCAATCAGTTTTGGAGCCAACAAGTGGTATCTACTGACAAAGGTTGATCTGCCACTGGCCAGCCCGTCGATCCGAGCGGGTATCAACCAGACAATCATGCTGTCATTGGCGATGGTTGTTGTGGCCTCGTTGATCGGGGCTAAGGGGCTTGGCGAGGACGTTCTTGAAGCTCTGCAATATGCCAATGTGGGGCAAGGTGTACTTGCTGGTTTCTCGATCCTGTTTTGCGCGATGATCCTCGATCGCATCGTGCAGGGCGGGCGCAAATGATACCTTTGGTTTTTGTTCACGGCTTCATGGGTGGAAGCCGTCAGTGGCGCGGGCAAGCCAACGCTCTGACCGACTTCGAGGTTATCACACTCGACTTGCCCGGATTTGGCAAGAACGCTGAACTCGAGGCGTTGAACAGCATCCAAGGCTTTGCAACTTGGGCGCTGGAGGAGCTGACGGCGCGTGGGGTTGAGCGATTTCACTTGGTTGGCCACTCGATGGGCGGGATGGTTGCGCAAGAGATGGTCAGGCAGGCACCGGCCCGTATCGACCAGCTTGTACTCTATGGCACCGGCGCCACGGGGGTGTTGCCCGGCAGGTTCGAGACCATAGACACCTCAAAGCGTCGGGCGCGTGCAGAAGGCTCTCAAGCCACCGCTCGGCGGATTGCTGCGACGTGGTTTCTAGATGGGGACGCGGCTGCAGCCTACGAAGCCTGCGCGGCCATTGCAGAACATAGCAGCCTGCCAGCTATCCTTGCCGGACTTGATGCGATGCACAACTGGTCCGGCAACGCATACCTTGAGAACATTCAGACGCGGACTCTGGTGATCTGGGGCGATCGCGACCGAACTTACCCTTGGCAGCAGACCGAACAATTGTGGCAGTCCATCGCCGGAGCTAGTTTGGCGGTCATGCCGGGCTCTGCCCATGCGGCGCATTTGGAAAAACCAGGGCTGTTTAACGAGGTATTAAAAGACTTTTTAAAAACTTGAAAAGTACTTCGGTAGATGCTGTATCCTGCAAATTGCTATTTTGCAGGATACAGCAGTTTCCCGTTTTGTCCCGCACTACCTCCATTCGCATCCTGAAAACGCCGCGCACTGGGCGAATGGCCGCTTTTGGGGAAGCCGCACCGCAGAAAAAAGAATAGACACGAACGGCAGGAATGGGCCGTTCTTGACAATTATGGCAGAGGAAAATGGCCCGATTGCTGCACCATGCAAATCCCGGCACTAAGGGCGGCATCCGGACATTCGCTGCGGCATGCTCCAACAACCGCAATGCGCAACTGGTGAGTTTCTGACACCACCTCTTTACTACAGAGCAGCCAGCGTATGTTCCAGGCCGCGCAGAATATGTTCTTTCAGAAATTTTTGGGCTCCGTCAGCGTCTCTGGCCAGCGCGGCGTCAAACATGTCCTTGTGTTCTTTTACCGCATCTTCACCGCGATAGGTCAGCACCAGCATCTGGTACCGGAGGTATTTGTTGTAAAGGATTGAGTGCAGGCCGAGCAGGTTCCTGGAATTGCAGGCCTGGATCATTGCCAGATGGAACTCCCAGTCATAGCGTTTCCAGGTTTCCTTTTCGGAGTGATCGCCAGACAGCATGCGCTCTTCCATAAGGTGCAGCTTGTGATGGGCTGCCACGAGATCGCCCTCCCAGTCTGCATCGCCGCTTTCAATCGAGGCTTTCAGCGCCGAGCATTCAAGCAGAATCCGCAGATTCGCGATTTCTATAAGATCCTCCTTGGAAACCGGTGTCACAAAGAAACCCCGTTGTTCCTGGGCAGCTACAAAGCCTTCGCTTGCGAGGCGGTTCAGCGTCTCACGCAGGGTAGAGACGCTGGCGCCGTAACGTGTTTTCAGCGCGTCAAGCTTCAGCTTTAAGCCTGGAGCAAGATTGCCGAATATGATGTCATGCTTGATCTTTTCGTAGGTGCTGGACCCGACTGTGTTCGCTTGCATACCTACTCCGTAATAACGCCATTTTTTTTCCTGTTATGCCGCAATTTAGCACTTCATCAGATAATTCTCAAGAAACTATAAAATATGGCAATTACAAAAATATCATATATTATTGCCATTAAAGGTTTTGCTGTGTAAGTTGGTTGCAGCCGTTGACTGCCGATCGAACGCATCGCCGTAAGGGTGGCGCCTAGGTCGGTCGGCATAGCTGCATCGGAAATATAGAGATGAGGACAGGGCTTGTGGCCAACAATCTTTTAACATTGACCGGATTAAGTGGCCGCGTCGCAAATCGTTTACAGGTGGCGATCACTGAAAAAGCAGAGCCAGCGGGCGCGTTACATTTGGTGGGGATTTAGCAATGAGTGGACCCACAAAATTGGTCATCGCGGGCCTCGGTCTTGTCGGGCTGCGCCATGCCGAGGCCATCGATCGTCTGAAAGACGTTGCGCTGGCTGCAGTTGTTGACCCAGGCGAGGCCGGGCAGGTTTTTGCAGCTGAGCGTGGCGTGGCTTGCTACGCTTCGCTGTCAAAAATGTTCGAAGTTGAACAGCCTGATGGCGTTATCCTTTCAACACCGACACCGTTGCATGTGGAGCAGGCGCTTGAATGTGTTGCCCGGGGCTGTCCGACGCTGGTTGAAAAACCACTGGCAGTCTCATCCGAAGAGGCGTCGGTGCTTGTCACGGCAGCAGAGAACGCAAATGTTCCTTTGCTGGTTGGACACCACCGTCGTCACAATCCGCTGATTCAAAAGGCGCACGAGGTCGTTGAAAACGGAGAGATCGGGCAAATACGTACGGTCCACGCCAATTGTTGGTTTTACAAACCTGATGACTATTTTGATCAGGCCCCCTGGCGCAAACAAAAAGGCGCCGGGCCAATATCAGTCAATCTGGTGCATGACGTCGATCTTATCCGGTATCTGTGCGGTGAGGTCGTCAGCGTTCAGGCGCAAGCGTCGCCCTCCGCGCGCGGATTTGAAAACGAGGATGTGGCCGCCGCGGTGTTGCGCTTTGAAAACGGGGCAATCGGGACCATCACCGTGTCAGACACTGTGGTCTCGCCGTGGAGTTGGGAGCTGACTGCGCGTGAGTATCCGATCTATCCGCCCACGCAGCAAAGCTGCTATCTGTTGGGTGGTACACATGGCTCCTTGTCGGTGCCGGATCTCACGCTCTGGAGCCAGCCAGGCGGGCGGGACTGGTGGAAACCGATCAGTGCGACCACTTTGACGCGGGACGCTTCTGACCCGTTGGTGAATCAGATTGTGCATTTCGCCGCCGTAATTGCCGGAGATGAAGTGCCATTGGTCTCCGGGGCCGAAGGCTTGAAAACGCTGCAGGTGATTGAAGCGATTCAAGCCGCTGCGCAGTCCGGTGAACAAGTGTTTATCGGGGACGGGCAGGCCGGGGTGGGTTCAAAGTCTGCTTTGGAGCCACCCAAAAGCTCAATGAATACCTAATAAATCAAAAATCTCATATATTTTTGATAAAATATTGCATACTGTAAAAAGTAAGGTAATAATTCTACTCAGGATGTCGCGGAGAATGCGACGTCAATGTCAGGGAGGACAAAAATGAGTATCAAATTTTCACGCCGGATGGCGCTGTCAGCGCTTGTGGCTGCAGGGGTTGCTGCGAGCGCCGCTATGCCTGCTTTTGCGAGCAGTGATCTGATCCAGCTGCGTATGTCGACGTCTGGATCTGCAACGGATCAGCGTTCGATCGCGATGGCAAATGTCTTTGGCCCCGCTATTGCGGAATTTGCCGAGTTCAAACCCAGCTATAACGCGACACTTTTCGCGCAGGGTACTGAGCTGGAAGCGATCAGCCGCGGCAACCTGGAGATGTCGATCACATCGGCACAGGAGCTTGCACAGTTTTTCCCAGAGTTTTCGATCTTTACTGCCGGTTACGTTCATCAGGACGCGGCGCACCAGGTTGCTGTTTTCAACGACCCGTTGATGGAGCCGTTCAAACAGAAGGCCGAGGATGAATTGGGCATTAAACTGCTCTCCGTCATGTATCTTGGCCGCCGTCAGGTAAATCTGCGTCAGTCAAAAGAAGATCTGACAGTCGTGACCCCTGCTGACCTTGCTGGCGTAAATCTGCGTATGCCCGGTACCGATGCATGGCAGTTCCTTGGCAAGGCGCTGGGAGCGTCGCCAACGCCGATGGCATTCACAGAGGTGTACACCGCCCTGCAAACCGGCGCTGTTGACGGCCAGGACAACCCGCTGCCGACAGTAGTTGACGCCAAATTCTACGAAGTGACCAATCAGATTGTTCTGACGTCGCACCTCGTGGATCTGAACTACATCGCCATTTCAAATGCGGTGTGGGATGAGATGACCTCTGAGCAGCAAGCTTCCGTTCAGACGGCTGCCGATGCGGCTGCGGAATCTGGTCGTCAGGCACAACTTCAGAAAGAAGCTGATCTGGTTTCCTTCCTCGAAGAGAAGGGCATGTCAATTTATGAGCCCGATCTGGCAGCGTTCCGGAACCAAGTGCAAACCATGTACCTTGAAAGCGAGTTCGCTGAAACATGGCCTGAAGGTGTGCTCGATCAGATCAACGCCCTGGGCAACTGATCTCTTAAATTGAAAGATCCGTGGGAGGACAATATGGATAACCTTAAGAAGTGGTTCACCCACGGGTCGGAATTCATCGCTGCTGGAATGCTTGCGGCGATGTTTCTCACTTTTCTGCTGCAGATATTCTCGCGTTACGTGCTGCTCACGCCCTTTGGCTGGACGTTGGAGCTGTGCCTGACGCTTTGGATCTGGCTCGTGTTTTTCGGCAATGCCTTTGTTGTTCGTGAACGCGATCACGTGACCTTTGACATATTCTATCTCATGGCGCCTTCGAGGGTGCGCCGGGTTCTGGCGCTGATTTCAGCTGCGGCGATCGCGGGCGGGATGATCTGGGCATTCTTGCCGACTTGGGACTACATCGACTGGATGAAAATCCGCAAAAGCGCGACGCTGAAAATTCCGCTCAGGACTGTCTTTTCGATCTACGCCATCTTCATGATTGCTGTGGCAGCGCGCTATATCTGGCGGTTCATCGACATTCTGCGCAACGGTCCACCAGACAGCGACCACGATATCCCGGGGCATGAACCCGAACTGCCTGCAATCCGCCACGGGGAAGACGCGATATGAGCTTTGAACTTGCTTCCTGTTTGCTGACGATGTTTGTGCTCGCTGGTATCGGCACACCCATCGGCTATTCAATCATCCTTGCTGCCGTGGTTTATCTGGGCTTCGCCGGTCTCGACATCGCGCTGGCGGGTGAGAAGATCCTGCAAGGGCTTTACAAAAGCTTTGTCCTGCTCGCGGTGCCTCTGTTTATCGTGGCGGCCAACATCATGAACGCAGGCACGATATCAGAGCGATTGCTGAACTTTTGTGTCGCGGCCGTTGGACGTTTCCGCGGCGGACTGGGCCATGTGAACGTTGTGGCCTCGCTGATTTTTTCCGGAATGTCGGGCTCTGCTGTGGCGGATGCTGCCGGTATTGGCAAAATCATCATTGAGATGATGACCAAGGAAGGCCGTTACAGCCGGGGTTATGCGGCCGCGATTACCGCAGCTTCGGCGACCATCGGTCCAATCATTCCGCCCTCCATTCCAATGGTGCTCTATGCGCTGGTTTCAAACACCTCTATCGGCGCGCTATTCCTCGCAGGTATTCTGCCGGGTCTGGTGATGGGCGCCGTTCTGATGGCAATGAATTCCTATCTCAGCACCAAACGCGGTTTCGCAATGGAAGAGCCGGTTCCCCTACGTCAACTTCCGCGTCACACAGCCAATGCGTTTCCTGCGTTGCTGATGCCAGTTATCTTGCTCTACGGCATTTACGGAGGTGTCACCACGCCGACCGAAGCGGCCGCAGTCGCCGCGTTTTACGCGCTCGTGCTTGCGGGTCTGTTCTATCGGGCCTTGTCGTTCAGAGCTCTGTACGGCGTGCTGGTGGAAAGTGCCCGCTCTTCGGCTGCGGTTGGCCTTGTCATCGGCGGCGCACTGATCCTGAACTTCATCGTGATCTCTGAAAATATACCGGGCATGATGGCCGAAGCGCTGGTTGGCCTGGACGTGCACCCGCTGCTGTTCTTGCTGGGCGTAAATCTGCTGATCTTGCTTCTGGGCTGCATTCTGGAT